>Ga0209986_10000651_pt1 | contig 34126 bp, 33 predicted proteins | sample BlataG_FD_183168 | JGI IMG/M metagenome (GOLD analysis project Ga0209986, IMG submission 183168) | Deep subsurface microbial communities from Black Sea to uncover new lineages of life (NeLLi) - Black_00105 metaG (SPAdes) (version 2) | ecosystem: Environmental > Aquatic > Marine > Oceanic >...
CGCTGATTCTATTTGCTACGTCACAATCCTTCCCCCTTTCGTTGGCTCTAGCCGTTATCGTCGGTGGTGCCCACGGGCTCTTCCAGGCAGTGGCTACCGCGCTGTTACTATCTATTGTCCCCGACCAGTTTCGAGGTCGAGTAATGAGTCTATATGTTATTACCTGGCAGCTGCCGTCTATAGGTAGTCTTATGCTAGGGGCGGCTACCGATTGGGTTGGACTTCCTGTGGCTATGGTAGCTGGCGCGCTTATCTGCGCTGTGTTTATCCTGGGAGCGGCCCTACGGCTGCCAGCCTTGCGCCGATTTTAACAAATTAAGAGTTTGCCAGATTTCAGGGTAACTATTTATGGTCCTCCGAAATTTATGGTAATGTATCTCCTGGAGTTCGATGCGCAAAGTTGTTTGGGATATGGACCCCGGCATTGACGATGCCCTGGCTTTAATTCTGGCGTTAAAATCGCCTGAAGTCCGAGTTGCAGGCATTACCACGGTGGCAGGCAATGCTCCTGTGGAAATGGCCAGCACCAACGCTAGCCGGGTATTGGAATACCTGGGCGCAGCCAATATCCCGGTAGCGCTGGGGGCAGCGAGTCCTCTGAATCGTCCGTTAGAAGATGCCCTGAGCTACCACGGCTCGGATGGGCTGGGCAACTGCAGCTTGCCTCCTCCAAAGTTGCCACTGCACCCGCTTGAAGCCCGGGATTTCCTTGTGCAGTCGGTCTTGGATGCTCCTGGTGAAGTTACTCTGGTAGCCACGGGACCCCTAACCAATGTGGCTTATGCTTTTGAACTTCAGCCCAAACTGCCTGAACTTTTGAACAGGCTAGTTCTCATGGGAGGTGCTTATAGTCTTACGCCTTATGGCAAAGGGAATTGCACTCCCTTTGCCGAGTTCAATATCTGGCAGGACCCTGAGGCTGCTCATCTGGTATTCAACTCCGGGGCAGATATCTTCGCTGTGGGGCTGGATGTAACTATGAACCCGGCGGCTTGCCTGAATAGCCAGCATCTGGAGCAGATTAAGGCCAGGCATACACCGGCTGCACGTCTGGCGGCTCAACTGGTAGAATACGAGGTAAAATACCACGGATGCTGTAGAATGCATGACCCGCTAGCTTTGGCAGTGTTGCTGGACGATTCCTTGCTCGATTTTACGCTGGCGAAGGTGGGAGTGGTTAAAGGAAATGACTGGGATAGAGGAGTTACTCGTATCCTGCCCTCTGATAGCTTACAGTTGGTACACGTAGCCTCTGCCGTGGATGGGCCTCGCTTTCTGAAGTTGTTTCTATCGCGTATATTGAAGGAGTGATATGGCCAGCCTGATAGTATGTGGCGCTATAAACTGGGATATTAGCTGCTTTGTGGAGCGGCTGCCGGTGCCCGGTGAAGAGGTTACCATAAAACATATCACTCGAGTGTCCGGGGGGACAGGGGGCAACATTGCTGTGGCTGCAGCACGGATTTTGGGAGCCAAAGAAGTTGCCCTGATAGGTGCTCTGGGGAAGGATGATATTGCTCACCAACAAATCGCTGCCTTGGAAGCTGAGGGAGTCATCACCACCGGAATCAAACAGATTGTGGGAGAGGAATCGGGACAGGCTTATATCCTGGTTGACCAAACGGGTCAGAATATTATTGCCAGCCATCTGGGGGCGAATGCCAGGCTGGGCCTGAAACACTTGAATGAAGCGCAGGTGAAGCAGCAACTACAGGAATGCCAAGGCATCGTTCTCACCGACCCGCCTTTAGAAGTAGCAGAGGAGCTAATCGACCTGGCCAAGCGGCGCGCTGTTCCCCTGTTGTGGGACCCGGGCATTCTGATAGGCCAGGAGCGGGAGGTGTTGCAATCTCTTGCTAAAGAAGCCTCAGTCCTATTCTTAAACGAGACGGAGGCGAGTGCTCTACTGGGAATAGAAGAGGCAAATACGAGCTTGCAGAAGCTAAAGAAGCTAGGATTCGGTAATCACACGGTGCTCAAACTTGGTGCTCAAGGTGCAGCCATGCTTGATTCTGCTAGCGGTAAGGTGACCGAAGTCGCAGCCTTGCCTCTCAAGAAGCTCGGTCTAAATGTAATCAGCACGGTAGGTTGTGGAGATGTCTTCGCCGGGGTCTTCGCCGCCTACCGTGTTATAGGGAGTAGCCTTGAGCGATCGCTTATCATGGCCAGCGCTGCCGCTGGCCTTAACGCTACCCGCCCTGAGACCAGAGGCAGCCCCGACCGGGCAGCCTTAGAGGCGATGCAACAACAGTTCCGCAATCTTGGGTTCACGGTTCAGGAATACAGAGCTCTAAAAGCTGCTGAGTGACTCTTTTCGATAAAATGTCTGAATTCCGGACTCAACTACAAACAGGCATCCGCACAGGAATTAAAAAGGGGTGGAGTAGTTTTGTCTGGATATGCAAAATCATTGTTCCTGTCTCCTTTGTTGTAGCTCTTATTCAGTGGAGCGGTTGGCTAAGTCATCTGGATTTCTTGCTACACCCCTTAATGAACGTGATCAATCTGCCTGCCGCAGCAGCATTGCCAATCATCGTCGCCATGACAGTAAACTTCTACGCGGCGATCGCCATCATGGTGGTACTTCCCTTTACCATTGAACAAATTATCTTGATCGCCTTGTTCACAACGATTGCCCACATGCTTATTGTCGAAGGCATAGTCCAACATAAATCTGGTTTAAACGTCATCAAAGCAGCCTTGGTTCGTATCGGCGCAGCCGTTTTGTCTGTGCTCGTTGTCTCTCAATTTTTTGCTGATACTAGCCAGAGCATTAGTTTGCCAGCTAGTCTTGCAACTCAGACTCCGTTTATTGAGGTTCTGAAGGGTTGGGCTATTGACACATTGCGCTTATGTGGCAGGGTTTTGGTAATTATCATGCTAGTTATGACGGCGCTCCATGCTTCAGAATCTTTAGGATGGATCAAGTATCTGGTCAAGTTTTTCAGGCCGTTGATGAAAATCCTTGGACTTCCGGATAGAGCAGCAACGATGTGGGTAACGGCCGCTGGTTTTGGCCTGCTATATGGGAGCGCCGTTATTATGGAAGAAGCTAAGAAGGGAGCTTTAACAAAGGAAGAGCTGGAACACCTTCAAATTTCTATTGGCATCAACCATAGTATAGTGGAAGAAGTTGCCTTATTCTTGGCGTTAGGAGTAACCCCTTTGTGGTTATTGATACCCCGGTTTGTCACAGCCGCCATAGCAGTTCACGCTCTCCGCGCCATACAGTATTTTAAGAGCAAGTTACTTCCTAAGTGACTCCTCATGGTATAGCCATGGTAGATCAGCGCTTCAAGTCCGAATTAGACAGCCCCCAGCCGGGCTAATTGAGAGGAAGTGACAACACGTGGCTGCGACCTTGACTTTATGCTTTAAAAGCGCAAGCTTTCCAAAATTTAGCCTGGTAAGCCTTGGCATCTGCCTCACCTTTAGAGTAAGCTTCATGCCACCCTTCGGGCACGGAAATTTTCTTATACCAGCTAACCCGGTCTGCTTCTAGCAAATTGCGATTCCGCCCCATAAAATCGGCAGCACAGATAACCTTATGATTGGTAATGGAGGAAACCCAATCCAGCCATTTCTCCCCTTCGCTGGAGCGTAGCAAGTGATGATCGAGGAAAAGTGTACCAACCTTTCTGGCTAGCCTCAAAGTCCTACGCAGCACAGGCCGCTAACGCCCAAAGATTCCGACCCGATTATCTCTATCCTCACTTCAAAGCTAATATTACACTAATTACTTTCATTGTGGTAACTTTATGGGAGTAGATGACGGCAGAGAAAAAAGAGAGCTATTGGGCAAGAACTAAGAGAGTAGAAGCCGATTTGCTCGAGATCGGCATCGGCTCTGGCTTGGCAAAGAAGCTTATTTATTATTACCGCCTTAGCGTCCTCGAAAGGCTTATCAAAGCCACTGACAAACGCCAGCCTGGAGAGCCAGCTACATACTTTCTAAACGGTCTTAAGAAATCCAGAATGAAACATGGGCTTCAACGTGGTCCAATCGGAGATGAAGACATAAATTGAAATGATAGTAATAAAATGCGCTAAATGCAGGGCTAAAGTCTTTAAATACTTGAAGGTTGGCAAGGGGCGAGTATTACACTGCTGGAAAGAGCGCATAATAGAAGACTATAGTGTGCAAGAGGGAAATGAACTTAGATGTCAGTGCGGCAATTTAATCGGGATTGATGAAGGGAAATGGGTCAGAATGAAACAACGCTCTTTCACTTGCTCAGGAACAAGAACAAAGGGATAGAATCTCTGTGAAACTTATAAGCGCCTGTTTGTTGGGAATAAAGTGTGCCTGGGACGGCCAAGATAATTACAAGAGCGATAAAGCAATTGATTTTTTAAACTCCGAGACGCTGATGCCTGTTTGTCCAGAGCAGCTAGGAGGATTAAAGACCCCCAGGGCACCTCAGGAAATTCAGGGAGGGACTGGTGAAGATGTTCTTGATGGGAAATGTAAAGTGCTAAATATAGATGGAGAAGATGTCACCCAGGAATTCATTAACGGAGCGGAAGAAACTTTGAAAATTGTTAGGCTATTTCACATTGAAGAATTCATAGGGAAATCCAGAAGCCCCTCATGTGGCTGTGGGCAAATATACGATGGCACATTTTCGCGGAAATTGATTGGCGGCGACGGCGTTACAACGGCATTATTGAAGAGAAACGGAATCAGGGTTGTAGCCGAAGAAGACCTGTAGCGTTTTTTTAGAAAACTAAAATTACCTACATGTTTTATGATGATTTGGAGGTGGGATTTGCCAAACATAGCCGCCGACCCAGCCTTCACCTTGAAGAGGTTCGCCTTTATGCCACCTCCCGCCAGTTCCCGAATTAGCTGACTTGTATAGGCTCCAGGCAATTCTATCTCGCTGCACTACTCTTCCGCAACCTCAATGACCTTGTTCCTGCTTCTGAAGCCGCTGAGAATCCTGACCTGACTCTGGGGGACGCTGAAATGCTCTGCCAGTAATCTGATGACTGCCTGGTTGGCCTTGCCTTCCTTTGGCGGCTCCTTGACTTTGACTATAAAGCTATTGCCTTCCTGGCTAAGCTTTTCGGTGTTAGAATTGGGCTTTACCTTAACTTGAATCTTCATGTTAATTCACGCACTCTGCGCAATAAAATCAGTTGGACTATGCTCCAGATAAGCTACAAGCCGAGCTATTTCAGGTTTCTCCTGCTACATGTTAGTTGCTATTCCTATAGTAGTCAATATCCGATTGGGTCGCCGAGAATTTGAATTGTAACTTAAATTTCAATTCACAGTTCGGGCTATTCATATTTAAGGAAACAACGATTATCAAATTCTGTAGTTGCAGGAATTAGCCGTGGTGGTTTAGCTGTTAGAGGAAATAGTTGGCTGTATTGTGCCTGGATTGCTGACAGCGCAAGCATGGCTCTGTTGTGGTAAAATCCTGAATCATGCGTGGGATTCAGATGAGTCACTTATATAATTTCAGGGCAATTAAGAAAGCACCATCCGGATAAGAGAATGATAGTGAAAGATGGGGGAAAGTAATGGCTCGAGTTAAGTTGATACAGAAAGATCAGGCAGCACCCGAGATAAAAGAGCTATTCCAGCAAATTGAGGACAATGGGGCTAGAATAATGAACTTTTACAGAGTGGTGGCTAATAGTCCTGGCGTAGCCAGGAGTGCTATAAAACTGGGAAATTCACTTATTAGCAGGACAGAACTCTCACCCAAGCTGCGTGAACTGACAATTATGCGAATCGCCAAGCTCTGTGATTGTGAATATGAATGGGTGCAACACACACCCGTGGCGTTGCAGTCTGGTTTGACTCAGGCACAATTAGATGTAATCGGCTCCTGGAATGAGTCGGATGCGTTCAGCCAAGAAGAGCGGGCAATATTAAGCTACGTTGATGAGGTGGCGAAGAATGTCAGTGTGACCGACGAAACATTCCATGCAGTCAGGCGGTATCTTGACGAGCGTCAAATCGTTGAACTTACGCTAGCCATTGGGTGGTGGGGTATGCTGGCTCGTTTATTTGTGCCGCTTGAAGTGGAAGTGGATGAGCAGTCAGCCAGTTCGACTTGTGACTTGGTTGGACGCCGCGACATACGAAAGTCATGATTCATTTTGAGTGTTTCCGCTTGTGATTGCTAGCCGTCCGGGCAGTTCTGCCCGTATAGCCCGGTTGCGAAATTCTGCCAGTGTAACAAGAGTTATCTCATTTCTGAGGGACTTTTCGCTGCGAGCGTAAACCCTGACATAGTTGCCGGTCAGCCCTGAGTATATGCTGCTCCCGGGACTGGTTTCCTTCTCCCAGAGGACGGGCATGGTTTGCCCCAAAAACTGCTCGCAGAAGCGGCGACGGGAGCTTTGAGCTAGCTCAAGCATCCGCTGGTTGCGCTCTCGTTTTACTTTGTCTTTTATCTGCTCGGGCATCCCGGCTGCCGCTGTCTCGGGGCGGGCTGAGAAAGGGAAGACATGGATGTTGGCGAAACCAGCTTGCTGGCAAAAAGAGTAGCTCTGTTCAAACTCCGCATCGCTTTCCCCGGGGAAACCAACCATGATATCTGTGGTGATGGCCGCATCCGGTATCCTCTCTTTAATCAAGTCTATTGTTTTGTGATATTGCTCCAGAGAGTAACTCCTTTTCATCCTTTGCAGCACGGTCTGGCTGCCACTTTGTAGCGCTAAGTGGAAATGCCGACAAAGCCTTTCATCCTGCCACAAGGCGAGAAATTCAGGAGATATTTCTGAGGGCTGTAAAGACGAGAGACGTAATCTCTCGATGCCTGTATCGTGGAGAATACGCTGAACCAAATCCTTGAGATCAGTATTAGCATCTCTATAAGAGCCGACCTTTGTCCCGGTGAGAACACCTTCTTTGTAACCTAGGGCCACCTTTTGCTTAACTTCGTCAACTATCTGGGAAGCGGGCAAAGAATATTTGCGAGGCCTTACTTTGGGCACAATGCAATATGTGCAGGGGCTATGACAGCCATCTTGAATCTTTATCAGGCTACGAGTCCTAACGGTGGCAGCGACAGGATAGATTGCTTCGCCCCGACGTAATCGGGGCTCGCAATGACGTAAAGGGGACCTCCCAACGACGGCAGGGGTCGTAGCAGGCGTGGAGGGGGGTGTTGGCAGTGGCAAGCCCCTCACAATCTCAAGCAGGTGCTCTTTCTCTTTGTTATCAACTATGAGGTCAGCAAGCTGGGCTAACTCTTGACGGCTTCTTTGGGCATAGCAGCCGGTGGCGATAATCAGGGCACTGGGATTTCGCCGCCTCGCCAGCCTGAGCCAGTGACGCGACTTGCGGTCGGCAATATGGGTGACTGTGCAGGTATTGGCAATATAAATATCTGCCCCGTCACCAGGGGAAACAAGTTGAAATCCGGCCTGGCTAAAACGGTTAGCCAGAGATTCCGTCTCGGCCTGATTGAGCTTACAACCTAATGTGTAGAAAGCCACCCTCATTGATATGGATTATAGTATCTTGCCTAAGTTCTTACAAAGTCTTCTACCTTGAGGGGAGAGTATTCAGATGAGGCTGAGATTCTTCGCCTTCGGCTCAGAATGACAAAAATGAAGGTGCTCAGAATGACGCTTCCATCCTGTCATTGTGAGGAGCCGCGGGCGACGTGGCAATCCCTAAAAAGGATGTGTGATTGCTTCGTCCCGATTTTATCGGGACTCGCAACAACGTTTTGTTTAAGCCTTTTCTGTGATATAGTTAGCGATTCTGACCAAGACATTAAACTGAGTATGAAATTGAACCAAGGAACTCGATGGAAAATCCTGCCCTCGGTGCCAGACGAATACTTAAATGCCTCGGACCTTCCTCCCCTGGTTGCTCAAGTTCTCTATAATCGAGGTGTTAAGCCGGAGGAAATTGAACCTTTCCTGGCTGTTGACCACAGGCTGGAAGGCAATCCCTTCCTGCTTCCTGATATATCGAAAGCTGTAAGCAGAATCTATAAGGCAGTGCTTTCCCGGGAAAAAGTAGCCATCTATGGCGACTTTGATGTTGATGGAGTGACAGCCACAGTTATTCTTGTCGAGGGGCTGTCAAGGCTGGGTGCTGAAGTCATTTGCCATATTCCTGACCGCTTTAGTGAAGGCCACGGATTAAAGATTTCAGCTCTGGAGAAGCTTCAGGCACAGGGGGCAAGTTTGGTTATTACTGTTGATTGTGGCGTAACTGACCTTACAGAGGTAAAACAGGCTCGAGAGATGGGAATGGATGTGATTATTACCGACCATCACATTCCATTGGAGAGCCTGCCTCGAGCCGTAGCTGTAGTTGACCCGAAGCGAAAGGATTCGATGTATCCCTATCCAGATTTAGCTGGTGCTGGCGTTGCCTTCAAGTTTCTGCAAGCGCTATTCCATAAGGATAATAAAGAGAAATGGCTGGCCAGATTTCTGGATTTGGTAGCTTTGGCTACTGTTACCGACTTGTCTCCCATGGTTGGTGAGAATCGTTACCTGGTGAAGGCAGGGCTGAGAGAGCTTAATAATAGCTCCCGCGTGGGAATTCAAGAAATGGTTAAATTGGCCCGACTGAAGCCAGGTGAACTTGACAGTGGAGATATCTCCTGGGTACTGGGACCTCGCCTCAACGCCGCTGGCAGGATGAACAATGCCTCCACCAGCTACCAGTTGCTTACTACTCAGTCCCCAGAGGAGGCTCGCCTCCTGGCTCTTGAACTGGAGGAGAAGAATGTCGAGCGGCAAAAATTAACCACTGAAGTATTAAGCCGGGCGAGGGAGAAACTGGCCACCAAACTACACTTGCCATTGCTTATAGAGAGCGACGAAAGTTATTCCATCGGTGTTATCGGGCTTGTTGCCGGCAAGCTCGTAGATGAATTTTACAAGCCTGTTATTATCATCAGCCTGGGTTCGGAGCTATGTCAGGGTAGCTGCCGCAGCATAGCTGAGTTTAACATTGCATCTGCTTTAGAAAATTGCCGCGACTTGCTTACTGCCTTTGGTGGCCATCCCTTAGCCGCTGGCTTCACTGTAACGCGCCAAAATTTAGCTCAGCTAGAGGAGTGTATTACCAGACTAGCTACGGACCAATTAGGTCAGCTTGACCTTCGCCCGGAAATAGTGATTGATGCCGAGCTTCCCTTATCTACTTTTAGTGGAGAGACCTTTAACCTTATGCAAAAATTGAGCCCTTTTGGTCGAGGCAATCCGCAGCCAACCTTTCTTTCTCGACAGGTCGAGGTAATCGAGTGTCGTAACTTCGGCAATCGAGGCGAGTGGCTGAGACTAAAACTCAAACAAGGAAACATAACCTGGCAGGCTGTAGATTTTGAGTCGCGGAGAACAAGGGAAGAGATTCCATCTCACGTGGATATTGTGTATAACCTGGAGGAAAGTCGCTGGAATGGAGAAGAGGTGCTGAGTCTTAATCTCCGTGACTTTGCTCCGGCTCAGCCTCGTTAGCAAGCTCGGTCACCAAAGCCTGCTTTTTGAACCTGCGCATTCTGATAATGAGCCAGGGCAAAAATATCACCAATATGGCTAAGTCAACAAGTTGGGCGGCACGAAGACCCCAGAGCACTGGTTCCTCATCACGGAGAAACCTTAAGCTAAGATCACCGGTGGTAAAAATACAAAGACAGAAAAACAAGAGGCCGCCTTCGGGTTTGAATTTTCCCCGAAGTTGCCACACTATAGCGAAAACTATCAAACCCCATAATAAATGATAAATCTGAGTGGGGTGTATTGGAGTATTTAGAGGGGCAAGGCTATTCGGGTTAGTATAAACGACTGCCCAAGGCAAATCAGGAGCAGGAATGCCATAGCAGCAGCCGTTTATCGTACAACCAATCCTGCCGATGGCTAGAGCTAAGGGTGTCCCGATAGCAGCGGCATCGCCTAGACTAAGTAGCTCAGAGAAGCGCATTCTCGTTACCCCCATATAGATCAATGCTGCCACAATGACGCCGACAATCATCCCGTTTTGAGCAAGGCCAGCAAAGCCGATGATGTCTCGGGGGTTTGCTACGAAATGCTCCCAATCGTAGATTATATATGCGAGCCGACCTCCGATAAAGCCGCCAGCAATACACCAGAGCGCAAGGCTGTAGAGATCACGCTTAATGCCCAGCCTTTTTGCTTGCCGGGGAACTATGATTAGCATTGATATAACTGCTACAGCCACCATAATCCCATACCAACGTATCTGTAGGGAGCCAATGGTGAAAGCAACCGGGTTTACGCTGATAGTGAGCATTTGTCTTTTCCTTTCAGTCTAAGAAAAGATGGCATCAACAAAAACTTTGGCATCAAAGGGAGCCATATCCTGCAATTGTTCACCCGTGCCAATATAAGAAATGGGTATGTTTAACTCATGACAGATGGCAAATACTATACCACCTCTGGCTGTGCCGTCAAGCTTGGCCAGGAAAATATCGGTGACGTCCACAGCTTCGGTGAAATGTTTGGCCTGGGTCAGTCCATTTTGCCCTGTTGTAGCGTCCATGACCAGCAACACTTGATGTGGGGCTGAAGCATCGTGCTTAGATACCACCCTCTTTATCTTCTTGAGTTCTTCCATGAGATTAAACTTGGTGTGAAGGCGACCAGCGGTATCGATGATCACCGCGTGAGCATGGCGGTTATATCCGGCCTGAACGGCATCATAGGCAACCGCTCCAGGGTCGCCCCCGGACTGATGGGCGATGACTTCGGCGCTGGCTTTCTCTCCCCAATGTTTGAGCTGCTCGATAGCTGCTGCTCTGAAGGTATCCGCTGCCGCCAGGATAACTCGCTTTCCCTGCGAGGTGAGGCTGTAGGCCAGCTTGGCAATGCTGGTCGTCTTGCCCGAGCCATTCACGCCGACCACAAGGATAACCTGGGGGGATATTTTTCCTTCACTTCGTTCAGAGTCAGAATAAAATGGAGCGGAGGGCTCAGGATGGCAGTAAGCGAGGGGCCTCGATGTGGGGATGCTTAATAAGCTTACCATCTCCGCTTTCAAAGCTTCCCGTATCTGAGATACCTCTGAAAGCCTGTCTGTTTTCACCCGCTGTTTGACTTTACTCAGGAGTTTGCTCGTAGTCTCTACGCCAACGTCAGCCGAGACAAGCAATTCCTCCAATTCCTCCCAGACCTCATCCCCGAAAGCGTCCCGGTTAAAAATGTTAGCTATCTTGCCGAACCAGGTTTCCTTGCTTCTTTTTACTCCTGGTTCAGCCTTTTTCAACAAATCAAGCAAGCTGCCTCCGTCATCAAGGGTACCCCTATATGATAGCACAAGTGTAGACGACTTTTTAGCCGGTGATTTCTCGTCTTTCTGGCGAAGGTAGCTCCGGCTCTTTCCCTAAGAATAAAAGAGGATATACGACGTCGCTCAGGCAGCAGGGAATCCAGACTGCCAGAAACAAAATCAGGAAGATGAAAGGAAGCAAAGGGATCCAATTATCGGCTATTCCAAATGCTACGATGTAGAATAGGGATGCCCAGGTACTCAACAATACGTGTCCGAAGTGCGGGATTTTGGTTGTTTGCCTCCAATAGCCGATAGCAATGCCAGCAAGTGCAACAGAATTTATCACTATCCACTTTTCAATCCCGATAACGGGCATTTTTGTGGTGTCGATAAAGGGCACTTCAAATTCCATCGGAATGTGAAGTAAGGTTCCTCCCAGATAAGGAATTATGGCATCGCTTATCGTGGCTATACCGATCGATCCTGTCCAGCCAATCAAAACTGCCGCCCAGACCTTGCCTTTCTTGTATCTCATGTACATAGCAGTGGTTACAAGTGCGCTCAGTAAAACGTGGAGCGGGTGTGAGATGTAAAAAGCAGTTTGAGAAATATGCTGAGGTACATGGCCTAAAACCACTATGACCAGGATGATAATGCCCGTAACAGCGCCGATGGCTGTGAATGGGACATGCTCTTTGAGTTCGTGCGCTATGCGTTTGCCCATTTCTTATTTTGCTAATGGGGCTATTTTTTATAACACCGGGAACAAAGTCCAGAAAATTCGGAAAGGTGATGTTCGCTGTGGAAGCCGCAATTCAGGGCGAGATTGTTTTCCTCTTGGCACAATTCTTTGTCGGCAAATTCTCGAATGGCTCCGCAGTGCTGGCAGACCATGAAGCGATGGCAGCCTTCTACAGCATCCAGGCTACACTTCACAAAGCCGCCGCTGGATAGCACTTTGTGAGCTAGATTGAGGCTGCAAAGCAAATCTAGTATGCGGTAGATGGTAACGTGGTTCAGATATGTGCCTCTGGCGCGCAAAATCCCCTGTATATCGTAAGGGGAAAGCGGTTTTTCAATTTCTTCCAGAACTTCGAGCACCAGCTTCCGCGGCTTGGTCGCCTTGTGCCCCTGAGCCTGCAAAATTTGAATTGAGTCTTGAACCACGGCAGTATTATACTGGAGTGAGAAACTAAATGCAACACTATTGCAATTAGCCTTGGGAATAGTCGCTTTTTCGCCTATAGGGTCAACTCTATTCTTCTTCCTACGCTTTGCCCACCGGGATTGCTTCGGTTGACTTCCTTAACCTCGCAGTGATGGGGCGCAGAGAAAAATAGAGTTACCCCATTTTAACAAAAGGCGGGTATTTTGACAGCGGTATACAATTGATATACACTAACACTGGGGAAGGGAGATGCTTGGTGCTGCGTATTGAATCCCTGGAGATTGATGACCATATCGTCGACAAGATTGAGTCCAGGCACAGCGTTTCCTTTCAAGAAGTAGAAGAAGCCTGTCTATCAGAAAAACGACATGTCAGGAGAAGCAGGGAAGGGTTGTACAAGCTCTTCAGCCAGACGGCGGCTGGACGGTATGTCCTGGTCGTTCTGGCGAACCTGGGGAGAGGTAGCTGGAAGATAGTTACGGCCAGGCAAATGACTGATAACGAAAGGCGGCTCTACAATAAGGCAGTTGGAGGTAGATAAGATGGCTGATTTAGATAAGGCAGTAGAAGACATTGACCGGGGCGATGCCTGGAATGATGGCGATGAGGTGGTGCGTGTACGAGTCAAGAAGCCGTTGGATAGGGTGATTCCGGTTCGGCTCCCAGCAGACAAGTGGGAACAAATCAGAGAAGAAGCAAGAGAACTCGGCGTTGGGCCCACTACTCTTGCCCGAATGTGGATCTTAGAGCGTTTACGGTCACGAGTGAAAGTTTAGACCAAATTTGCTCAACCTTTTTGGGTACTCCTGCCCCTTTTTTGTTATTGCTCGCAATAACATCGCATCCCCATCGGGATTGCCTCGGCTGTCTTCCAAGTTCTTCTCCCTCCATGAGGGAGGGGGTTGGGGTGAAGGAAAAGAGGTTGACTCCGTTTTGTTCTGGGCTTGCCAGGCGCTTATATCCCGGAATTTTGGCATGAATATAATGGGGCAACCATTAAGTGTCCTTTCACGACGTGCCTGTTACTGATCTAGTTGAACGAGCCCCAAAAAGACTCACATGTTGCCTTTGGCGAGAAGGGGGTGGGGAGAACCCCCCACCCCCTATCGCTTACTCAGGGAGCGACACTATTATCGCGCTTATGGTCTCCCGTCGACTAATCAGGTGCTATGCTAAAATCTATCTTTTGTGACGGCACGCCGATGCAATCATACTCCTCCTGGCCCACCATAAGGACCTGCGGACTGAACTGATTGTCAATCGGTAGCCACTCCTCGAAGAATTCCCCGCCGTCTATCCAGTAGAGTACCAGATGGTCATCCGGGTGCTTGATATCCGTTACGTCGCCGCTTTCAACTATTGTCTTCTTGACGGGGTTGGCGAAGTAAGCGGCCGGGTACACCGTGGCCCCTTGCTCGGTAAACTGGTCCCAGAGCCAAATGTCTTCATCTAAGACTGGGGGTTCTCCGACGACTGTATAGACCAAGAAGTGGTCGAGGCCCACCGGCGGGTCTTGGAGCCCCTTCTTAGTTGGCACAGCCAGCATGTCCGGACCTTTCACGTACAGCTCCTGGTAGCCCGGCTCCACAGGGTCAAACTGGTTAGAGACCTTCACATACCACACCGGAGTTATTTCTTCGTAGTCCAGTTCGTAGAACGTGTAGTGGTCGTTCCAGTTCGAGATCGGCGTCCACACTTCGCCGTGGTACTTGTTGACAGGGTTGGCGAATAATGCGGGCGCTCCCACCGTTGCGATGAGAGGTTCGCCAAGCCATTCTGTTATGAATTGGTCCTCCAGCTGCACCTCCGCCGGGAACGTTGGCGGTGGTTCATCAGCCCACGTAGCCCAGTAGCAATGGAAATGGTCGAGCGGCTGCTCCCAGGATATCTTCTGGGACGGCACCGCGAGAACGTCTCGGTAGGTGAGGTCGAGGGTTTGATTACCGAACTGATTAGCAATCTGTATACTCTTATTGATAGATTCGTTGAACCCTATGTCTTCTATCGAGTAGAATACCAAGTGCTCATCGTCCTTCTCGATCTCCGTTACCTCGCCGCTGTCAACTATTGTTTTCTGAACGGGGTTGGCGAAGTAAACGGGTTCCCAAACCACGACATCTTCCTCGATGAACTGGTCCTTGAGCTGCACGCCCACCTCCGGGAAATCTTTTTCAACGACTTGGTAAACCAGGAAGTGGTTGAGACACTCCGGCTCTTCGTGGCCCTCCTTCGTGGTTGGTACAGCCAGGTAGTACGGACCGACCACCGTCAGTTCCTCGTCGTCCTGAAACTGGTTGTTGACCACCACTTGCCACGAGTCTAGCATAGACTCTTCTTCTCCGTAGTCTAGCGAGTACAAAGTGTAGTGGCGGTTCTCGTCGGCAATCGGTGTTACATCATCATTGTGTATCTTCTGGACAGGGTTGCCGAAGGATACGGGATCTCCCACCGTTGCGTTGAAAGTGCCGAACTGGTCTACCAGCTGCACATCCATCCCTACGTACAGCCCTTCCTCCCAGTCCACGGTGTAGAACTTGAAGTGGTCGGGCGGCACGGGCTCAAAATTGGCGGTGACGGTTACATCTCGAGCCGGCATGGTGAAGGTGGTCTCTGCTGCAGTAGCGTTACCGAACATACCCGCTGGCGCAGTCCAGCTAACAAACCGGTAGCACGGGGCTGCTACCGCTTTTATATCGACTACTTTGTTTTCCGCGTAAGGGGACGTGCCCGTCTCATCGGTTGCCGTTCCACCTCCAGCAGGGTTTTCTGCCATGGTCAAGGCGTAGGTATCAGCAGGAACACAGCTAACTATCCCGGCGACTAAGGCTGCCACAATCAACAAGACGCCAATTCTTGCCAGGTAACTGTGTTTCATCGAACTAAAAATCGTTTTCATATTTTCACCTCCCTTTTTGCTTGCCCAATAGCTTGGGCAACTACGTTTTTAAACAGCTGCAATATTCTGGTTCCCCGAAATATCAGTGCATGATTCGCCACCTCCTCGCGCTCAAACCTCCATAACTCGCTAGCGCTTCCCCTCGAGCACAAGCCTTGTATTATTTTTCTGGGAGCGTTATTTCTTATATAATACTATGATAACACTATTGAATGAATTGTCAATGATTTTTGTGCTCATCTAAAATATTCATTGACTCTCAGGCCACAAGCTCTTCAAGCAATACTATCGCTGCTTCTTTATCCAGGGGCTGGTTATTATTGCCGCACTTGGGCGATTGCACGCAGGAGGGACAACCCTCAGCGCAGGGACATTCTTCGACAGCTTTCAGAGCGGCTTGCCAGAGCTCGGTTATCATTTCGAATCCCTTCTCAGCGATGCCAATGCCGCCGGGGTGGGCATCGTAAATAAAGATCTGTGCCTGGCCGGTGTCGGGATGAAAAGCAGTGGAAACGCCGCCAATATCATTGCGGTCGCAAAGGGCAAATAAGGGAAGTATGCCAATGGCAGCGTGTTCACAAGCATGTAAACCACCGTGGAAGTCGAGCCCGGCATCGGCTATTCTATCAATCGCCTTCTGAGGCAAATCGAACCACAGGGCTTTGGTGGGGAAGTTTACTGGCGGGAGGTCAAGAGGCTCCTCCCCGATAATCTCTTCCGTGAACTGCCTCTTCTTTTTAAAGCCGACTACCTTGGTAGTGACATCAACATCTCCGAAGTAAATCTTCACCCTATGGCAATCTTTTTCCTTGAGCAGCCGCGTGACCCGGATGTCGTTTATTTCCATAGTCTGAGTATAGTAATCTACAGACCTCGGTTCTGCCCAGGCAATGCGCCGGGCTAAATCGAGTGCCGTGACAAGGTAAGATTCACCCTGGTGGAGGTAGATGGCGCCCGGGTGTACCTGGAAAAAGGCGACGCCGACTTCCACTGTCTCTAACAAGCGACCTTCCCGACCATCAACGACAGCATAATTTTGTCCTGATGTTGCCCTGATATTTATATCCTGTGCGGGATAGGAGATAGAAGGAGCGGGATGCCACCTCTCATGGCGTTTTCTTAACTTCCCTTCTTGTTCCAGCTCGGCTAGCATGGTACTAATTTCGCCAAAAAATTCCTCATCCTTAGCTTCTAGCGGTTTCTCCCAGGCGGCGCAAAGGAGGTGGGGCTTCAGGATATAAGGGTTGTCAGGATTGATTATGGCGTTGTCAAAGTTCTTGCTGAAAAAGAAATCTGGATTACGCATCAGGTATTGGTCGAGCGGATTTTCCTGGGCGATAAGAAAGCTCAAAGAGCTGTGGGTGCTTCGTCCGCTGCGCCCGGCTTGCTGCCAGGCGCTGGCGATGCTGCCGGGATAGCCGGTGAGAACGGTTGCCTCCAAATCACCAATGTTTATTCCCAGCTCCAGGGCAGTCGTGGCGACCAAGCCGAGAAGCTCGCCGTCAAAAAATTGGTGCTCAATTCGGCGTCTGTCTTCAGGAAGGTACCCTGCCCGGTAAGGGCTGATTTTATCCCGCAGGGGAGGTGGTAGTTGCCCCTGGGTATAGATATAAATGAGTTCGGTAAGCTTGCGAGTGCGGGCAAACACCAGACTACGAATCTCTTTTTGGACAAGCTCTCCGAGAAGAAAAGCTGCCTCGCTATTGGGACTGCGCCGGCTGGGCTTAGCCTTATCAATGACAGGTGGATTCCAGAAAGCAAAGTATTTTTCGCCATGTGGTGAGCCGTCTTCAACAATGGCTTCAAAAGGCAAGCCGACGAGGTTTTGGGCATGCTTTTGGGGATTGGCGATGGTGGCTGAGCAGCAAATGAACTGGGGATTGGAGTTATAAAAGGCGCAAAGCCGCCGCAACCTTCGCAGGACATTGGCTACCTGAGAGCCGAAAATACCTCGATAAATATGAGTTTCATCTATTACGACATATTTGAGGTTGCGAAACAATCTGGACCACGATTGGTGATTGGGCAAAATGCCCAAGTGGAGCATATCCGGGTTAGTGAGCACTATCCTTGCCTGTTTTCTTATGTTTGTTCGCTCATTCTGTGGTGTATCCCCGTCGAAAGTAGCCATGGCTTCCGGGGGGATTGCTTCGCCCCGACTTGTCGGGGCCGGCAATGACAGGAGGCTAGCGATTTGTCTTACGCTACGTAGCTGGTCCTGGGCCAGAGCTTTCGTGGGGAAGATATAAAGAGCACGGCTATCCTTATCATGTAAAAACGCATCGAGCGTGGCTAGGTGATAGCACAGGGTCTTGCCACTGGCGCTGGGCGTGGCTATTATCACGTTTTTCCCGGCCAGGATGGCATTCAGGGCTTTTGCCTGGTGACTGTAAAGAGCTGATATGCCCAGGGACTCCAGGCATGTTTGAAGGTTGGCATGGAGAGGGTTATCCAGTTTGCCAAAGATAGCGCCTTGATGAGGAATGTGTTCAATGTAGACAATCTGTTGGCTATAATCGGTTAAGCTGACAAGGTGGTGAAGAAAAGCAGCGGCATCCATTTATATTAACCCTAAGAAAGTTTTGTGGCTCTTTAGAAGCTCCCACAAAAATTGATTCCAAATCTAACCGGGTTCCCATGAAAATCACAAGATTTTCGTGGGTGGTTTAGGGAAAGGTTTCTATTTCCGAACTCAATAGCTCTACATCGGGGTAGTTCTGGACAACGAACTTTACGACATTGGCCAGAGTTTCATCGGCATGCCTTCTGTGGCTGCTAACGCAAGCTATGCCTAAAGTGGCTATTTGCCATAAACCCTGATTGTCCACCTCAGCTACGGAAACATTGAACCTGTTTCGTAGCCGCGTGACGATAGACTGAATTACCTGTCTCTTACCTTTAAGTGAATGGTTCTCGGGGAGGCGAAGCTCAATTTGGCACACGCTGACGTGCATTTTGTTTGTTCCCCCTCCTTATTTCTCTCCCTGCTGGGGAGAGCTCAGATGGCAGTTATAATCCCTTTCTGACGATATAAACGGCGAGGTCAGCAAGACGACAGCTATAGCCCCACTCATTGTCATACCAGGCCAACACCTTTACAAAGTTGTCATCAATGACTATGGTGCTCAAGGCATCAAAAATAGCACTGGCTGGATTGCCCTTAAAATCTGAGCTCACCAGCGGCTTGTCACAATATTCCAGAATTCCCTTCAGCTCTCCGTCAGCAGCCTTACGAAAGGTATCGTTAATTTCTTCGGCACTTGCCTTTCTATTCAGGTCGGCGACAAAGTCAACGACAGATACTGCCGAAGTGGGCACCCTTATTGCAATACCATGTAACTTCCCTTGAAGCTCTGGAATGACTACGCCCACAACACGAGCGGCGCCGGTGGTGGTGGGTATAATGTTGGTACCGGCAGACCTTGCTCGGCGCAGGTCGCTGTGAAACACATCCAGTATTTTTTGGTCATTAGTATAAGAGTGGACGGTGGTCATTAGCCCGTGAACAATGCCAAAGTTTTGGTGAAGGACTTTAACTACAGGGGCAATGCAATTAGTGGTACAGGAGCCGTTGGATATAATGCGGTGCTTAGCCGGGTCATACTGCCCTTCATTGACGCCGAGGACGATGGATATATCCTCTTCTTTAGCCGGTGCGGAGATAATTACTTTCTTAGCACCGCCTTGAAGGTGAGCAACAGCCTTGCTCGCCTGGGTGAAAAGCCCGGTGGATTCAATCACAACATCCACCCCGTAGTCTCGCCAGGGAATTTTCCCCGGGTCACGCTCAGCTAAGACCTTTATCTCTCTGCTATCAACTATGATGCAATCGTCTTTAGCTTCCACCTTACCGGGATAGATGCCATAATTGCTATCGTACTTGAAGAGATGGGCATTGGTTTCGGCATCGGTGAGGTCATTCACCGCCGCTGCCTCCACTTTATCGCCACAGCGCTGGATAATTGCCTTCAGTGCTAACCTGCCGATACGTCCGAAGCCGTTGATTCCTACTTTTGTTGTCATTCTTCTTTACCTCCTTTGATTAAATTTCAATTTTCCTCCGGTCCTTTGCTTCACTCAGGGAGATTGGCCAGATACTTGTCGAATCGCTCCTTGGCTGATTGAAGACTTGGAAATTGCCTTTCACACACGTCGCTGAACCTAGCCAAGACCTTTCTGTTAATCTCCTCTTGATTTTCAAAAACAGCAGCAACGATAAATGGAACCTCAAACTTTTCAAACTGGAGGCAGGTAATAGTCACGTCACGGCACTTGTCATCGTTAGGAATGCCAAAGAGAAACAATGGCCTTCTTCGACTGTTAATTCGACAATCCACAGTATATTTACCCTCAGGGTCATGTTGTGGGTCTCGGTAGTTGAAGGTGTACCTTTCAGCAGGGATGCTCTCCTCGAGGAAACTCCGGAACTCCTCCATAAAAAGAGAACGTAACCTCTCCCGCCTCAGGTAAGCAACATCGGTGATCTTAATAATTCCCTGAACGAAAGTGAAAAGTGCATCTCCAAAATCTCCATTTTCGACCAGACACCTGAGCTCACCTTCAGCATTCTGTATTTGATAGGTTCCTAGCACCGTATCGATAATCTTCCTTCGAGTTCCTTTATCAACGTCTAGGTCATCATAAGAGAGGTGCATAAAAGTGTGCCCTTCATCAGTAAAATACCACCTGTTTTCAGACTTTTTAAGCAGAATACAGAGATGATCTCCATCCTCAAATGTGAAAGGCGTCGAAACGATTAAACGTTCCTTGCCCTCTGGCAAGAGCTGTATTCTGTCACAGACTTTAGCCTTGAATTCTTTCTCGATCCTTTCGATATTCATTCTTTACGTCTCCCTGCTCAAATAAGAAGCATCTGAGGACTGGGTGGAGATTCAAAATGGCAATCCCTCAAAAAAGCGGTGAGGGCCTCTTCAAAGGTGGAGTAGGAATGAGTCACCTCAGCATAGCCATCAATTGGATAGCCCTCTATCTGGTATCTTTCAGTTGCCTTGTGAATGTGGAAATCATGGAAGAAGTTTCTCTCGATTTTGTTGGTGTGCAAAGAGGGGTGTTTTCCATTGTAGCGAACCAAGCGTAGCCATGTGTTTGAAGCCTTGTCATGGTAGCTCAAGATAATTGAGAAATCCAGAATGTTTTGGCTATTCCTTCTAATAATGATTCTGAAGCTGTGTCCTGAGAGTGTGTCCACTTCCAACTCTCGTTCTTCGTGTTGATATGCGGATTTCCTTTTTGGCTGAAGCCTGTCGCGATATTTTTCTGGAAGAGGCTTCTCTTCTTCCAATAGGTCCATAATCTCTGTGTCAGTCAGAGTGTAAGCCATTGATGCCATCCTTTAAGGTTATCATATGATAACCTTTCGCTCCTCCTCATTCAAGCCATAGAGTTCGAAGACAATGGAATCAATTTCTTGCTGGAGGGATTTAATCTTATCCCGAAGGCTGGCGACTTGGGACAGAATCTCTGCACGCTTCTTGTCAATTAAACTTGGCTCAGTAGGGATGAGAATTTGGTCAATGATTTCACCCCATTCTTTGCCTTGGTAATCAGGCAGTATCTTTTGGAGATATTCGAGAATATCTTGAGGGGCAGTCAAGGTTAGCACCTGCTTATTCTTTGAAGCGACAGTGAGGCTTTGGGTATTCTCGGACAGCTTTGCGCCTTTCAAAAAGAAGTGCTCAACAGCCTTTGGTTCATATCGAATTTGTGGGTGTGTGCGGATGGTGCGAAGCAGTGATGATTCAAGAGATTTGACCACCTCTTCATCGCTTATTTCTGGCAAAGGCTCATTCTCCTGAAGGCGGGTTAGACGCATCCCGGGAAAGAATCGATTGTAGCTGGCGAGGCTCTTTTTCGCCTCGATAATGTCATCAACCAGTCCTACCAGATGGTCGTGGATTTTGACCTCTTGAGGGTCAGCAAAGTTGATGCGGCGGATAGGGATAGTTTTAAGAACATTTTTAGGCAAAAAATACTTATTCCCCCTATGACTAACCTTTTGTTCAAACCAAAAGCCAATAAGCCTGGAGTTCAATATTGACAGGATGTACTTTAGGTTCTCACGCGTATTTGACTTTTTCAGAGTTAAAAAAGCATTTCGTTCAAGGTAAAAACTATATGAGGAATACCCAAAGCTATTGTACTCAGGCCATATTGAGCTTACTATCTTTTCCTCTTCAAAGATCCTCTGGTCTCTCTCCCGATGCAACTTATACCAGGAATAGTCCTCCTCATAAACCCTAAGTCTATTTTCCAGGATGGGTCGGAACTTTTCCAAGTGCGCCTTGATTTCGGGATATTTCTCGATGCCAATATCCTTTGTGGTGTAGATAACGAATCGGTTATCCTGTTCGCCTGTTTCTTCAGCAAGATAACTTTCGATGCCCGCTGCCTTGTATATCGGCTTAATAAGCTTCCTCTCCGCTTCCGAAAGATTTAATGATTCCACTTCTTCACTGGTTAGATAGAAAATCCCATCCCCGATTTTAATATTGTAGTTTGCTATAGCCTCATCACTCAAAAATCGGACATTCTCTCTGGTAACGACGTCTGCTCCTGTGACCAGTCCCTGGAAGGAATCGCAAATTTCACTTAACGGTGCTCCTCTTTGCTCGATGGCCTGGACTATAGAAAATTCACCTTTAGTGGGAAATAGTGTCCAATAATCTTCCGTGAGTTCACCCTGTAAAACAGGGCTATAATGAATCTCTAAGTGTCCATCTGAGAGATCTCCCTTTCCAATATGCCTCTGAATATGGCCTAATGTATTTACAATGACTTCTTTATTTGTTCTGCCAGGCAATGGCTCTTTAACCTTTACTGTAAGAATCTTGTTGCTAGCTCTTTCCCCTTTGTTTATGCACTTTTCTAAGACAAAAACATGATTGAATTGTCCAGGAGCAGCTTCGAAGAACCTCAGTGTGCCAAAATCAATAACCTCTAAAATTCTAGAGTTTTCCAGGACATATTTGCGAAGTTTTCTCGCTCCAGCAGCAGTCGGGAAATATGCAGTCGTTATAAATCCGAGTTTTCCAGCTTCTTTCAACTTGCTTAGGCCAAGGATTACAAAAAAGTATAGGTAATCCATTTTGCCTTGATAATACTGCTTCCAATATGGGTACTGCCTCAGAGTTAACCTAAAAAGCTCCTTATGGTCATCTTCCCTAATATAAGGTGGATTCGCGCAGACATAGTCGAAGTCATGGCAATCCTTGATAAATTCATATACTTCCCGCTTTCGTCCCTCCAATCCCACTATGTCGTGCCTTTTGTCACGCTCATAGACCTCGTCTGCTTTCCTGAGTTCGTCAGGAAACTCTTCAAATGTCTTCTCGATGCGAGGATAGAGCTTTAATGAATCCTGGTGGATAACAGAGAGAGCAAACTCTGGATGACGATAAAGGTGCTTGTGCTCCAGTATGTTCTTGATGATGGGGGTAAGCTGGATGAGAAGGTTTATCTCGGTGATATAGTAAGAGAAGGCGCTTATTTCGCTGCCGTAAAGCCCTTGAATAATGGCATTCTCTATGTCGAGGAGATCATTGAGGTTCTGGCAGTTGTAGGCGGCTTCTTCTCTGAGGCGGCGGGCTGCCTCTACCAAAAAGCCACCAGAACCAGTAGCCGGGTCGAAGATTAGCCTTGGCTTTCTCTGACCGTCTTCAAAGTGAAAGAAGGCACTGTCATGGGTAAAGCCAACTCTATCCCAGATGAAGGAAACTACTTCCCTGGGCGTATAGTATTGCCCCTTATTCTTGCGGTCTACTCTATCAACGTATTCTTCATATATCGTTCCTAGAATATCGGCATTCAGCTTGCCCAGGTTGAAATGCGAGAATTCATAAAGCACATCAACCAGGGCTTTATCGCCGGGGTAATACCAAGTGTAATTGTTCTCTCTGTTGAACAGCCAGCTATATCGCTCGCCGGCAAGGTGGAAGGCATATCTTAATACTTGGTCAATCTTTTGCTTGAAATTCTCATACCACTTTTTGAACCCGCCATTATAAAGGCTTTCATCGATGAAACCTATATCTTCCCACAATCGCACCAAAAGAAGGCGGGTCATGGTGAAATAAGCAACACGGTAAAAATAGGCATCCACTGCCTTTTCATCAAGGCTGCCTGATATAGCGCCAAGCATCTCACGGAGACTAGAAGCAGAGATTTCCCGCTTGGGCTTTCTGGGGTCTACAGACTCAGCAATAGCATCAATTTCGCTGGCGATTCTCACCTTACGCTCATTGTCGTACCCGAGCAGGTGAATGAGCTGGTCTCTTTGACTATGGACATCGTTATGGAGGATAAAAACTACCTCACGAATCTTGTGCGTTAACTCTTCCAATGATAAAGTTTCCTCTCCTGTCCATGGTTTGCTCTGAGCAATTTGGTCAACTTTCTGAATGAAATCTAGCTCGTGATAGGAGAACTCTTTTACAAAATTCATAAACTGCTTGGTGTTAGGCTGAATACCAACAGTGTGGGGATTAGCTTTGAAATCACGATAGAGTTTCTCAAATGAGAAGGAAAGTTCAGCAATGGGCTGAGCGCTTTCGGAGATTACCGTCGCCTCTCTTAAATTCAAAATTATTCCATAGCGGGCGCCAGTTTTTTGAATGTAGCTTTGCACCTGGGGGAAGTGAATCGCCAAATCTATCGAGTCTGTCCCCTTGGTTTCAAATATAAAAGGATGCAGATGCAAGTCCCTGGGGAGAAAGTCAGGCCGCTCACTCGAAGTTTCGGCCTTTTCCTTCGGGACTAGCGATACACCAAGGGTAAAGCTCAGTACCTCTCTGGCAAGTTGGGGAAAGAAAACCGGGTCAACTAGGGTTAGCTCATCCTTATAGTCACCTTGAATGTAATCAAGGTAACATGAGACTCTATCATCGCTATAGGCACTATAATCTGGCCCATCTAAAATGGAACACAGTTTAGAAACAAGATTGCGACTTTGGACCTTCCGTATTTGAGAGGTTTTCATTCCAACTTCCACCCTCACCTCGTTCCTCTCCCTTCAAGGGAGAGGGTGGGTGAGGCTAGTCTTTAGCTAAATACAAAGAAGCACCACCCATATCAACATTGCCCACCCTGTCCTCCTTCATCAAGAGCTTAAGATGAGCAATAGTCTCGGTGATAGCCATTCGTTTGTCCCAGGCTGGCAAATCCCCAAAAGCAGTACCCCCGCCGTTAACCATCCAGGGAATTTGCTGAGCTATCTCGTAGGCTGTCTTTAAGCCGTTGCGCAGAGACTGCATGATGGCCCTCTTCCTTTCCTCATGGTGCTGTAGTATTTTATCTATTCTCAGTCCTAAAGCATTGAACACCGGCCCATGCCCCGGGAGAATAAAATGAACCTTAAGGCGCTCTAGTTTTTCGAGAGAAGAAATATAGTCGCCCAGGGGGTTATCGCCAGATTGGGGATTGAAACCCACGTAGGGGGTGGTGTCATACAAGACATGGTCACCGGTGAGAATAAACTTGCTGTCTTGTTCATAAAGGCAGACATGGCCTGGCGAGTGCCCCGGCGTCCATAACACCTCAAATTCGAAAGAATCATTGGAAATTATGTCGCCATCCTCTAATTTTACGTCAGGCGCAATCGGGGTGACATATTTATTCATCCATAACGAAGCCTCTTTTAACTGGTGTAGTTCATCCGCAGGAACGCCATTCTGCTGAAGCAGCACTGTAACCTTCTTAACCAGGCCAGCAAAATCCTTGTACCTGGGGAGAATAACACCCGCATCAATCCTGTGAATGGCTACCTGTGCGCCGCAAATTTGCTTTATCTTGCTTGACAACCCATAATGGTCGGGGTGTATATGGGTGATAACCACTTTCTTGATGTCTCGAAGCTTGAGATTTGCCACTTTTATCCCTTCCTGGAGAGCCCACAGAGATTCCTGGCTATCCCAGCCGGGATCAACCAATATATGACCATCGCTGCCTTCAATTGCATAAGCATTGGTAGGCCACGAGGCATTTCCAGGAGCAGGAATTTTTATTTGATGCACACCGTTTAATACCTGCATTATTTCATCCTCTCCAGATTGTAGAATGCTTTTTTGCCGGGATATCGTGCCGCCCCTCCTAATTCCTCCTCTATCCTGAGGAGGCGATTGTACTTAGCCAGTCTCTCGCTGCGACAGGGGGCACCAGTTTTAATGAATCCGGCAGTGCTAGCTACTGCCAGGTCGGCAATAGTAGTATCCTCGGTATCACCAGACCTGTGGCTGATAATGGTTGTCCACTCCTCCTGCTGGGCTCTTTTGATAACAGCCAGGGTTTCACTGAGTGTGCCTATCTGGTTTGGCTTAATAAGGATCGAGTTGGAGGCCTTCTGGGCAATGCCCTTTTCCAGTCGCTCCATGTTGGTAGCATAAAGGTCATCGCCGACAATTTGAGTGTGCTTTCCTAGTTGAGCCGTGAGCAACGACCAGCTTGCCCAATCATCCTCGTCCAGCCCGTCCTCGATGCTGACGATAGGGTAATCGTAGACTAATTTGACATAATAGTCAATCATTTCTGTGGAACTGAGGGCAACTCCTTCTCGGGATAGGACATATTTCCCATGAACAGTATGGTGCTTCTCTCCCTGATAGAATTCGCTGGCGGCTGGGTCCAGTGCGATAAATAAGTCCTGGCCAGCTTTATAGCCTGCCATGTCAGTGGCTGCTAATATCAGCTCCAGTGCATCTTTAGTGGAGGGGGGTTGGGGAGCAAAGCCACCTTCGTCTCCCACGTTGGTGCTTAATCCCTTGTCTTTAATCACTTTGCGCAGGGAGTGGTACACTTCACTAGCTATTTGCATGGCTTTGCGGAAACTGGCAGCGCCCGCTGGCACTATCATAAATTCTTGAAAATCAATAGAGTCCGAGGCATGCTTACCGCCGTTGAGAATATTTAACATGGGGACAGGCAATAAGTTGGCTCCTTCTCCGCCTAAATAGCGATATAAAGGAATACCCTGGAAGCTAGCTCCAGCCTTGGCTGCTGCCAGAGATGTTCCCAGCATGGCATTAGCTCCCAGCCGGGACTTATTAGCAGTGCCGTCAAGTTCAATTAGTCGCCGGTCAATAACCGATTGCTCCAAAGCAGACATACCCTCTATTGCTGAAGCAATTTCAGTATTAACATGTCCTACGGCTTTTAGAACGCCGAGTCCCCTATATCTACTTTTATCACCATCCCGAAGCTCCACCGCCTCATATTTCCCCGTGCTCGCTCCGGAGGGGACAGCGGCAATGCCCACAGTGCTGTCAGCCAATATCACCTCCACCTCTATGGTGGGATTACCCCGGGAATCGAGAATCTCTCTGGCTTTTACACTCTTGATACTTGCCATTTCTGAGGGCATTCTTCGGCTAGCTCCCCGTCATTGCGAGTCCTGATGCAATCGGGACGTGGTAATCTCATGATTTTTGCGGCTCTCAGCCAGGGCAATAGCTTTATCCACTGCCTCGGCGGCACTCTGAACTCTGATTATGGAATCATCCTCCACGTCGTTCCTGGACAGCGACCAGGTATTCAAGCCGATGACAGGGATACCATTCTTCAGAGCATGAGCAATTTCACTTAGCGTTCCGTAGCCACCACCAATAGCAATTATTGCCCGGGCTGACTTCACCACCGCGACATTTCTGGCCTCGCCCATGCCGGTAACCACTGGAATATCTATCCAGCGGTTTGACATGCTTGCATCTTGTCCAGGCAAAATGCCCACGGTCAGGCCACCTTTTGACTTAGCTCCGCGGCAGGCAGATTCCATCACACCACCCAGGCCACCGCATACTACAGCAGCACCTCGCTGGGCTAACAACTCACCCACAGTTTCTGCCAGCCTGGCTTCTTTCGCAGAACAAGCTGAATCTCCAATGACTGTGATGTTCATTCTCCAGCCAATATACTATATTAGCATACAGTCCTTAGGCTCAGCGAATTTTATTGTAACATGATTTCGTCCCGCAGAGGAAACATGAAAGCTATGAGGTATTATTGAGCAAGGTGCCCTTCGGGACACGATGTCCACAAGATAATGCGCTGCCAGTGTTGCTACATTTTACTTGTATTTTATATCAGCCTTCTCTTTGAGTTCCTCAATGAGAAGAGATGTAGCTTCCTGTCGCTTTTCCTGTTCCAAAAGCGCCATTATTTGCGATTTCAGTTGTTCAAATGGCGGATGCTCTGCTTCTGGACGTTGTTGCTTGTAATTCTCGTAGAATACCCTGGCTTCTATCTCAGTAACCTCAGGAACCTGGACTGCGTCATCCAGATAACTATTAATCGCCAACTGTCTCTGAAAATCCTGCAAGTATTCCTCATAAGAAAAGACAGACTTAGCCAAGTCCGCCTCAAAATCTTCCATCGTCCTCCCCGACGACGCCACGCGGGCTGCCAATTCTTGTTCTGCCTCGTCCATTGTGGGGGCATAACCCTGCTGTTCAGCTTCCTGGTATAGCACTGTCTCCGCTATTAGTTGCTCCAGAGCTTCCTCTTCCGACATCTGCATTTTGTAAGATTCATATACCTTTACCCGCAGTTTTGTCACGTCTCCTGCAGTTATCGCTTCGCCGTTTACTCTAGCTACGACCTCGCTATCCGGTGCCGCAATGGTGGCAAGCACCAGCGCCGCTGTTAGAACTGCTGCTGCCACTATTACCGCTGCTCCTGCTATAAACTTCCCTTTCTTACGGTTCAAACTTATGCTTTCTAGTTTCTTTAGCATATTCTCCTCTCCAGGTCATTGAAATGCAGTGTCTCCTTTCTACGTATTATATCAGATGAAAGGGATGATGATAGCCACTGAATGTTAAATCCCGGCAAACTCCTCGCAATCGTCCGCGCCCGGCAAAGTGCTGGGAGGGTAAACAATCCGCCCGATTGTTAAACGGCGGCGATGATTTCCGAGGCAAAACACTATGCTATCGCCGGGGAACAGAACTTTGACGGCATCGTTTTTGTATTATTGAACTGAGCTGCATCAATATTTTGATGCGCCTATGTCAACCATCTCCCCGGTTATACCAAAGACAACATGCTCACAGATATTTGTTACCCTATCGGCGAAACGTTCCAGATTGTGTGCTACCCATATCAGTCGAGTAGCCTGCGTGATGTTCTTTGGGTTCTCGACCATAAACAAGAGAAGCTCGCGGAATACCTGGTCATAAAGGGCGTCTACCTCATCATCAATCTGGCAGATGTGTTTGGATTTTTCCACATCTCTTTCTGATAGGGACTCCAGACTCCCTCGCAGCATCTCCGTTCCTCTTTGTGCCATAGCAGGAATGTCTATAAGTGGCTTCAATGGCGGCTGATTGCCTATCATCAATGTGATATTGGCTATGCCCTCGGCATAATCCCCCATGCGCTCCAGTTCCGTAATAATGCCCAGTAGAGCAACTATCATGCGGAGGTCGCTACCCCAGGAGTAACCAACAGCCAGAAGACTCATACAGTCTTGCCGTATAGCAAATTCCATGCGATCCAGCTCCTGGTCATGCCTGATAATCTGAGTGGCAAGGTCGGCATCCCTTCTCTGTAGGCTCTCTACAGAGCTTTTGAGGGCTATCTCCACCACATTGCCGAAGGACAATACGTCGTGTTCAATCTGGTTCAACCTCTGTGTTAAGCCAACATCGGCCACGTTGTTTATGTTCACTTGTTGCCCATCGGATTTGAACTCGCCCTTGGTCGCTTGGTGAACTCGCGTGCTAGCTGCATCTAGTTCCCCACTCACCGCCTTAATCCTTACCTTTAGATGGATCCGGTCAACTATCTCAAAGATTACCCACTTTAGTATTACGCTTCCTATCAAAAGATAGAACCATACGAAGGTTATAAAGGATGGTTGTTGCCAAACCAGATACATGACCCTGGCCCAAAGCAACGAAAAACCGACACCAATGACGACCTTATAGAAATTTATGTCCAGCTTGGGCAGTTTCACAATGATTGACCTCATCGCCAATTATCGTACTAAGGAATCATAGCCATTATACTCGGTGTACACCAGCAGAGGCAAAGCAGGAGAATAAAACCCATATCAGCAAGTAGGGCTGTTATTACATAGTCTAACAGAACTCAGAAGGGCTCGGTTTTCCCGGCGTGGGGATATCCGGGCCTTTTGCTTTGCTCTGCGGCTGTTTGCTAATGTCATAGTTGTTAGCTGTGGTTAATATGCGATAAACTTGACCAGGAGATGAGAGCGAAAGAGTTAAGGGACCTGGTCATATCGGCGCTCGTTCTGGCACTGGCATTTGGTATTGCCCTTTCCGGTGGCTTAAGCGCCTTTGAGCGGCCGGACATCCTCGTTTTCGCCGTCGGCATAGCTCTGGTCGCTGTTTCCTTGGGGTTTGTCTGTCATGAGTTAGCTCATCGGCTTGTTGCCAGAAGGTTCAACTACTTCGCAGAGTATGTGATGTGGCCCCTAGGCTTAATCGTGGCATTGGGTATCTCGCTTTTCGGTTTTATCTTTGCTGCTCCTGGCGCAGTCATGATACAGCCCAGAGCAACTGCGGGGGGAACAATCAGTCTGAGCAACAGGAAGGTCGGGCTCATCTCACTGGCTGGCCCAGCCACTAATATCGGTCTGGCAGTGGTGTTCCTGGTGCTAGATGCTATTCGACCGGCTTTGCTCTTCACCCTGGGAGCGTACATTAACACCTTGCTGGCACTGTTCAACCTGATACCGTTCGGTCCTCTGGATGGCCTAAAGGTTTTCAGGTGGAACAAAGGCTTCTGGTTAATCGCGATAGCTGGAGCAGGCGGCTTGTTTGTTGCGCAGCGTATTTTATTCTAGTCCGGTCTGGTTGCACGATCCAGGCTTTTGTTTTCATACTGCATTGTGATTCTGCATTTGCTCCACCTACGTCCTCTGGCACCTGGCACAGTAATAAATGCTCCCGCCCAAATATGCCTCTTTTTTGATTAATGTACCGCATACGGCGCAGGGTTGCCCGACGGTATTTTTGCTTAGTTTAGTCTTGTATCCTCCCGGTTTACCCGAAAGGTCGTTCTCGGTATCCCGTCCGCCCTTCGCCGTCATTTCCGAAAGAGTGTCCTTAATAGAATAAAATAGGACCCGTTGGTCTGTAATGGAGAGCGAATTAACCTTTTTCTTCGGATGCATTTTCGCGTTAAATAAGATATCCTGTAAAATGCCGTTACCCAGTCCGGGTATCCTTTGTTCCGTCGCTAGAAACGTCTTCAGTGACAATTTTGCAGTGCCCTCGTCAAACAAAGAGTTGAAATAGGCTTCGTCGAAGTCATCGGACAAAGGAGATGGTCTCTCTTTGGCTATAAGGTAGTATTTATTATCATTTTTCCCTTCTGGAAAAGCCGATAGACCGCCGTACATTTGTACTGAACCAACCAGAGACGAACCGTCATCGAACTCAAGTAGTAACTGGTGCTTGCCCGATAGCCCTTCACCCTTATTGCAGTAGCGTAAATTCACACCGTCACTGAATAACAACTTCGCGTTACCGGCCGTTATTTCTACCTGTCCCCCATGGCTCACGGCATCGCTGATTACCTTGCCGGTTAACAGACTTTTGTATTCCTGCGGGTCACCGAAATACCAAGCCAACTTGTGTGGGCTCTGGGCGGCAATAACATTCTTGATTTTTTTACCGCCAACAGCCTCATTAATCTGATTGGCTAAAACGGCAGCTTCAGGCAGTTCTATCATGTTTAATTCCTTAAACAGTACCAGTCATCAAGATGATACCACATATTTTGGTATATCAAGATGACCAGGCTCAAAATATTGAGACAATAATTCCCTAAAAGGTGTAATGAGGGCTGTGAACTGATGCCAGCAGCCGAAGGCCCTATCCCCTGGCTAAGACTACGGCTTTGCACGAAAGAGACGGCGAGAACCCATAGTGTATAATGGCGGACATATCTTTCCATCTTTATAAAGTCTGAGTAGTTATGCCGAAGCGATTCGATGCAAAGTTTTCGGGATACTTCTACGTAGCTGCGGCAGCTGTTATCTGGGGCTCTAATGGTGTAATTGTAAACTTGGTCCCCTATGATGCGTATACTATCGCTTTCTTTAGAGTGGTATTCGCCAGCCTCACATTACTGCCTGTAGTACTTTTAACTCGAAAACGCGAAGTGATGAGTGCTGCCAGGCATTGGAAGATTATGCTGAGTTTAGGCTGCCTGCTCGCTTTGGGTTGGGCTTTACTTTTCCATTCGATGAAGCTCATTGCCATCGCCAACGCGGTCTTACTGAATTACATGGCACCCATCTTTGTAGCTTTACTTGCCCCCCTGGTTCTTAAAGAGAAACTTGAGAAATCTACCCTGCTTGCATTGGTCATATCCGTGGCAGGAATAGCGGTCATTTCATATCAGCAGAACCTTCAGATTAGCGACCCTGATGGCTTCAACCTGTTGGGCATCATTCTTGGGCTACTTGCCGGCCTTGCCTATGCAGGATTCGTTATTGTATCTAAGAAGGCTTTATCCAGCTTCTCAAGTCTGGTCGTAGCATTCTATTCTTACTGCGTAGCTTCAATTAGCCTCCTTCCCTTCGTGATAGGCATTGATTTTTCTCCAGATTTAGCTCCATGGATACTTCTGCTGGTCTTGGGTATATTCAACACAGCATTTGCCGTTACGCTCTACCTCAAAGGCCTTGGAATGATAAAGGCTCAGAAGGCAGTGGTTTTCACTTATTTGGAGCCCGCCAGCGCTGTGGTTTTCGGTTTTCTCTTTCTAGCCCAGCCACCCACCCCACTCATGCTTGTCGGTGGTTTTCTAATTCTCGTCGCCGGATATATTGTAGCCTCAAGATGACTTCGTCTCGTATGGTTACAGCGTATCTGCGTTCCATCAAGTTTGCTATTGCTTATCAGTGATGATGTGGAAGAGCAATTATCACCAACACATGCCGGCAATGAATTTCTGGAAAAACGTAGCCCGCCGCCATAGTTGACCAGACGCTCGACAAGCTAAGTATTTGTTCCATGAGTTAAACGATACGCCCTGTTATTACTCCTCTTCACTTAGCTTTGACAAATAGACTGCACTCGTTTCTTCTATCCTGCCATATTTCATCACCTGGTCAATGAGTTCTTTGTCCCACAGACCTTTCTCAACGATTCTGGTGAGTGCTGTCGTGTCAAGCTGCGAAACCTCCGGCCATTTGCCCGCTTGAATTATTGTGTCATCCAGATTTTCACGGTCTGGTTCGCCCTTGCGTGGAAATCCCAGCTTCTCGCCAAACTTAACCCGCACCTTGTATCCGCTTCCTTTTAGCACCGTGACTCCTTCTTGTCGGGCATAGTCAATAAGCGCATCCTTCACCTTCGCCATCTCCTCATCAATTTCGCCAGCTTTTTCCTTCAATTCAGCATACCTGTTGACCAGGACAACGCCGGGCTCACTCAGATATTCATTGGCGGGCAAGGCTTCTACAGTGTAGAGATGTTTTCTCGTCGGGCAGAGGTCTGGATATTCGCACCACTCGCAGTAGTCCGATTCTTTCGGCAAAAACTCCTCGGTAGCTTCTAGCTCGTCAATCAACCTGATGGTTTCCTCCGCCAGCTCAGCAATTTTCTCTTGGGAACGTTGTGACACAAGCCGGCAATCAAAAGCCAGATAATGCCATATTAGCTCTATTTCTTTAACATAGGGCCACCTCTTCTGTACTCCAATCTGATAGAAGGCGAGTTGCCGGTCGTTATCAATGTCTTCCTGGCTCGGCAGATAGGCAGAGGTCTTGTAGTCGTGGATGTGGTAGATGCCGCCCTGCGTCCTTGCCAACCGGTCAATCACTCCCTGGAACTGGTATCTGCCGCCGTCATCGAGGGAAAATCTAATCCTCATTTCGGTGCCGATTGTTATATCCTGGTCAAAAGGAGCATGGCGCCGGGAATAGGTCTCGAGCATTTTCCTGCCCAGAGCGCGGTAATCGTCAGCGGTTACGTCTTTCCTGGTGATAACAATCCCGTCGTGCCAGTTCTGCTGCCAGAGGTTGTCATAGGAGGCGAGTAATTCATCCAGCGTGGCTAGCCTGGCCAGCTTGACGTGGTCGTAGCATTTCTTGAGAGCCTCATGGACCATGCCGCCCAGAAAAGCCTCGACGCTTTCCACGTCCCGCTTAATCTTGTCCCGATAGCAGAGCTTGTACTTCAGCGGGCACTCTTCATATGTGCTTAGCTGTGAATGAGAATAGATTCGTGATTTTTTGTTGTTACCCACAATACTTGCTTACCCAAATATTCCTTCGTTTTGACCTCTTTTGGCTTATGCCTAATCATCAAATTCAGTCCAACTCAGACTCGGGCAAAATTGAAATGCTGTCAGGATTGCGGCTTTGGCTCCTGCCTCAGTAACAGGCGTAGAAAATGGATTGCCACTACTTCCACCCAGACTAGCGCATTGAGTATTATAATTCGCTCATACAGACCGAACCAGCCTCTTTGCTCAGCAAACAAAGCGCCCATTATCAGAGCCAAAGCTAAAACACCGGCAACGAGCGTATAGACAAAGACGTTTTTCCAATTTGGTGTGCCCTTGAAGCTGGGTGCGAGCGATAAAATAGCTATAGGGAATAACAATCCAAGGCCATAAGATGCTATCGTGTGGATTATTCCAGCAGTAGTGCGCGGAGCTCCAGGGTGGTCCATATGAAAAGCAGCAATCAACATCAACACGAAGCCACAGAGAACAAGAAGTACGATGCCGGCATGGAAGCCCCGTGCCCTACGAATATTGAAGAAAAGCCCGGCGACAAAGATTTCCAACAGCAGGCCCATAGCCAGAAAGCAAATCGATTGTAGCCAGCCTATGGGTTCCAACGCCAGGCTGCTGA
>Ga0209986_10000652_pt1 | contig 34047 bp, 29 predicted proteins | sample BlataG_FD_183168 | JGI IMG/M metagenome (GOLD analysis project Ga0209986, IMG submission 183168) | Deep subsurface microbial communities from Black Sea to uncover new lineages of life (NeLLi) - Black_00105 metaG (SPAdes) (version 2) | ecosystem: Environmental > Aquatic > Marine > Oceanic >...
GGGTTTGCTTCGGCACTGACGTGCCTCGCAATGACAGAGGAAAGGGTGTGCCGCGCAATGACAAAAAGGGCGCTCCCCCCAATGACAGAAGCGAGGGGACATGATTGACTTTGCCTTTAGTCGCAGATACACTTCGCCAGAGAAGGAGCAGGTACCACAAATGAGGCTGGCAAATGAAATATTGGAAGGCAATATAAGGGCAGCGGCAAAGTTAATAAGATACGTGGAAGATGGAGCACCTGATGCCGTTGAGGAACTGAAGAAGCTCTATTTTCACACCGGGAAGGCCTACATCATCGGCATTACCGGGGCACCAGGGTCGGGGAAAAGCACCTTGATAGACGTGCTAATCGATAGCTTCAGGAAGAGAAATAAAACGGTAGGGGTAATTGTTATAGACCCATCCAGTCCTTTCAGTGGTGGAGCGATACTGGGGGACAGAATAAGGATGCAAAGGCATGCCACAGACCAGGGCGTATTTATCAGAAGTCTTGCGACAAGAGGGTGGCTTGGGGGACTATCCAAAGCTACTATTGATGTAATCCACATTATGGATGCCCTCGGAAAGGATATCATCCTGGTGGAAACTGTAGGAGTAGGACAAGCAGAGGTAGCTATAATGAATTTCGTCCATACTGCCACTGTGGTGTTAATGCCAGGAAGCGGCGATTGGGTTCAAACACTTAAAGCTGGTATCCTCGAGATAGCTGACCTTCTGGTCATAAATAAAGCGGACATGAAAGGCGTCTATGAACTAGAAGCTGAGTTGAAAGCAATGTTGCAGATGAAAGATTACCCCCGAGAAGTATGGAAGCCAAGAATTCTTGTAACCGAAGCGATCAATGATAAGGGTACTGAAGAACTAATGAAAGGGATTTACGAGCATAGGGAGTTTCTGGTCACCACGGGGAAATATGATACCCGCGTTAGACAGAGCAACAAACAGGAATTACTTGAAGTGCTTAAAGGTTCTTTGCTAGACACTGTGTTTCAAAAAGTCGATAAGAACGATTATGTGGAAAAAGTGATAGACGACCTTGTAAACAGGAGAAAAGACCCATATTCCGCTGTTTCCGAGATAATCAACAAGCTAACCGGGGGAAAATAGATACCTAAAATCTTATTTCAAAGGCAGTGAATTGTCCTGAGTAATTTGACCAGCTTGTTTCCACTTCTGTTACCCGAGCTCCAGGGGCACCCACCTTCAGTCGCTCAACCAGCATTTGCAATTGATTCTTATCTCCTTCAGCCTCAACTTCCACAGCACCACCGGGCAGGTTACGAACATAGCCGCTCAAACGCAAATATCCAGCTTCACGGGTGACAAAATAGCGGAAGTTGACGCCTTGTACGTAGCCGTAAACTTTGGCTGAAAGATGAGCCATGTTTTCCATTTCAGAGCCTCAGTAACAAAGGGCGAGGTTGATCCAACCGATTCAAGCCAGCCTGACCAGCCAGCGCCACCGCCTCCTGAAATTCGACTGCTGAAGTTCGCCGCGATAGGCTGGGAAACCGGAAGGCTTTATGACAGGGATGATACTGAGCCATGATGTTAACATAAGTATCAGGTGAGACTTCACTGGCAAGGAAGTCCACCACCTCCTTTGTTCCCGCCAGCCCATGTGGCAAAACCAGATGTCGCACCAGAAGTCCTCGTTGCGCTATCCCATCCTCGTCGATTTGCAAGTCACCTACCTGCCGATGCATTTCCTTTACCGCTGCCCTGTTTATTGCGGGATAATTCTCAACCCCGGACAGCTTTTCAGCAGTTTTCTCATCGCTATACTTCATATCAGGCATGTAAATATCAACGATACCATCGAGCAACCTGAGCGTCTCTACGGAATCGTAGCCGCCTGAGTTATATACCAGAGGAAGCCGCAAGCCCGACTTTACCGCTATTTCTAAGGCTTCCAATATCTGGGGGACTACATGTGTAGGTGAGACCAGGTTTATATTGTGGCAGCCTTTGGTTTGAAGGGAAAGCATCATGTAAGCTAATTCTTCTTTGCTTACCTTTTCTCCCTCACCTAGCTGACTTATGGAATAATTCTGGCAAAAAACGCACCTCAAGTTGCAATTGGTAAAGAATATTGTGCCCGAGCCATTTCTGCCCACCAGTGGCGCCTCCTCGCCAAAATGAGGCCCGTAGCTGGATACGATTATCTCCGCTGAAGTGCGGCATTTACCCAGTTCACCATTCAGCCGGTCCACCTCGCAATGGCGAGGGCAAACGCGGCAATCTTGCAACAATGACCCGGCAGCCTTTACCCGCTCAGCCAGCTTGCCACTGTGATAAAGGCTTAAGTAAGCTGTCACCCCTCATTCTTCCTCGCGTTCTTTCTTTACCTTCTTGATTACCTCTACCTCTACCTGGGGCAACATCTCCGGTATCACTTGAACCTTCTTCTCTGTTTTTTTCGGCTTTTTCGATTCTCTCCGCCTGAAATCTCGCCTACCCATAATTATACCCCACTTTCACCCAGGCTAGCTGTGATGCTTCCATCTCAGCAGCCTTCTTACTCTTACCTGTGCCAACGCTTATGACCTCATCGCCCATAATAACCTCAACAGTAAATCGCTTATCATGGTCAGGACCAGCAACCTTCACTACACGATAAATCGGTACTGACATGTTCTCCTTCTGAGCAAATTCCTGCAACAACGCTTTGTAGTTAAGACTCACCTCCCCGCTCTTTATTCTCTCCAGGAAAGGCTCGAGCTGCTTGAAGATGAATCTCTTCACCCGAGACAATCCCTGGTCAAGATATATAGCACCAATCAGAGCTTCCAAGCTGTTTGCCAGGTTGCTCTGCTTACTCCTCCCACCGGTGACATCCTCACCCCTTCCCATTAACAACCAATCACCAAGCTTGAGGGAAGAAGCGACCTCAGCCAAAGTATCCTGACAGACCAGATAAGCACGCATCGTGGTTAGCCAGCCTTCACTCAACTCGGGAAATTCGCTATACAGCCTTTCAGCTACCACAAGTCCAAGCACGGCATCGCCAATAAACTCCAACCGCTCATTGCTGGGCCAACGGAAGTCCTGGTTCTCATTTAAGTAAGAACTATGCACCAAGGCTTGCAGCAACAAAATCTCATTGTTAAAGGATATACTCAATGCTTTCTGACAGTGGTCTAAATCGACCATGTGCTTATAAGTATAGCAACAAAAGCCTGGCTCGCTCAACTTTTTGTTATAATTAATCTGGCTACATGAAACGACTTAAACACATAATTATCTACACCGACGGTGCCTGCCTGGGAAACCCCGGACCGGGGGGTTATGGGGTGGTCCTATTATATAGAGGGAATAGAAAGGAATTGTCCGGGGGTTATCGGAAAACCACTAACAACCGAATGGAGCTGATGGCGGCGATCGTCGGGTTAACGGCACTCAAAGAGAAGTGTAAGGTAACGCTCTACAGCGATTCTGCATACCTGGTCAAGGCAATAGCAGAAGGATGGGCAAAAAGATGGCGCAAAAACAATTGGCGGCGTAACAAGAAAGAGAGGGCGTTGAACCCTGACCTCTGGGAGGAACTTCTACAGCTATCTGACACTCACCAGGTTGAATTCAAATGGGTAAAAGGACATGCCAGCAGTGCTGAAAATAACCGCTGTGATGAGCTTGCCCTGGAAGCTGCCCAGCAGCCAAGCCTGCCTGTTGACCAGGGATATGATGGCAAAGAATGAGACTCACTTCCTTTCCAAAATACCGCAAACACCCATCCCACCACCACCACAAATAGCCTCAAGTCCGTATCTTACATTTCGCCTTCGCATCTCATAGAGCAGCGTGGTCAGGATTCTAGCACCAGTACAACCTAACGGATGACCAATAGCAATACAAGAACCGTTTACATTCACCCTATCATGATCCTTTTCAGTTATCTCTAACTCAGCAAAGTTTGCCAGCACCTGAGCGGCAAATGCTTCGTGCAACTCAATGAGGTCAATTTGTTCCAGAGAGAGTCCACCACTTTGTAACGCCTTGTTAACCGCGGAAGAAACCGCCTTCCAGGTGTAGCGTGGGTCAGCACCACTAAAGGCAAAGGATTTGAGGTAAGCCATTGGCTCCACACCAACTTCCCGAGCTTTCTCTGCCGACATCACCACACACACTGCGGCGCCATCATTTTCGCCAGAGGAATTACCGGCAGTGCAAACTCCGCTTAGTACTGCCCTTAACTTAGAAAGCGCTTCCATGCTGGTATCGGAGCGGGGATGCTCATCCCGGTCAACCAACACTGGCTCACCTTTGCGTTGCGGAACCTGCACAGGAATGATTTCGTCTTCAAATTTCCCCGATTCTATAGCGGCACACGCCCTTTGATGGCTTAATAAAGCCCACTTATCCACATCCTCGCGACTGATGCTATATTGCTTGGCTGCCGTTTCAGCCCAGGACATCATTGTAGGCAAAACGCCAAATCTTTCCTGTGGTTGAGACATCATTCTGCCACGCTGCATTCTGTCATACATTGGGATTCCCCACATTGAGCTGTAGCCATGTCCTTTAGGCATATCAGCGGTTCCCCCCAATCCCCACCTCACATCACCTGTTATGTAGAATTCAGCCGTGCTCATGCTCTCTACGCCGCCAGCGACCACAATATCGGCATTGCCACTTTGAATTGTCATCGCGGCAAGACATACAGCGTCAAAGCCACCACAGCAACGACGGTCAACGGTAAGCGCTGGCATCTCCACTGGCCAGCCAGCCTTGAGCAGTGACATCCGAGCAATATTTACATATTCACCACTCTGGTAATTCTGCGCCATGATTACCTCGTCAACTAAGCTCGGAGCTATCCTGGCTTTCTTCACCACTTCATTGAGCACCAGAGCAGCCAAATCATATGCTGGTATAGTTCGTAAAGAACCACCCAAATTACCCACAGGTGTCCGCACAGCACCGGCTATAATTACTTCCTTCAATTCGCCCCCAACGGTAATTGATTTGCTAGAAGTGTAGCACACCGCCCACCGCTCGGTAAGGACTATCCCTATTTGAACTAGATCAAGGAGAGCACAGAGAGCATTGACAAAGGCTTTCCTCAATGGTATGGTGAATACCAAGGATTCTGAAAACGCGGGATGCTGATGGATTACAAACGTGAGTTACTCAAAGGCAACACCGAGTGTTTGCTTCTTTGCCTGATTAATTCTCAATCTATGTACGGTTACCATCTCATAAAGGAACTGAATAGGCGTAGCAACGGGTATTTTCATTTCAAGGAAGGAACTCTCTATCCAGCACTACACCGACTGGAGAAAGAAAAGCTTATCACGGGTAACTGGGAAAAGTCACCCGCTGGGCAAGAAAGGCGATATTACCATATAACGGGGAAGGGACGCCGAGCTTTATTCCAAAAATTGAGTGTGTGGGAGGATTTCTCTACTGCGATCAGAGCAGTCGTACAACCGAGAACAAGCTAGTATAACCGTGGCAGACAAATTAGCTAGTTACCTGGAGAGCCTCAAGAACTGTCTGAAGATTGATTCTGCAGTTAAAGACGAGGCCATCCGAGAAATTTCTACCCACCTTGAAGATGCAAGCCAAGAGCTGAAAGAAGGCGGGCTTAACGAAGAAGAGGCATTAACACTCGCCACCGACAAGTTCGGCTCAGCTCAGTTGATAGCGCAAGAAATATGTGAAGTACATAACCAAGGGAGCTGGCAGGACGCTTTTTTCACCGCCTTACCACATTTTTTGGTAGCCATGCTCTTTGCCTCCTACTACTGGCAGAACACGATTTGCCTGTTACTGGTATTGATAGCAACAACTTGTGTGGTCATCTATGGTTGGCGGCATAACCAGCCACTGTGGCTCTTCCCCTGGCTGGGATACTATCTACTGCCAGTAATGGTTACCGGTATTCTTTTAATCTATTTGCCCCAAGGTTGGACCTGGTTAGCAGCACTGGTGTATATCCCATTAGTTTTGTTTATTGTTGCCTATATAGTAAGGCAAACGACAAATCGAGACTGGCTTTATGTATTGCTTATGCTTATTCCCATTCTTGTGGTATTTATGTGGCTGACTTCCTCAAGCACTGGAGGGCAATTTTTGCCCAGTAGCACGCAGCTTCAGGCGAACACACTGTGGTTAACGCTTAGTTTCTTCACCCTGGCTATAGCAACCATTGCCTTCGTGCGGGTAAAACAACGGTGGCAAAAAGCAGTCGCTCTGTTGATTCCAGCAAGCCTGATACTACTTGCAGTAACCTTTGTAAATCGCGAAAGCATTGGCCTGGGTGCTGGGAGTATCTTAATCCTTTCCCTTCTCATCCTAGTCATGCCAGCGTGGATACAGTTGAAGCCAGCACTACGCTGAGTTAAGTTCGTTAGTTCAGTTCTAGAGGTGACCTTGCCTCGGCGGCTAGGTTTGATTCCACAAACTTGTTTGTGCTTGAAAAGTTTCAGGATAAGATAATCCTAGATGCTCATAAGCAGGTTTAGTAACCACCCTGCCCCGGGGAGTGCGCTCTAAGAAGCCTAACTGGAGAAGGTAAGGCTCATAAACATCCATAATCGTATCGGCATCTTCGTTAATAGAAGCAGCAATAGTCTCCAAACCCACAGGACCACCACCAAACTTATCAATAATGGTACGTAATACTTTGCAATCTATGTCATCCAAGCCTATGGAATCCACTTTAAGCTTTGAAAGCCCCTCAAGAGCTATTTCCTTGGTTACCACCCCATCAGCCATGACCTGAGCATAATCTCGCACTCTTTTCAATAGGCGGTTGGCCACCCTGGGAGTCCCTCGAGCACGCTGAGCAATCTGTTCCAACCCTTCCTCCATAGCAGATACCTTCAGAAAAGCAGCACTGCGTTTTAGGATCAGCTTTATAGCTAATTCATCATAGAAATCAAGATGGTACGTGGCTCCAAATCTGTCACGAAGCGGAGGGCTCAACAAGGCAGAACGCGTTGTAGCCCCAATTAAGGTAAAACGAGGTAGCTTCAACCGTAAGCTTCTGGCTGCCGGACCTTTGCCCAAGAAAATATCAAAAACAAACTCTTCCATTGCCGGGTAAAGCTTTTCCTCCACTAAATGGCTAAGCCGGTGAATTTCATCAATAAAAAGAATACCGCCGCTCTGCAAGCTAGTAACAATAGCCGCCAGGTCCCCAGGACGCTCTATGGCAGGTCCCGAGCTTACCTTGACGTTAACTCCCATCTCAACAGCGATAATGTGAGCCAGTGTGGTTTTGCCCAGTCCAGGAGGGCCACAGAAAAGAATATGGTCTAAAGGGTCGCCCCTTTTTTGTGCCGCTGCAATGGCTATGTTTAGATTCTCTTTAACTTCCTGTTGACCAACAAATTCACTAAGATGCTTGGGGCGAAGAGCTAAATCAATGGGTACATCCTCAGAGACCTGCTTGCCTGAAACTGGCCTCATTCTTCATTTCCCTCCTCATCGGACGAAGCCTGAGTGCCTAGTTGCAAGCCAACCAGACTTTGTCGGGCACCTAACGCCCCAGCCGGGATAACTCTACCAAGAATAACATTTTCCTTTAAACCACGAAGCCTGTCTACCCCCCCTGCGATCGCTGCATCGCGAAGGACATGATCCGTTTCCTGAAAAGAAGCAGCAGCTAACCAGCTATCTTTATGCAAGCTAATCCTGGTCATCCCCAAAAGAACTGCGCCTGCTATCGCTGGCTCACCGCCTTCAGCCAGTACTTTTGCATTCACCTCTTCATAATTGAATCGGTCAATCAACTCCTCAGGCAACAGTTCTGTATCTCCACTGGAAGTAACCCTGACTTTGCTTAACATCTGACGGACGATAATGGCAATGTGCTTATCATGTATATTCACTCCCTGGGAGCGATATACCTTTTGTACTTCATTTATCAAATAATGCTGGACTGCTTCCTTGCCCATAACCCGCAAGACGGTATGGGGATCAACGGTTCCCTCGGTAAGGCGTTCACCTGCTTTCACCTCATCACCAGATTTAACAAGCAAACGCAAGTCAGGTGGTGCAAAATACTCCTTTTCCTCCCTTTCCCTCCGTCTGATGTAAAGACTCTCATTCTCAATCACGACTTGTCCCGCAGCTTTTGCTACTATAGCCTTTGATTTCACTGCCGGCAATTCCCCCTCAGCCTCACTCGGGGATACTTCAGGATGAAAGAGTACAGTACCAGCATCAACCAGCTGCCCCTCCTCCACAGCTAATTTCGCTTCGGGAGGAAGTAGATATTCGTCCTGATAAAGCTCTGAACTAACTACTCTAATCACGTTCTCTTCTTCACTGGCAACCACTTCAGCAATGCCATCGATCTCAGAGACGATGGCACTACGTTTTGGCAGCCTTGCTTCAAGAAGTTCCTCCACGCGAGGCAACCCACTGGTGATATCAGTACCTACCACACCCCCGGTATGGAAAGTTCGCAGGGTAAGCTGGGTGCCTGGTTCGCCAATGCTCTGAGCAGCAATAATGCCTACAGCAATGTTAAGCTCTACCAGCTTCCTTTTCGATAAGTCTCTACCATAACACCTTCGACAAAGACCGAATCGAGAATGGCAACTAAGAGGAGACCTTACGTATACTTGAGTAATATCAGCCTCAATGATCTCCTTAACTTTCTGTTCATCAATTTCCTCATCGTGGTCAACGATAACCCTCCCTGTTCCAGGCTCAACGATCCTACTTGCAGCAAGATAACCAATAATCCGTTCCCTAAATGGAGGCAAGTATTCTTCTTCAACTCCCTTTAATATCCAAACCCCTTCAGTGGTACCACAATCCTCTTTAGTTATAATGACGTCCTGAGCTATATCTACAAGACGTCTGGTAAGGTAACCACTGTCCGACGTTCTCAAGGCAGTATCTGCTAGCCCTTTACGAGCACCATGAGTGGAGATAAAGTATTCCATAGCTGATAAGCCGTCACGAAAACTGGACTTAATGGGAAAGTCTATTATCCTTCCCGATGGGTCAGCCATTAACCCACGTATTCCTGCCATCTGTGTTATCTGAGAGATATTCCCCCTCGCTCCTGAGTGAGCCATCATGTAGATTCCTCCAAGAGGGTCTAAGGATTGCGCTACACGGTCACTAATCTCATAAGTGGTTTTCATCCATGTCTGAACAGTATTTTCATAACGCTCATCTTCAGTAATCAATCCCTGATTGAATTGTTCCTCCACAAGAGCAATTTGCTCCTCGGCCTTTTTAAGAAGCTTATTCTTATCAGCGGGCTCACTGATATCGTCCATTGCAATAGAAATACCTGACTTTGTAGCGTAGTAAAACCCCAACTGTTTGAGATCATCAAGGATAGGAGCTGTAGCCTCTTCACCCAGCAAGCGAATACACTCAGACACCAATGATTTTAAGGATGCTTTGTCCATCGTTTTATCATAAGCACGCAGCTCTGGAGGCAAAATCTCATTAAATAAGACCCTTCCCACAGTGGTCTCTATTTTTCCTGACTGCTCATCTTGTACTGTAATCTGAGCACCAAGCTCAATAAAACCCCACTCGTGAACAAGCTTAGCCTCCTCAAAACTACTGAACAATTTTCCAGTTCCTTTAGCCCCAGGCTTAACCATAGTGAGATAATAGCACCCGAAGACTATATCTAAACTGGGCACTGTTATCGGCTCACCAGAACTTGGCGCTAGCATATTGAAAGTACTAAGCATAAATTTCCTGGATTCTTCCACCGCTGCTCTGGATAGAGGAATATGGACTGCCATCTGGTCACCATCAAAATCAGCGTTAAAGGCAGCACAAACCAAAGGGTGAATTTGAATGGCATCACCATCAATTAACACCGGTTCGAAAGCCTGGATGCTCAACCGATGTAGTGTAGGAGCACGATTGAGTAACACTGGACGCTCTTTGACTACTTCGTTGAGCAAATCCCAGACTTCTGGATTACCCCTTTCCACCAAGGTTCGAGCTATCTTTAAGTTATTAGCATAGCCCGACTCAATAAGCCTATTCATCACAAAAGGTTTAAATAGCTCTAAAGCCATGCGCCTTGGCAATCCACATTGGTGAAGCTTGAGATTGGGACCAACAACGATTACTGACCGTCCACTATAATCCACCCTCTTTCCTAAGAGATTCTGACGAAACCGACCTTGTTTCCCTTTCAGCATAGCCGATAGAGATTTCAGTACATGCTTGGTTCCAGTAGTGACCGGACGTCCTCTCCTTCCATTATCAATAAGAGCGTCGACGGCTTCCTGTAGCATGCGCTTTTCATTACGGACAATAACCTCTGGCGCACCTAATGCTATGAGACGCCTGAGACGATTATTGCGATTAATGATACGACGATAGAGGTCGTTAACATCACTGATAACAAAGCGACCGCCATCCAGCTGAACTACAGGACGAAGCGCCGGAGGCAATACCGGAAGCACAGTCACAATCATCCATTCAGGTTTATTTCCACTAGCTTTGAAGGCTCCCACCAGTTGTAGTCGCTTGCTTAACCTCTTACGATTTTGCCCAGAGGCACTCCGTAATTCGCCGAGAAGTTGGCCATACAAACTATCAACGTCAACGTCCCTCAGTATCTCTGAGATGGCTTCAGCTCCGGTGCCAACTCGTAGAATATCACCATATTTATCCCTAAGTTCCTGATATCTCTCCTCGGTAAGTATTTCATGTTTCTTCAGACTTTTTACTTCCTCCCTCCTCGCTTTCCATTCCTGTTCAATCTCTACCCTATCCTCCTCAATCTTAGCCCTTAGCTGATTTATCTCCTTGATTAAGTCTTCATCTTCGGGAGCTGCCTTCAATTTGGCTTGCAACTTCCCAATTTGCTTGTTCACCTTCTTTTCTTGCTCGGCTATTCTTCGCTTTCTATCTTTATCAAGCTGCACAATCTTCTTCTCACGAACTTCCTCATCAATGGAAATAACGATATATCGCGCAAAGTAGATGACTCCCTCCAAGTTTCGAGGCGTGACATCGAGGAGGAGACTGATCGGGCTGGGCACAAGCTTGGTAAACCAGATATGGGCAATCGGTGCTGCTAACTCGATAATCCCCATGCGCTCCCTTCGCATACTAGATGGACCAACTTCAACACCGCATTTCTCACAGATGACGCCTTTGTACCGTACCTTTTTATATCGCCCACAATGACACTCATAGTCTTTGACAGGACCAAAAATCTTCTCACAGAATAAGCCGTGCCTCTCTGGCTTTAATGTGCGGTAATTTATGGTCTCCGCCTTAGTTACTTCGCCATGAGACCAACTCCTGATCTGCTCTGGCGAGGCAAGGCTTATCCTAATAGCGTCAAAATCATCAAAATCAGACATTTCTTTTTACACCTCGATTTCTTACTCCGGCTTTGAATCTTCCGAAGTGTCCACTGTAGAGAAGCTTGTCGGCTTCCTTCCTTCATTAAGCAACTCCACGGCAAGGCTTAAGCTACGCAGTTCCATAAACAGCACCTTACATGCTTCGGGGATGCCAGGATGGTAAACATCTTCGCCTTTAACGATAGCCTCGTAAGCTTTAGAGCGACCAACAATATCATCCGATTTTATACTAAGCATTTCTTGAAGTGTATAAGCTGCACCGTGACCTTCCAACGCCCACACCTCCATTTCCCCGAAGCGCTGACCTCCAAATCGAGCTTTCCCGCCTAAAGGTTGTTGGGTGACAAGCGAATATGGTCCGGTAGAGCGAGCATGCACCTTGTCTGAAACAAGGTGTATCAACTTCATTATATAAACAACACCAACAGTCACAGCCTGGTGAAAAGACTTCCCAGTTCGGCCATCTCTGAGCTCCATTTTCCCAAAGGTAGGTGGATAAACTCTTCGTTCTTTGTAAGTCTTCTGCACTTCTCGTTCCAATTCACCCCCACTCAAATCCCGAGAATTTATGCCCAAATCTTCAAGCCATAAACGCAAAGCAGCTTCTCTTGCCTTTCCTTTATGTTTCCCAGCGATCACTTCCTCTATCTCTCCCCTATCAAGTCCTCGAGCAGTGAGCCAAGCATCAATTTCCTCAAAATCAGCTACCCCTCCGGTCAAGCCATCTTGATATAGAGAGACAGCACCAGCTTTCCATGCTATCCAAGACATGGCTAAATAATCTTCAATCCCGGCAATGTCAATTCCATCAAAAATGGGATTAACCGCTTTGAAGCCCAAAATGCGAGCTGCCCAGCCTAAATGAGCTTCCAAAACCTGTCCAATATTCATTCGAGATGGAACACCTAGAGGATTAAGGACAATATCTACAGGTGTGCCATCAGATAAGTAAGGCATATCTTCTTCAGGCAATATGATCGAAACAATGCCTTTATTGCCATGCCTGCCTGACATTTTATCGCCCACTGCTAGCTTGCGTTTCTTCGCAACCCATACCCATATAATCTTATTTACTCCGATTGGCATTTCGGCATGGATACCACGAGAGCGTACCTTTATATCGATCACCTTCCCCTCCTCACCAGCCGGCACTCTAAGAGAACTATCCTTTACCTGGCGTGTCTTTTCCCCGAATATCGCTCTTAGTAACTTCTCCTCCGCGGAAGGCTCAGTCTCGCCCTTAGGGGTAATTTTCCCCACCAATATATCATTGGAACTTACTTCAGCTCCTATGCGTATAATGCCCTGCTCATCAAGCTCGCTAAGGCTTTCTTCACTTACATTTGGTATATCTCTGGTAATCTCTTCAGGACCAAGCTTCGTGTCACGCGCCTCAATTTCATGTTTCTCTATATGAATAGAGGTGAAAACATCGTCTGTGACTAGCCTTTTGCTAATAATAATGGCATCCTCAAAATTATATCCTCGCCAACTCATAAAGGCACAAACAACATTTTGCCCCAAAGCAAGCTCCCCTCCCTCCATTGCACAACTATTAACGAGTGACTGTCCCTTCTTAACCTTGTCCCCCTTACTTACTACGGAACACTGGTTAATGCACGTTCCTTGATTGGTTCTAACAAACTTGTTCAACTCATAAACATGCTCTTTGTTTTTCTCATCCTTAATTATGATTTGCGAACTAGTGGCTGAAGTCACTACGCCATCACAGGGAGAAAATATTGCCTCTGCACTGTATTTAGCTACCTCCTTTTCCATGCCTGTGGCCACCAAGGGGGCTTGGGGAAATAACAAAGGCACAGCTTGGCGTTGCATGTTGCACCCCATTAAAGCCCGATTGGCATCATCGTGTTCCAGAAATGGAATAAGAGAGGCAGCAACACTGAATATCTGTTTGGGAGAGACATCCATAAAATCTACCTTATCAGCATATCCCTTAAAATATTTGCTACCTTTCTTAACTTCAACCCTTTGCTGGATAAACTCACTCCTGCTATTAACAGGAGCATTAGCCTGAGCAATGGCATATTGCTCCTCTTCATCAGCAGTCAAGCGAGTAATCTGCTCAGAAACAAAGGGGATTATTTTAACTGTTTGTATGGGGAGAGAGGCAAGCTTATCAGCGATTCCCTTAGTGATTAATGTACCTGAGTGAATTACAACCTTACCACTATGGTCTGTCACATCTTCCCGTATTGTTCTTCCCAACAACTCATCTTCAATATTTGGAACCTCATGAATGACCTTACGGTAGGGGGTCTCTATAAAACCGTACTTATTTACCGAGGCGTAAGTAGCTAACGAACCAATGAGTCCGATGTTTGGTCCCTCCGGTGTCTCTATAGGGCAAATACGGCCATAATGTGAATGATGCACATCTCGAACTTCAAAGCCAGCCTGTTCCCTCGATAACCCTCCAGGCCCCATGGCAGAGAGACGCCGTTTATGAGTTAGTTCAGCCAATGGATTAGTTTGATCCATGAATTGAGATAGCTGAGACCTGCCAAAGAACTCCCTCATAGTGGCTACTATCGGCCGAATGTTAATTAACGAGGCTGGAGTCGCTTCCTCAGGACCAAGAATGCTCATCCTTTCCTTGATAGCTTTCTCTAACCGCAGTAACCCAATCTGAAATTGCCTCTGTATTAGGGCACCTACTGTTTGTGCCCGCCGATTGCCAAGGTGATCGATGTCATCAGGGATATCTTCATGCTTATTGATCAAGATAATATGACGGACTATTCCCACCAGATCTTCAGGGGTCAAGCCAAGCTGCTCTTGAGCAAGGTCAAGTCCTAATTTCTTATTAAGCTTGTAGCGACCTATTTTCCCCAAGCTATAACGCCGTGGATTGAACAAAAAGTTATTCAGCAATGCTTGAGCACTCTCAAGGCTAGGAGGATCACCAGAAGAAAATTTACGGTAAATATCAACCAAGGCATCAGCTCTAGTCCTAATCAAAGGATCTCGCTCTATTGTGGAGCGAATGAATGAATGATCAGGCAAATTATCTACATCTCGGAATTCGTTAATTAGCTTTTCGTCAGTTTCAAAACCTATAGCACGCAATAAAGTGGTGACAACCATTTTCCTCTTCCCACCTAACCTTACTGAGATAACATTACTGCTGGAGGTCTCAAAATCAAGCCACGAGCCATGCTCAGCAACAAGCTTGGCAAAGCATAACTCACGCCCACTAGTAGGATCCTTCTGTAAAGTGAAATAAACGCCAGGAAAGCGGCTCAGTTGGCTTACTACTACCCGTTCCACTCCAGAAATAATAAAAGTCCCTCTATTAGTCATTAGCGGAAAATCGCCAAAGAATAATTCCTGTTGCTTAATTTCTCCCGTCTCCTTGACTATTAGCTGAACGGTGACATTGAGAGGAGAAGAGTAGGTTATGCCTCGCGCAAGACACTCTTCAACAGAGTGTTTGGGTTCACTGAACTCGTAACCACCAAAGTGTAGCTCCAATTTATTACGCGTATAGTCCAAGATAGGGGAAATTTCCTCAAAAAACCCCTTCAAACCCTCTTCCTGGAAACAACGAAACGAATCAAACTGAACCCGAACAAGAGGAGGAACTCCAACAACCTCGGGAAGTTTAGCAAAGGACTTTGTTAAACTATATCTAGGCATCGATAATACAGGCACGATTCTTACTCCTTAAAATAAAATCCAAAAAGCTACCCTAAGGCATTCAAAGTGTTGTAATATATTTAGTGAGGGAATTTAGACCTGATAAAAATTGAAAGGCAAGAAAAAACATGAAACAAACTCGTAGTCTAGCACCCTGAAAAATTTTTGTCAAGCCCCCCAGAAAAACTATGATTGAACACACGATAAAATTTGGCACAGACGGATGGAGAGGAATTATAGCCGAAGACTTTACCTTTAACAATGTGCGCATTTGCTCCCAAGGTATAGCTAATCACCTCACTAGAAACGGATTAAATCAAAAAGGACTGATCATTGGCTATGACACACGTTTTGCCTCCGAAGACTTTGCTGCCGCCGCTGCCGAGGTGATTGCTGGCAACGGTATTAAAACCCACTTATGCCTTAGACCAGCCCCCACACCAGTGATAAGCTACGCTGTTACCGCCGCTAAAGCTGCTGGGGCTATCATCATCACCGCAAGCCACAATCCAGGACAGTGGAATGGACTCAAATACAGGTCAAAGGAGGGCGCCAGTGTTTCAGACGAGGTCATTAGCAAGATAGAAAAAGAAATTGCCTCTGCTGCCCATAGTGGGGAAATCAAAAAAATCGCACTGGATAAGGCTTTGAAGAGAGGGTTGATAGATTATCTAGACCCTCGCCCTATCTACCTCGATAATCTAAAACAGCTTATTAATGTTGAAGATCTGCGTCGCCAGAAGTTGAACATAATTGTCGACTCCATGTATGGGGCAGGAGCAGGATATTTTGAGACAATTCTCAAAGGTGGAAATGTGAAAATTACTGAAATTCACGCTGAGAGAAATCCTCTTTTCCCAAACATACAACCTGAACCTATCGCCAAAAACTTAACCAGACTTTCTCAACTGATAGTCGGGCAGAAGGCTGATATTGGGCTGGCTACCGATGGAGATGCTGACCGGATTGGTATCATAGATGAGAGGGGGACATTTCTAAACCAACATCAGGTCTTCGCTCTGCTATGTCTCTATTTATTGGAAGTTTGCGGTGAGCGAGGTCCTATGGTAAAGACACTAACCTCTACCAGCATGCTTTCCCGCCTCGGACAGATTTTCGGTGTTCCTGTCCACGAAACCCCTGTGGGATTCAAATATGTCGCTCCGCTAATGATACAAAAGAAAGCAATGATTGGCGGTGAGGAAAGCGGGGGCTATGGCTTCCGAGGGCATATTCCAGAGAGAGATGCCATCCTAGCTGGACTTTACTTCCTCGATTTTATGGTCAAAACAGGCAAGACACCTTCCCAATTGCTCGATTATCTTTACAGTAAAGTTGGTCCTCATTACTACGACCGCACCGACTTTCACATCCCTAAAAGCAAACGCCAAACAATTTTCAATCGGCTTGCTTCGCTTTCCGTGAATACCATAGCTGACACAAAAGTAAGCAAGATAGACACCACCGATGGTTTTCGCTTTCTTCTCGATGACGAATCATGGCTGCTTATCAGATTTTCAGGCACAGAGCCATTGGTTCGCATTTATGCCGAAGCTGGAAGCCCTGAGAAAGTAACAAAACTACTGCAGGAAGGTAACAAGCTAGCAGGATTATGATAGACCTTGACGACTTGGAGATATACCAACGCTATGATCCCGATGGGATGCGAAATCACATCCACCAGCTGCCCCAGCAATTGCGAGAGGCATGGCAAAAAAGTAGCGAATTCACTTTGCCAGCCAATTTCGCCAGCATCGATAAAATAATCGTTTGCGGTATGGGTGGTTCAGCTATAGGCGCAGAATTACTAAGAAAATTCGCCTCTAGTTCAGCCAAGCCAGTTATCCTTGTTCACCGAGATTACGACTTGCCAGCTTCTGTTGATTCCAAAACTCTGATTATTGCCTCCAGTTACTCAGGAAACACGGAGGAGACGTTGTCCAGCTTCACTCAAGCCATGGATAAAGACTGCCCCAAAATGGCCATCACCACTGGTGGCAAACTAAAGGATTTAGCACAAACAAGACAGATTCCAGTTTTCACCATAGATTACGTCTGTCAACCCAGAGCGGCCTTGGGTTATAGCTTCATACCGCTAATATCACTGCTGGCAAGATTGGGATTTATAGAAGGTAAGTCAGCCTGGGTAGAGGAAGCAATTCAAACGCTTGAAGCACTTCTAGACAAACTAGCGGAAAATGTACCTACATCCCGCAATTCAGCCAAGCAGCTTGCTCAAAGGTTATTTGGCAAGCTGATAGTCATCTATGGCGCTGGTATCCTCTCCCCGGTAGCACAACGCTGGAAGGGACAATTCAACGAAAATAGCAAAACCTGGGCCTTTTATGAGACTTTCTCTGAACTCAATCACAATTCTGTGGTTGGTTATGAATTCCCCAAGCAAATGGCAGATAACACATTTGTAATTTTGCTTCGCTCACCATCCTTACACCCAAGAATCCTGGCCCGTTATCAAATAACCAGTGAAATTCTACAGAAAGCCAAAGTCAAGCACGAGATTATCGATAGCCAGGGCAAAGAGAAGCTGGCTCAAATGATGAGTCTTGTATTCCTCGGAGATTGGACAAGTTATTACTTAGCAATGCTGAATCAAGTTGACCCTACACCGGTGAAAATGATCTCTTATTTAAAAGAGCGGCTTGCTAGCATGAAGTAATTTAACTGCTGGCGGAGGGAGTGGGATTTGAACCCACGACCCCGATTTCTCAGGGTAACCGCTTAGCAGGCGGCCGCACTAGACCACTATGCGATCCCTCCCACTGGAGCTGAGGGGATTCGAACCCCTGACCTCCTCCGTGCAAGGAAGGCGCTCTCCCAGTTGAGCTACAGCCCCAAAAGGTTATAACTTATTGTATCAAATTGTCCCATGAAGACAAATTGCAACAGCTTATACAGAAAAGAAGCTTAGAACTGAGTAAACAAGCAAGATTGTGTGTTAAAATCAAGGAGGTAAACCACACAATGGATTACCAGGTGATGTCCAGATGCCAAGCATAACATTTCCAGTGGCATTAGCTGCAGGGTTATTGTCCTTCCTATCGCCGTGTGTCCTGCCATTGGTTCCAGTATATATAGCTAACATAGCTGGTAGCTCAGTTCTAACGGCGAGTCCCCCAAGCCGACGATATATTTTTCTACACACCCTCAGTTTCGTAGCTGGCTTCTCCCTGGTTTTCGTCATCCTGGGAGCTTCCATGGGCTTACTGGGTGCTATGGTACCACTGGGGCCACTGCGCAATATAGCTGGTGCACTACTCATTCTATTTGGTTTATTCTTGATAGCGGCAACTAAAGTGTCCTGGTTGAACTACGAGAAACACCTTCTCCCCAACCGAGTTCGAGGAACAGGATATTTGAGGTCTCTCTCGATAGGAGCAATATTTTCCCTTGCCTGGATTCCTTGTGTTGGTCCAGTGCTGGGAGGAATATTGACTTTAGCCTTGAGCTCCCAGACTGTGTGGCAGGGAGTCTATCTTCTACTGGCTTATTCCCTAGGGCTTGGGCTCCCTTTCATCGCTGTTGGTCTGGCTTTAGGGGCACTTTCACCATATCTCAGGTGGTTTAACCGCCATGCCTACCTTACTTCGATAGTGAGCGGAGCATTGCTGATTGCTATAGGAATCCTGATACTAACTGGCAAGCTAGCCTATCTCAGTATGCTTTAGAAGCAGTTTGCCATGACTAACAAAAGATTTAGAAAGTGGTTAGTGAAGGCGGGGCTGATTGTTGCTATGTTGTCCTTAATCGGAGGCGCTACATCCTGTACGGGTACAGGGCCTGAAGTAGGAAAACAAGCACCGGACTTCACGTTAGGCACCATGGCAGGGACGGAAATAACTCTGTCTGAATTGCGCGGGACGCCAGTGGTGCTTAATTTCTGGGCTATCGATTGTCCCGCATGTCAGGACCAATTGGTCTACCTTGAACAGGCAGCCGAACAGAGCGATGGTGAGATAGCAATAATAGCAGTCGACATCGGGGACCCTCTTTCACGCATAAAGCAATTCTTTGGCGACTACAAGCTACACTTCACCGTAGCCCTGGACAAAGATGCACAGGTATCCTACAAGTACAATGTGCGATATACCCCCACCACCTTTTTCATAGATAGCAACGGGGTTATTCGTGCTATAAAAATAGGCGCCAGCGAAACGGAGCTATGGGCTGGCATAGAGACCATCCGTGGACCTACTCCTTGAATTTCCTGAAAATCAGCGAGGCGTTGGCTCCACCAAAGCCAAAAGAGTTGGACAAAGCTACATTAACCTCGGCTTTCCGGGCTACATTGGGGACATAATCCAGGTCACATTCCGGGTCTGGAGTATCGTAATTTATGGTGGGCGGAATAATACTATCCCGAATGGTAAGAGCGGTGAAAATAGCTTCTACGGCACCTGTCGCCCCCAATAAATGCCCCATCATGGATTTATTGGAGCTTACCGCCACCTTTTGGGCATGTTCCCCTAAAGCAGCCTTTATAGCCTTAGTTTCGGCTAAATCATTGAGCATAGTAGAAGTTCCATGAGCATTGATGTAGTCAACTTCTTGAGGCAGGATGCCAGCATCATTTAAAGCAAGCCTTATACACCGTGCTTGATTCTCCCAATCAGGCTCAGTGATATGCAACCCATCGATGTTGGAGCCATAGCCGAGAAGCTCGGCATAAGTCTCTGCACCTCGCTTTAGAGCAAAGCCAAGCTCTTCAAGAATCAAAATGCCTGCTCCTTCACCAAGAACAAAGCCATCGCGGTTTTTGTCAAATGGACGGCTCGCCTTTTCAGGTTCATCATTCCTCCTCGATATAGCTCTCATTCTATCCAATCCAGCAATGGCGAGAGGTATAATATAGGTATCGCTCCCCCCAGTAATCACAGCATCAGCCTCACCATATTGAATAAGCCTGAAGGCATCACCAATGGCATGGCTTCCAGTAGCGCAGGCGGTAGCTACACATTTACTTGGCCCTTTAGCACCAAAGACAATGGAGACCTCTCCCACAGCCATGTTGGGAAGAAAGCCAGGGAGAAAAAAGGGGGAAACGCTATCAGGACCTTGTTCCTTGAGGTCACTCAAATTCTTCTCATAGGTGATCATCCCCGCAACGCACGTGCCTATAACCGTCCCAACTTTATCAGCATTGCTGTCGCTGATAGATAATCCAGCATCATCCAGAGCCATTCTGGTAGCCACCAGGGTGTAATGAATAAAAGCGTCGGTCCTCCTTATCTTCTTTCTGTCCAGAAAGTCCTCGGCGTGGAAATCCTTTACCTCAGCAGCAATCTGGCACTTAAAACCTGAAGAGTCGAATTTAGTAATTCGAGCTACCCCTGATTTCCCCTGACACAATGCTTGCCATGACTTGCCGACCCCAGTGCCCAAAGGAGTTATCGCACCAACTCCGGTAATGACCACCCTTCTTTTATTCACCATTTAGCCATCAGCCTTCAGCCTTCAGCTTTCAGTTTGCGGCTAATTGCTGAATGCTGAGTGCTGATTACTGACTGCTCCTTCTTCGCCTTTTCCTGGACTTGCAAATCCATATCTTCAACCACAATATCTATCATCAATTATAAAAACACAAGACTATCACCCACCCCCTACTAACCGTTGTATCTTGGTCAGTTCCAATTTCAATGCGTCCACCAAATTTGACTGCACAGCCAGTTTCACCTGATGCATGGATTCAGCCACCTGTGGGGCTTTGGAGCGACCGTGTCCGGTCCATACCAGTCCGTTTATACCATAAACTAACCCTCCACCTCTTACATCAACCACGTTGGTCAAACTAAACAAGTCCTTACAAACAGCATCGATTTCTGTCTTTGAGAGAAGCTTATCCAGAGTAACCCTTAATCGCTCAATTATAGACCTGCTCAACCCCTCACAGAATTTTATCAGAACATTGCCTGTAAACCCATCACAAATAACAACGTTTGCCTTTCCTGCAGGAAGATCATGACCTTCTATATTCCCGATGAAATTCAGCTTGCTCTTCTTAAGAAGTTGGTAAGCTCCCTTTACCAGATTATTGCCCTTTCCTTCTTCAGCGCCATTGCTGAGCAATGCCACGGTTGGGTTGGCAATATGAAGCATCTTCTTAGCATAAACACAACCCATAGCAACAAAATTCAATAATTCACGCGGATTGCAATCAACATTAGCTCCTGCATCAAATATTACCGTATCAGGGACGAACCCGAGGAGATCCCCGCCAACAGTCGGCCGCCTGAGGCCTTCCAGAGTGCCCAGGGTTAGTATGGCACTCACCATGACTGCTCCTGTAGGACCCATACTTACCAGGGCATCTGCCTCGCCCTTTCTCACTAATTGAGTGGCAACCAGAATAGAAGCATCGGGCTTGTGCCGCAAAGCCATTGCGGGAGGCTCACCATCAAGTATCACATCGCTTGCATGCCTCACACGGATAGGAAGACCGGAAATACCATATCTCTCCACTTCCTTCTGAATAGCATCCTCCCGACCCACCAAAACTATCCCAATTCCCTCCCTCCTGGCTCCTTCAATCGCACCCTTGACTATCTCCTGAGGAGCATAATCACCACCCATGGCATCTACAGCCACAGTCACCACTTTGTTACCTATACCAGTCACCAATTCTACTCTCCCTTGCTTGACACTAGGACTTTAAACTGTACATCAAAATCACGCCTTGTAAATTAATTGCTTATTATACCATTTTTGTCAACCACCAGGGTGTAGCTCCGAATGTCTGGACAACATGGTAAAATAGTTGGGTATGAAGATAGTATTTCATGAGAAATACAAGCGGGTTTATACCTATGACCCGGCATCTGACGCAGGAAGGATAGAGAACATTCTTGAGGCACTGAAGGGTTATGAATTCGTCCAGCCTGAACCTGCCGCTGAGGAGGATCTTCTCCTGGTTCATACTCAATCTTTGATCGACTCAGTGAAAAAGGATGAACTTGTTTTTGAAGTAGCCAGCCTAGCTGCCGGCGGGGCGATAAAAGCCGCTCAGATTGCTCTAAATGCGCCCGCCTTTGGACTGATAAGGCCGCCAGGACACCACGCTAGCAGGGACTTCAATGGCGGCTTTTGTTTTTTCAACAATATGGCTATCGCTATCACAAAATTAATTCAGGATAAAAAGATAAATAAAGCCTTGATAGTGGATATTGACCTTCATTACGGCAATGGCACCTATGACATCTTCGGCGGCAATGAGAATATCATATTTTTGAACATGGTATGCCAGGAAAGGCAAGAATACTTATCTCAGCTAAGCGAAAGCCTGGGAAAGACAAAAGGCTATGACATTGTTGGGGTCAGCGCTGGATTTGATACCTATGAGAAGGATTGGGGAAGGAGTCTCAAAACCAAGGACTATGAGACCATAGGTAGCATGATAAAGGAGGCTGCCAAGTCTTGTCATGGCAGGACGTTTGCGTTACTCGAAGGTGGGTATTACATCCCTGATTTGGGCAAGAATGTGAAGTCCTTTGTGGAAGGCTTGGGATAAGCTGAGGCAAATCAAACTACAAATTGCATTCCAGTCTGTAAAGGTGAAAACCTCTCCCCGAAGGCAAGGTAAAGCTCCACTTGTGCTTTAAACCCTGTGCAATGACCGACACATATCCATTTTGGGTTCAACTTAGCAAGTTCTTCACTTATTCTTTTTATCCTGACATCGGATGCATCCACAAGATGCAGACCGCCAATAATACCCTCTATTTTCTCGCAGCCAGTCAACTCCATGGCATGCCTGGCAATATTAACGATTCCAGCATGGCTACAACCGGTTACAATCACCAGGCCCTTCCCGTTAACATTTGCCACGACTGATATATCATCGAGCATCTGGTCATCTACGACTTCCCCACCCTCCATCGTCTTCAGCGCTATCCCTACTTCCTCGAAGTCAGTTTGCCTTTTCACCTCCCCGGTGGTGGTAATCCCCGACATGAGCTTCACAGGGTCTCTAGTTAGAAGAAGGCTGCCGCCAGCTTTTTCTATCTCCTCCCTGGAATCGCCGGGCATAATGCCCACATGCCTGAGATAAGGCTCGGTAACGAAATTCAATCGAAAGATGTCCCGATGAGCGATTACCTGGATATCCCTTTTGCCTATTTCCCTGAGCATCCTTGCTACTCCTTGTGTATGGTCATAATGGCAATGAGTTAGAACAACAGCATCAATAATCGCGGGCGAGATATTCATGAGTTTCATGTTGTTAAGAAGAGCTTGTGAATTTTGACCCACATCGACAAGAATTCTCATTACATCGGAGCCTTTTGCCCCTTCCAGAAGAAAGGAAACTCCGTGTTGCCCCAGATAATGACTTTCATAAAGTACGGAGTCCTCCGTCAAGACTGTGATCTTCAGACTATTCAGCTCGCCAATTTCTGCCACGTCTTCTCTTTCCAACGTCACCCATGATAAAGCAAAGCGCTACCACAACTACAGTGTGATAGCGCTCCACTCCACAAATAGCAATCAGAAGTAGCTGTTAATGTTACCTACGAAGCCCAGGTAACTACCTCTATCGCAGCATTTACATAACCGGTTTCAGTTGTAGGATCTTCCACCACTTCCCAAATTTCAAATAGACCGGAGGTACGATCGCCCAATTCGTTGAAAGAGATAGGACCAGTAGCACCTTCGAATTCCAACTCGGTCAGGGCGACCCTTATGGCTTCACCATCGTAAACACCAGCAGCTTCGATCCCGTTTGCAGCTGACCATACTGCGTCATACATAGTGTCACAATATACCTGAGGTGCTTCTCCATATGCCAGTTCATACGCCGCACTGAATTCATCGTACTTTGAACCTGCGCCAACAGTTCTGGTAGCAGCAACAAACGCCTTCTCCATAAACTCAGCAGACTTCGGATCTGCAAACAAACCCGAGCCATAGTTACCATCACAGCCTAACCAGGCAATCTCATCCAGGCCTATATCCAAAGCTTGCTTGAACACTACGACACCGTCATCACAGTAGGTGCAGGCAAAAACCACATCAGGGTCACTGTCTTTAATCTGCTGTAATTCGGTACGATAGTCTTTCGTGCCTTCATCATAGTGTATTGATATCACATGCTCTCCCTGCCATCCCACTTCGTCAAGCCGCTCAAGAATAGCTGTTTCTAAACCTTTACCGTAAGTGTTATCCAGTACTATGGTAGCCAGCTTGGTATAACCTTCATCCGCGATAATGTCGGCTAATACCATGCCTTGGGCATCATCACGGAGGCATGTACGGAAGAACCACTCTGTTCCCTCCTCCTCGGAAAGCTGGATCCCTGTAGCCGATGGAGTAATCAACGGCACGTCTTGTTCGTCTGCATATGGGATTGAAAGTAAAGAAGCTCCAGTGATCATGGGCCCGGTGATTACCTCCACACCATCTACCAAAACCATCTTTTTAACCCTGTCAAAGCCTGTCGCTGGGTCTGTAGCGCCATCCTCTTCCACTAATTCCACCTGTTTCCCCAGCACTCCACCAGCAGCGTTGATTTCATCTGCCGCTAGCCTGGCACCATTCAACATCCTGACACCCATGGGACCCAGGTCACCTGTCAAGTCCAGTAAAACGCCTATCTTGATTGTTTCAGCCGGACCAGGCCCACAGGCTACCGCCGGGATAAGAAGCGCCAAGACGGCCACCACCATCAACAACTTTTTAATCATATATCACCTCCCTTTAAGGCTAAAATTTATTGGCTAATTATGCAGAGGGGCTAAATTTATGTCAATACCCTTTAGCTTCCAAACCCAAATATCGCTGTTTGGAAGATTCTTCAGCAAATAGAGAGGCTGCGTCACCCTGCATAGCACAGGCGCCTTCAACCAGAACATAGCCTCGACTGGAGACACTTAAAGCTTTCTTGACATTCTGTTCCACCATTACTATAGCTGTGCCTGTCTCTTTTATCTTTCTTAATTTGGATAGAATGATTGAAACTGGCCTGGGAGACAAGGAAGCCAGGGGCTCATCAAGCAACAAGACCTTGGGCTGCGCCATCATTGCCCTGGCTATGGCTAACATCTGTCTTTCACCACCGCTTAAATTCCCCGCCAAAGCATTTCTTCTCACCTCAAGCTCAGCAAACATCTCAAGAATCTCCCTTATGCCAGCCTTTACGGAAGCTCTTCCTTTTCTGTGATAGGCTCCCATATCTAAGTTTTCAGTTATAGTGAGGTTAGGGAAAATATTGTTTACCTGAGGAACATAACCTATACCCATGCTTACTGCCCTATCAGAAGCTATCCCCGTGATGTCTTCCCCTTGATAGAAAATGCTACCTTCAAAAAGCTTGGCGAAGCCAAGAATGCTTTTGAGCAAGGTTGACTTGCCACTGCCATTAGGACCAACAATAGCCACGATCTCACCTTCATCCACCTTCACAGAGACATCATGGACAATGATGACATCACCATAACCGGCACTGATGTGTTCAGCGATAAACACAGGCTCCATTCTACTCTTCCCCCAAATATGCTTCATAAAAGGCAGGATTATCAACCACCTCATGAGGCTCCCCTTGAGCTACAATCCTTCCCCTATCCATGACATAGACCCAGTTAGCGAACTCGAATAATAGCTCCAGGCGGTGCTCCACAATGAAAAAGGTTATGCCATTACGAGAAAAATCCTTTAGCCTTTGAAATATGTGCTTCCCCAGTATGGGGTTTATTCCCGCCGCCGGCTCATCTAAAAGCAAAAGCTTGGGCTTCGCCATAAGCCCTCTACCAACTTCGAGGAGCTTTCTTTGCCCACCGGAAAGCTCGCCAGCAAGGGAAAAAGCCCACTTCTCCAGGTCCACAAGCTTGAGAATATCTAAAGCTTCATCAATCAGACCCTCTTCTTGCTTCTGCCAGCTTTTTCTCCAGAAAAGGCTATATAGACACTTATCGCCCTGGTGACCTCGTGCTGCCACAAGCATGTTATCAAGAACACTCATTCGATCAAAAAGCCGGGGTAATTGGAATGCATTCACCACTCCTTGCCGATAAACATCATGAGGAGCGAGAGCGTTGATACACTTACCGTTGAAGTAAATGTTCCCACTATCAGGCTTATAAAGCCCGAGGATGGTGTTAAATAAAGTGGTCTTACCACTGCCATTAGGACCCACCAAACCCCAAATACCGCCTTCCCCGATGTCCAGATTTACCTCATTGACAGCGTAAAGACCGTCAAAGTGCTTGCTGACTTCCCTTATTTTCAACAACGCTTCTTCCATTACCGACTAATCCTCTTCTTCGATGAGTCTCACATTATATTATGATATACACACAAAAATAAGTAAAATTTGGAGGGATAGGTTTACGCAGCCCCTTTAGTCAAGGAGCCACATAAAGATGAAGAGATAAACACCGAAATGCTTACTTACTTGCTTTGTTATTAACAACGCCTTTTCCATACCTGACCAACTCCAAGGCCTTTGTCTTTATCGGACTTTCCTTTAACAAGCCCTGTGGTCTATAGAATAAAACAAGGATAATTAACGCACCAAATAGAATATACTGCAAGTTAATAGGGTCGATGGGCAAAATCGGTTTAGCTAAATTTGTCCCATATTTGAAAAGCTCCACTAATACAGCACCTAACAATACCCCCCAGTTGTTAGCCGGTCCTCCCAAAAGAACCATTATCCAGACCGTGAATGTAACCATAGGCACAAACATACCGGGGAGAACATAGTGAAGATACTGAACATAAAGTCCACCAGCTAATCCTGCCATAGCTGAACCTATCATAAATATTTGAGCTCTATATTTGGCCCTATCCTTACCTAATGCTTCAGCAGCAACCTCATCGTCCCTTATAGCACGCACCACCCTGCCATAAGGTGAGTTAGCCAATAGTTGAGCTACGACAAAGCAAATGAGCAAGCAAAAGTAGACCAGTCCTATATTCACTAGAACACCAACATAGGGAGAGGCACCTGCTATAGTAATAGCTGGAGCAACGCTTATCCCCCAATCACCCCCAGCAAAATCCTCAGATTTAACAATCAATCTCAATATCTCACCAAAAGCCAAAACCGATATAGCTAAATAGTCCACCCTTAACCTTAAAGTGGGTAAGGAAACAAGCAAACCAAAAAGGGCCGAAATTAGGGCACCAACAATGAGACAAATAGTGAAGGGAATGCCAATTTCAGAGAGAAGAGCATAAGTGTAAGCGCCGATGAGGAAAAAGGCTACCTTGCCAAAGTTGGCAAGCCCGGCAAAGCCAAACTCTAGATTTAGAGATAAAGCAACTATGCCAAAGATGCCCACAAAAACAAGGAAGTCAAGAAAATAAAGCCCCAAATTAAGCCCTCCTGAACAGCATAGCCAATCCCTGCGGCTTGATAATCAAAGTTATTATCAGAATCACGAAAGGTATAGCCATACGATATGTTGTTGAAAGCCCCAGAGCTACCAGCGCTACTACTCCGATGTTCTCAGCTAAACCGACGATAAAGGCTGCGGCTATGGCACCATAAAAGTTACCAATGCCGCCAAGTATGACCACAGCAAACATAGGCAATATAATATCCCACCCGGTCATTGGCCAAATCTGAGTGTCTGCACCACGAAATATGCCGGCAACAGCCGCCAGTCCACCGCCTACAAACCACGTTATCCAAATCACCCGGTCAATATTGATGCCCGAGGCTAAGGCAAGCTCGGGATTACTCGAGGTAGCTCTAATGGCTTTGCCTATCTTGGTTCTGGTTAAAATAAGATGCATGACAAACGCCAGCGTTACAGCAGTAAAGATAAGCAATAGCCACAGTCCAGTCACCCTTATTGGGCCTAAATCGAAGGCGGGCCAGCTAGTGGTGAAATACAGAGGCCTCCAACTCCAGATAGCACCAATAGAATGTCTCAGAATAAAGCCCAAGGCGATAGAAGCCACCATGAGATGGATTATGGTGGCTCCCCTCTTAGCCAGCGGCTGAAAGATACCCCGATAACAGAGAAAGGCCACTATCCCGCTAACCAGAAAGGCGACAATGAAAGCTAGCGGTAAACCTAACCCCAGCTGGTCCGCCACAGCGTAGCCAATAAAGGCGCCTAAGGTGATGAATTCAGCATGGGCAAAATTAGGGAAACCGGAAAGACCATACGTCATGGTAAGGCCCACAGCCCCAAGCAAATAAATGCTCCCGGTCAATACTGAATTGAACAGGATTTGCGCCCAGTTGACTGTCATCTAAAATAAATGGCTTTTTAGCTCGGTTAAATTAGCTAGAGAGCCTTGCTGACTGTTCCCTGCTCTATCAAGGTGAAAAGCATTAATGCCTACCTGGCTGGAATTAAGGAAATCAAATTGCCAGTTGTCGCCAACATGGACAATTTGGGCAGGACTTACTCCTATTAATTCACATACATAGTCATAAAATTTGGGAGTTTTTAGCTGCTTACACAGTGAAACCGAAGAAAAGATGCGAGCAAAATAATCTTTAATGCCCTCCAATTGAGGTTCCAGTAGCTCTAACGGTGTGCCTGAAGCAACAATTAGCTTGTATCGCCCTTCCAGAGAGGAAAGAACCTCCATTACCTCGGGGTAATAGCTTATCTTAGCCTGGCAACGCTGAATCGCAGATTCAGCGGAATCTAATCGGAAATATCTGAACCAGTATTCTATATCATACCACTCCAGTCTCTGGTCACCTACTTTATCGTATTCCCGCGCAACAATTTCCTTAGCACTAGCAAGCTCAACACCGTTCTTCTCAGCATAAAGCAAAGGTATAACTTCATGCCAGATAGCCTGGCTGAAACCAGGAGTTACCAGCGTCCCCTCAGCATCGAAGGAAATTACCTCAACCTGGTTCATTTAAGTTGTTTATGCTATCACAGTTGCAAATCACCGTCTATGTATTTGCCAACTGGTTCTCGATGAAGATAAAATACCCATAATGGCATACTACTGCGACGCATCCTCTCCTTTTATCATTGCGAGCCATCCCCCTCTCTCTGTCATTGCGAGCCATCCCCCTCTCTCTGTCATTGCGAGCTATCCCCCTCTCTTTATCATTGCGAGCCATCCCCCTCTCTCTGTCATTGCGAGCTATCCCCCTCTCTTTATCATTGCGAGACATCCCCCTCTCTCTGTCATTGCGAGGAAGTCCGTCAGGCGACGGACGACGAAGCAATCCCAGGAGGACTGAGTGAACTTCGAAATACCTGAAGATTTAAAGATGGTCCAAAGCCTGGTAAGGGACTTCGTTACCAACCAGTTGAAGCCCCTGGAGAGGGACATTTTGGGGCGAGCCGCTGACTTAAGCGATGCCAAGATGTATCTTCCCCCGGAAAAAGAACACGAACTAATGGAGATGGTCAAAGAGATGGGCTTGTGGGGGGTAGGCGTGCCGGAGGAGCTTGGTGGCGCTGGCTTAAGTATTCTGGGGAACTGCCTTGTTGAGGAAGAGTTAGCGCAAACGATCGTTCCTTTCGACTTTGGCGATGTTACCCCAATCCTGTTTGAGTGCAACGAACAACAGAAACAAGAATACCTCTTGCCTGTACTTAACACTCAAAAATGCGCTTACCTGGCATTGATGGAGCCGGGAAACGAAGCATCTGACATTGAAAAAATGGAAATGAGGGCAGAGAAAGCGAATAGCTATTACATAATTAGCGGCAAAAAAGTGTCCTTCTCCAGAGGGGGCAAGGATTACTTTGCCCTGGTTTTCGGTAAGCTTGTCCAGGGCAGAAGAAGTGCTGAGAAGGACCCGAGGGAGGGAGCAACTTGCTTCCTGATAGATAAAGATACTCCGGGATTTACCGTTACTGCCGGCAGGGAAAAGACAGGATGGGAAGCAGGAATGAGCGAGCCTGTTTATTTGAGCTTCGATAATTGCAAAGTACCCTGCGAAAACGTGTTAGGAGAAGAGGGAAAAGCCTTTCATCTTGGTAAGAAATGGCTTCCGGCAAGGCGAATTGTGAGGGGTGCCAGGTGCGTAGGAGCAGCACAACGAATACTCGAGGAATCAACCACACAGGCTCAAACTTGGACATCGTTTGGGCAAACTATCTCTGGTCGCCCTAGCATCCAGGCAGCACTGGGCGATATAGCTACAAATATCCACGCCTCCAGACTTATGGTTTACGAAGCTGCCTGGAAAGCAGATGAAGGAAAACCAATACAACGAGAGGCAGCTATGGTGAAATTGTTCGCCACCCAGATGATTCACTTCGTTGCCGACAATGCTGCTCATATTTTCAATGCACCACCCTATGTTGCTGGGGTACCTATGGAAAGGTTTTGCCGCAATGCATTGGTGATGAGTTCCACCAATTTAGCCTTGCAGCTCCAGAGAAATATCATCGCCAGAGATATACTGAAAGGATTAAAAATTTGAATTCGCCATGTCATTGCGAGCGAAGCGAAGCAATTTCGGTGGGAAAGCAACTCAGATTGCTTCGGCACTGATGTGCCTCGCAATGACAATAAGGTAAAAAAGGGGAGGTTGTTATGGCTCAAGTTAAAAAAGTTACACTCCCGTTGACCGATGAGACTTTGAAGGAGCTTAGGGCGGGGGATAATCTTCTGCTCACCGGCGTGATGTATGTAGGTCGTGACGCTGCTCATAAGAGGATAGTTGAGGCTATGGAGCAAGGAAAACCCCTGCCCATCGATATCAAGGGACAGACCATATATTTCATGGGACCTTCCCCAGCCAGACCAGGAAGACCAATAGGCTCTGCTGGTCCCACCACCAGCGGTCGCATGGATGCCTATTCACCCCGTTTAATAGCCGCAGGCTTGAAAGGGATGATCGGCAAAGGATCGAGGTCAGAAGCGGTGAAGGATGCCATGGTGAAATATAAAGCAGTATATTTAGGAGCCATAGGTGGCGCAGGTGCTCTTATCTCCAAGAGCATCAAGAAAGCAGAGGTAGTGGCCTATGAGGAACTTGGTGCCGAAGCACTTCGGCGCCTTGAAGTAGAGGACTTTCCCGTCACGGTGATAAACGATATCTACGGCGGCGACCTCTACAAGGAAGGGAAGGCGAAATACCGGGTGAAAGCTTCTTAAGTAAGGAGGCCTAGCAAAGCTTCTACCGCCGGGCCTGCCTAAAGAAGTATTATTTTACAAGTTCTTTATAGGCAGCCATCAAATTTCTGGTCAGCTTTCCTGGTTTGCCCGTACCGATGGGTTCACCATTAAGCCGGGTTAGGGGCATGACCTCTATTATGGAATTGGTAACAAAGGCCTCCTCAGCCCCACTCAGCTCCCCCAGCTCTACCTGCCTTTCCACCATCTTAATATTTAAATCCCGAGCTATCTCCAAGACTACCTCTCTGGTAATACCTGGCAAGATGCCACTTTCCAGGGAAGGGGTGCTAAGCTCGCCCTCGCTCACCAGAAAAATATTGGCAGTGCTGCCTTCGGCTATGTAACCCAGTTCATTAAGCATGATAGCTTCATCGCAGCCAGCCGCCTTGGCTTCCATCCTGGCTAAGATGTTACTTACATAGCAAGTGCACTTTAGTCGGGACAGAGGTGACTGACTGTCACGGCGCAGGAAGGATAGCGCTGCCTTAAATCCCTGCTCATATCTTTCCGGGGGCAACGGAACGAAATTCCTGGCGGCGACCAGAACAGTTAGGTTAGAACAGGTGCTGAGGTCAGGAGTCATATCACCTTCTCCCGCAGTGATAGTGAGCCTCACGCGGGCATCCTTGAGTTTATTGGCCTGTAAAGTTTCCACACAAGCATTCTCTAGGTCGAAAGCATCCAGCTTGGCTCTCAAGCCAAGGCTTTCGGCTGAGCAGCGAAGGCGCGTTAGATGACGGTCAAGGCGAAATATATGCCCCTCATAAGCCCTCATAGTCTCAAATAGCCCATATCCGTAGAGAAACCCGTGGTCGAAGGGGGAAAGTTTAGCCTCAGCGCGAGGGACAAGATGCCCATTGAAGTAAATAATTTCTGTCATCATTTCACCTTCACTCAATTAACTGTCCTTTAACTCCAGGCTGGCTGAGTAAAATGGAAGAAATTACTCAGGAGATCATGCCCAGCCTGGGTGAGAATCGATTCAGGATGAAACTGAACCCCTTCCACAACGTAACTCTTGTGCCTCACCCCCATTATTTGCCCCTCCTGATTTTGGGCGCTTATTTCCAGAGACGATGGAAGGCTTTCATTTTCGATAATCAAGGAATGATAGCGGGTTGCCGAGAAGGGGTTAGCTAGGTCCCGATAGATAGTCTTACCATCGTGGTAGATAAGGGAGGTCTTACCATGGACTGGCAAAGCCCGGCCAATTCTGCCTCCGTAGGCATACCCAATACATTGGTGTCCCAGGCACACCCCCAGGATAGGGATTTTCCCGCCAAAGTATCGCACCACATCGTTGGAGATATTAGCTTCCAAAGGGGTGCATGGTCCGGGGGAGATGATAATGTGGCTGGGATTCAACTCTTCGACGTCAGGTAAATTAATCTGGTTGTTGCGAAACACCATGGGCTCCCAGCCTAGCTCCCCTACATATTGAGCCAGGTTGTAAACAAAGGAGTCATAGTTATCAATTATCAGTACCATCCATCCCCCAGGGAACCTGTAATTTCTTCCTTCCCTTCATTTTGCTGCTATGTTCACTTCCGGTGCCAGTTGCAAGGCTTGAATTAGACCCCTAGCCTTGTCCAGAGTCTCCAGGTACTCACCTTCGGGATCGGAGTCATAGACAATGCCACCGCCTACCTGGAAGTAAGCTTTGCCTCTCTTAATCAAAAAGGTGCGGATAACGATATTGATATCCAGGTCTCCATTGAAGCCCAGATAACCTATAGAGCCAGTGTAGACACTTCTTCTCGTTGGCTCCATCTCATCAATGATCTCCATAGCCCTCACCTTAGGGGCGCCAGTAATGGAGCCGCCGGGAAAGGTAGCTTTGAGCAGGTCGATGCTGCTCTTCTCCTGGCATAACCTGCCGACGATAGTCGAGGTAAGATGAAACACGGTAGGAAAGGTCTCCAGGATAGCCAGTTCGGGAACTTTTACTGTGCCATAGCGGCAAACCCGTCCCAAGTCGTTTCTCTCCAGATCAACGATCATGATATTCTCGGCTCGGTCTTTGATGCTGTGAACCAACTCTTGAGCCAGGCGTTCATCTTCCACAGGGTCTTTGCCTCGCGGTCTTGTCCCTTTTATCGGTCGTGTTTCCACCAGGTCACCTTGAACCTTGAGGAATCTTTCCGGGGAGGCACTGACAATCGTTATTCCATCGAAGTTGAGGTAGCTGGCAAAGGGAGCAGGGTTAACCTCTCTCAGCCGCCGATACAGCTCGTAAGGCGAAATGGTCAATTTGGCCTCAAACCTCTGAGAAAGGTTTACCTGAAATACATCGCCTGCGGCGATGTATTCCCGCACTCTATCCACAGTTTCGATATATGCCTCGGGGGTGAAGTTGGACTTAAGTACGAGCTCCCCATTTCCCCCAGGGGATTGAATCTCACTTTCACCCAACCTCTTCTTCGGAGAAAGAGAGGTTTGATCCTCCGGGGCAGGGAGGGAAGAATGAAGCCAGTCCTTCATTTCTTTAATGCGCATTCTAGCTCGTGCTAACCTCAGGCTTTCTTCCATCTCAGGAAAACCTGTGGCAACAAGGTAAGCTCTCGTCTCAAGGTGATCAAAGGCGACCACAGTGTCATAGAAGGCAAAATAACTCTCGGGAAACTTGAGGTCGTCTACAGCTGTAGAGGGCAGGCGCTCGATAAAATGGCGCAGGTCGTAGCTGAGATAGCCAACTGCCCCACCAAGGAACGGCACGGGTGCCGAGCAGTGGTCCAATTTATATTTTTTCAGCAATCTCTCCAAAACATCGAAAGGGTTATCATACAAGGTCTCTCGTCTATCTCCATCGACTAAGGTAATCTCCGTACCTCGGCTGCTCATTACCAGAAATGGATTGCTACCAATGAAAGAATAGCGTCCCAGCTTCTGCGGGTCCATGCCGCTGTCCAGGAAGAAGCTGTAGGGATTGTCCTTGATCAAGGCAAAAGCCTCTGGAGCAGTCAGAGGGGTAGAGATTTCCTCAACAAGAGGATAGCGACTCACGTG
>Ga0209986_10000653_pt1 | contig 34034 bp, 35 predicted proteins | sample BlataG_FD_183168 | JGI IMG/M metagenome (GOLD analysis project Ga0209986, IMG submission 183168) | Deep subsurface microbial communities from Black Sea to uncover new lineages of life (NeLLi) - Black_00105 metaG (SPAdes) (version 2) | ecosystem: Environmental > Aquatic > Marine > Oceanic >...
GCAAGTCGAGAAATGGTGCATTAGGTCTGTGCTAACGCAAGCGATAGATCTCCCTGAAAAATGAATGATTAATCACGTTGAAAGGAGAGAACTTGAGAAATCTACTCTAGGGAATGTATATATAGAAGGGCAAATGTATACATATTTACGACTGATAAAAGGATGTGTGTGTTATGATAAGAAGGAGAAGAAGTGAAGGTATCGTTCCAAGAAATTACTGGGATTATTTTGCAATGACGCCATTCAGCGCTCTTGATGAGATGGATCGATTGTTTGATGATTTCAAGAGCGGTTTCGAAAGCTATCTTATTTCACCCAAAGCTGCTGGGACTCATGTGCTTCGAACACCGGTAGTCGATCTGCTTGATGAGGGCAAGGAGTATAAGATCCACGCCGAAATGCCCGGGGTCAATAAGGAGGATCTCAACATAGAGGTTTCTGAAGGAGAGGTTGAGATCTCGGCTGAGACCAAAGTCGAGAAGAAAGAAGAGGACAAGGAAGCAGGATATATACGCAGAGAGAGACGATATTCGAAGTACTACAGGAGAATTCCATTGCCAGAGGCTGTCAAGGCTGAGAATGCTGAAGCTGAGCTGAAGGATGGAATACTGACGATCACACTGCCGAAGATACCCACGCCTGAAACCAAGGTCAAGAAAATCCAGGTGAAGTAAGATTTCTTCCTTTTTTCCATTTTATCTCGTGTATAGTCAGGGCAGTTATCCTCTCCAATGAAGTAGATGTGATGTGAGCGATATGGTTGGGAAAGAGAAGATAATCAGAGTAATTCAGGCCAAAGCTGGAGACGATGGACAAGGCGTTGCCAGAATGGATCCTGAGCTCATGAAGATACTCGAATTGGAGGACGGAAATGTCATAGCAATCGAGGGGACGAAAAAGACCGTTGCAGTCCTCCGGACAGGATATCCCGAGGACGAGAACAGGGGGATAATCAGAATAGATTCCATTACGAGACGAAATGCTGGTGTGGGGCTCGATGAGAAGATTTCCGTGAAGAGAATAACTCCCAGAGCAGCAAATAAAATCACATTAGCACCTACCCAGCCTCTCAAGATCCTCGGCGGCGAGAGCTATCTCCAGAGCGCCCTTCAAAACCGGGTTTTCACCAAGGGCGACCTCATAGAAGTGAACATAATGGGGAGGAAATTCGATCTTGTCTTACAGAGCTTTCAGCCCGCGGCAGAGGGAATCGTGATCTCCCCTCAAACGGAGGTAAAGCTCAGCGAGAAGCCGATAAAGGTGGAAATGGCAAAGGCACCAAGGATCGCATATGAGGACATAGGCGGCCTGGAGGAGGAGGTCAAGAAGGTACGGGAAATGATAGAGCTGCCGCTCAGACATCCCGAACTTTTCGAGAGGCTCGGCGTAGAAGCTCCCAAGGGCGTTTTACTGCATGGACCACCAGGGACAGGCAAGACCTTATTGGCAAAGGCAGTGGCAAATGAAACCAGTGCAAACTTCACGAGCATCGGAGGCCCAGAGATAATGAGCAAGTTCTATGGCGAGAGCGAGGAGAGGCTCCGCCAAATATTTCAGAGCGCCGAGGAGAACGCCCCGAGCATCGTATTCATAGATGAGATAGACTCAATTGCGCCCAAGAGGGACGAGGTCTCCGGGGAGACTGAGCGAAGAGTGGTCGCGCAGCTTCTGGCATTGATGGACGGGCTGGAGTCCCGAGGAAAAGTGGTAGTTATTGGCGCTACCAATCGTCCGAACGCTCTTGATCCAGCGCTGAGACGCCCCGGTCGATTTGATAGGGAGATAGAGATAGGCATACCTGATAGGAAAGGGCGAATGGAGGTCTTGCAGATACATACAAAGGGTATGCCTCTCGTCGATGATGTTGATCTGGAGAAATTGGCCTCTCTGACACACGGATATGTGGGAGCGGATCTCGCGGCATTGTCAAAGGAGGCGGCCATGAGAGCTCTCAGGAGGGTTCTTCCCGAGATCGACCTCGAGGCGGATTCGATACCTGTAGAGGTCCTCAACAGCCTCGAGGTGAGAATGGAGGATTTCCTGGGTGCCTATAGGGAGATGCAGCCTTCCACACTTAGAGAAGTGTTGATCGAAAACCCCAATGTTCACTGGGAAGACATAGGCGGGCTGGCTTCGGTGAAGCAGGAGCTACAGGAGACCATTGAGTGGCCGCTGAAATATCCGAAGCTGTACTCGCACATGAAGGCCAATCCACCAAAAGGAATATTGCTCTACGGACCACCAGGCACCGGCAAGACACTCCTTGCAAGAGCGGTTGCCACGGAAAGCCAGGCGAATTTTATCAGCGTAAAAGGTCCGGAATTTCTTTCCAAGTGGGTGGGCGAGAGCGAGAAGGCGGTGAGAGAAACTTTCAGAAAGGCGAGACAGGCAGCACCATGCGTCGTATTTCTCGATGAGGTGGATTCCATTGCGCCCGTTAGAGGAGGATTGCACGACTCGAATGTCACGGAAAGGGTTGTAAGCCAGCTGCTCACGGAGATGGATGGGCTTGAACCGCTCCATAACGTTACCGTAATTACCGCTTCGAATCGCCCGGATATGATCGATCCGGCTCTCTTGAGACCGGGGAGATTTGACAGGTTAATCCTTGTCCCACTTCCCGATTTAGAGGCGAGAAAGGAGATACTGCGCATTCATACCAAGGGCAAGCCATTAACAGATGATGTCGAGAGAGACGAGCTTGCGAAAAAAATGGAAAATTACACTGGCGCTGATATTGCAGCAATTTGCAACGAAGCTGTAATGCTCGCGATAAGGGACATCATATTAGAAGGAAAGGAACTAAGCGATAAGGAGCTCGCAGAGAAAAAGGTGAGCATGAAGTACTTCGAACGAGCAATGAAACATGTGGAGCCAAGGACAGATCACGATTATCAAAAATATAAGAAATTTTCAACTTCATCTCCAGAGGAAGGATATCGCTAGCTCTGAAAAATAATAATATATGCAAAAAAATCAAAAGCTATAACTAGATAGTTATCCAGAATAATGACTATATCCGAAAGCAAAATGAAAGCTAAATCAATATAAAAATAGGGATGTCAAATGAACCGGGATCAGATACTCTCAAAGGTCCGAAGACTCCTTTCGGAGTCCGGATTCTACGTCTCCGAGCCCCTTTCGCTGAGAGGCATTAGCTTCGATATAGTGGCCAGAAGAGATGAGGAGCTACTGATCATGAAGGCTCTTCAGAATGTCGATGCCCTCTCGAGAGAGGATGCCGAGCAGCTCAGAACTTTGGCAAATGCCCTGAAAGGGAGGACATCAGTGATAGGCATCCGCAGCTCCTCAGGGAGGTTGGAGGAAGGGGTAATCTACTCCAGGTTCGGCGTGCCAATACTTTCATACGAGACATTAGAGGAGCTACTGAAAGAGGGTGTTCCACCCTTTATTTTCGCAGCCCCTGGAGGGCTTTATGTGCGGATCAACAGCGAGCTGCTCAGAGAGCTGAGGAGAGAAAGAAGCATTTCACTTGGATCGCTAGCAGAGATTGCAGGAGTATCCCGAAAAGCAATTCAAATGTATGAGGAGGGCATGGGAGCACTCGTTGAAGTGGCGATGCGGCTTGAGGAGTTCCTCAATGAACCGATAATCATTCCCCTGGACCCGTTCGAATATTCTCGCGATCTCAGCGACGTCCTTAAGTCGTTCGATGAGAAGGATCGACTCAATGCGGAGGTATTCAAGATGCTGGAAGCTATTGGCTACTCGGTACTGCCGACTGCCCGATGTCCCTTCGAGGCGATTACAACCGATGAGAAGATACTCCTCTTGACCGGCGTGGAGAAGTATGGACCGAGGTTGGAAAAGAAAGCATATGCCGTTGCAAGCATATCGAAAGTGGCCGAAAAGATAGCAATGATAATTACGGATAGGCTCGCGCGGCTGAAGAGTCTTGAGAACATGCCACTTATATACCGAGATGAGTTGGCAAATATTAAGGATAAGCAGGAGATTTTGGAACTTATAGAGGAAAGAAGCAAGTGAGGAGTTTGATTTCTTCAATGAGCTCCGATGAAATCATAGCCATGAAGGATTACGGCATCTATTTCCTAGATGTGGTTCGTGGATTGAAAGCGGAAGCAGAGAGGATTTCAAAGGCATTCAAGAGAGAAAACCCAGAGATTCTCGCAATGTCGATTTCCGAGGGGGAAATCGACGGTCTGAGAAGCTTCATAAAGGAGCCTTTTGAGATAGAAATGAGCCGGTATGAAGAGCTCTATGCGAAGCATCTCTCTCGGTTTGGCGATGTCTTTCTACCGCCTCCCTGCTTCCTCGCGGGCCTTGAAGAGGCGGAAAAGGCGGGTATAGAGATTTCTGGAATAGATATGGATGACGAGACTCATACCACCGCGTATTGCGCTCTGGTATCGGGTTTCGATTTGTTCAGACACACAACCAGATTCAACTTCATCAAGCTGAGAAAATTTCGAGCGGAAAGCGCCGCAGAGTTTGTCATAAAATGGGATAGAGCAGTAAATAACCTTCCCGGATTTCGTGAATTGGAAAGAGAGAGAGAGAAATTCATTGCTAAAAGATTGAAAAAGATCTCAGAAAAAGGGGAGAACATACTTGCGTTAATAGACGTTGAACGAGCGAATAATGTCAGACTACTACTTACTGAAAGTGAATTAAAATAATCGTAATAATTCATTGGAGAACTCAGAGAAATAAGGAAGTCATTTGTTTCCTAACCGTATGGATTCTCTACTGATAGGTATTGTATCTCGCCACTGAAATCTGGCGCGTCTGTCCCGGCAACGAACATATTGATATTCTTGATTTCGATACCATAAAATGTAGTCCCAGAACCCTGATTTAACCATTCATATACTATTATGGGAACACCGTCATAATCTTTTACTGAGACTATGTCTGTGCGTCCATCATCATTTACATCCGTCACTTCAAATGTATCACCATTGGGATTAAGGTCGGCATCTGCAATGTAGGAAATGGGATTGCCAGTCGAACCATCGACTACCATTATCAAACCACTCTTTCCAACTGCAACATCCAAGTTACCCGAACCAGTGAAATCGCCGATACCAATAGCCACATATGTGCTATTAGAAGTGAGTTGATGGAGCGTGAAATCTATTTCTTCAATACCCTTGACATTTATCATATCGATATAGATGGTATCATCAGAGCTTCCTAGTGAGGAGGCATCAATAACCCTTATATATATCGTCCCAGAGGTTCCGAGAGGTAACGGGAAGCTGTAATCGGTATCCGAAGTCACAGTGGATGTCACTATGAACATAAATGTCCAAGGACCGCTGTCTGAGGCTGATGAGAAATAGTAGTAGAACCCCTCATCTGCGCCGGAGCTGACTCTGGTTTCTATATACACGGTTGGCTTGGTTCCGGATATGGTTTCGACAGTCCAAATATGCTCGAGATCCCCGCTTGATTCCTGAATGCTTTCCGAAGTGTCATCGCTCGACTGAGTATCGGTATAGGTTCCGCTTTTTGTTCCGACATTTGTCTGTTCGCCCGTTGCAACTGCAGCGCTGGTCAAAGTCTGTGTTCTCTCATACCATCGCACGCCATAGGTGGCGCTGTCTGTTACAACTGCCAAATCGAAGTCATCATCCCCATCGATATCTGCGACATCGAAATCCTTAATGTCACCGATGGTCGGCACATTGGCGATCTCGTCAGGAGTTCCAGTAGAGATGTCGTACATGCGCATTCTGGCGTCTGATGCGCCCCTCGCAGTTGTCGTCTCATCGAAAGCAACATTATCTCCGCAATCCAGAACAATGAGGTCTGCCTTCCCATCTCCAGTAACATCAGTTAACCGCATCTCAACAAAACCGTGATCTTCAGAATCGCTGAATAATTTCGTCTGGATTATTGGAAAATCGTTCTTGTAGAGATATACATTTCCTCCCAAAGTATTTGCGGTAGATTCACCTGCAACAACCCAATCGAGATCACCGTCAAGATCTACATCTCCATAGGCCATAGAAAGTATCCCGTCGCCGTCCGTGTATTCATCGAGGTTGTTTCGCCTTTCCCATATACCATATTCGTTCAGGCGATTAATGTAGATACCAAGGGTATGTGACCCCAGAGGACCCACACCCCTATCAAATATCGCGGCCAAAATATCGCGATCGCCATCCTCGTCCATATCGAAGAAAATCAAATTATAAACATTCAGAGAAGCGCCGCCCACACCCGGGCTCTCATCTTTTTCTTCAAGCGTTCGTGTGGTGAAGAATTTGTTTTGTTCTGTCTGGAATAGATACTCAAAGTGAGCGAAATTTACATTGCCGACGCCGATTCCACTTGTTCCTGAGATATATGTATGCATGCTTGCTGGAGACTGAACCCAGATTGGCATACTAATAGTATAGACGCCCTCGTTAGCGTCGAATATATTGCTGACAGTCAGAGAATAGGCTGCAAGTCCTCCCTGCCAATTAACTCCGTTCTTAAGCCTCAGATCTATAGAGAAGTAGTACTTCGTGGCTAAATCACTCTGGTTCTCTCCCAGCATATCGGAAGTTGTGGTTGGTGGTGTACCATATAGATTGCTGTGTCCGCGAAAATCTTTGATGCGAACCTCCTCGATGCTCACACTGGTTCCGGCACCTGCATCCTGCATTGTTATTTCAACCCATACTACAGAAGTGCTGACGTTTGAGAGATCAAATGGATCGCTGACAGTGCCCCATTCATCCGAAGGATTTCGATCATCATCCTTGTATATTTTAATCTCTGGCACGAAGATACCTTCTTGATCAGCCTGCGGTAATATTGTTAGATTCGCAGTCATGAACAGATGGACAGGTATTCCCCCCTCTGAGAGAGAGCTCTGAAGATCGATTACCGCATCATATGCGCCGGGAGCAAATAATGAGCTGTTGAATTTCGCTTCATAGACGTAGGCATTACCTGAAACGAAAAGTCTGGAAAAGGCGGAGCTATTGCTTGGAGGTATTACAGGTTCTCCAGAGAGACGATTTATAATTGTGAGGTCGTTATTCCCAAGGAGATTTGATAATGAGGTACTGCCGACTCTTATGAATATCCATTCCTCACCCTGAGTGAAGGTGGTTTTCGGATCGGAGGTGTTCGCCAAATTACCCCACGGAGGTCGCGCTGAGGTGTTCTCACCTAAAATAACGTAACCGTGTCCTGCTCCCTGATATAGCATCCAGGAGGGTAAACCTCCCTCGCCTGTTTCTGCTGGGGGAGTTTCCCAGACATCACCCTCGTAAATAGTAGTGGATACATCGGGTTGAAGCACTTTAAGCTGAAATACCTCTATCGTCTCATGACCTGCCTCGTCTAATGCATGGATGAATAACGGTTTTCCATCATAGTTCAATGCTTGCCCTGATTCAATATTATCGAATACGAACTCCCAAATGCCACCAGTCACGCTGCCTGTATGATCCATATGCGAATCCCCGCTGGGGAGAACAGAGGCATCAATCCAAACGCCTGATGTGTTGAGATCATAATCTGGATCATCCACTCTCACAAAGAAAGTAAAGGCAGTATCGCTTTCCCTGATGAGATCTGCAGTCGCTGTGGTGGTATCAGCATCAACCCATCTCTGCAATATTATTGGAGCAAGGGTACCCTGCCCGCCGCTTACCGTTCCAGCCCAAATAGTGGCTTGGACGTCTATGTCGATTATTCTAACATCTACTTTGGCGGAAGTAGTGATATCAGTGAGCAGCTCAGACCATTTAGTTGATATTATCCAAGATGAGGAACTAACACCGCCGTCGGAAAGCTGATATGTCATAGATGAATCGTTTTCAAAATAAACATAGATTCTCGTAGAATAATCAAAGAGCGGCTCCCCACCATTATGAGTGATGTTTAGATATGCGCTCGTATCAGTAATAAAATTCAGCTCGGCCTTGAAATCCGCAGTAGATCTCTCGTTTGGGACCGGCATTTGATACACCATCATGATTACGCTCGAAAATAGGACAACCGTTATCGAAAGCAGGAGGATATTTCCCACCACATCGGAAACTCCTCCAGCGGACCATTTCTTCTTGGGTTTGATTTTAAATATCATCACTCATCACCGATACAAGGGGGGGCAGGTAATATGACGAACAATATTTACACAGGTACATATATAAACATGCCGTGGTAGGTACCAATTACCAGGACTCCTCTGCTGCGCTGGTATCCATTTGGCCAGGGATGAAAAGGTTCAATCGCCCTATCTCTAAGGGCCTTTCTCGCGAGTGAAATACCACATTTATTAATTTGTTAGTCAATTTGCCAATGGATATGAGCTTGATAAAATCGCTTTCAATTGCCGAAAAAGTTCTAATTCATCTTTCGAAAACTAGATATGATCCTGGAGCGGAGACAGTCCCTGTAGGGGTCGCTCAAGAAGGTATTGCCGAAAGCGTTGGCATCTCGAGAAGTCATGTTCCAAGAGCTGTAAAAGAGCTTCTCCGCGAGGGGCTAGTGAAGGAGGAGAAAAAATATACAGAGGGCGGCAAGAAACGCAAGAAAGTGTATTTGATAACTCCGAACGGCCTTGTTCGCGCCCGAGAAGCCAAAGAGCGAGTATTGTCACAGATAGTCCCTGCGAAGATCAATAACAAGATTGTGCATGATATGACAATCGAACAACTTGAAAATACGTTTCACAGAAGAATTGATATTTTGAAATTGACAGGAGCCGAGCAATATATCGATCTCGACTCAATCAAGAGCTATGGAGTCATAGATCTGTCCGATTCACCGGAAGTGTCTCTTTTCCTGGATCGGGAGAATGCTCTGGAGGAAATGAAGCAATTCCTGAAAGCTCCTGCAATGATTCTGGCAATGTATGGCGCGAAGGGTATGGGCACAAGTAGCCTGGTGAGATATTTTTTCGAAATGATAGAGGAGTGGAATATCCTATGGATCTCACTCGCGAAATATTGCAGGGTGGAGGATATCAAAGAGCGAATAGATTCGTTCGCGGATCGTCTTTGCACATCTCCTGAAATGATGATGAACTCTTCTGGCGGATCAAACAATCTTCTCGTGCTCGATGGATATTTCCATGTTGATGAGCCGATAGTTGAGTTCTTCTCTAATCTCGTAGAAAGGAGAAGCGGTGCGAAGATTATCGTAACCTGCAGAGATTCCACGCCTTCATACAATAGGTTCTATCGCAGAGAACAGGTGGAATCGGGGAGGGTTCAGGAGATGATCCTTAAGGGGTTCCCGAAAAAAGATGCACGACATCTTCTCGGCAACGATGAAATTCCTGACGAAGCATTCGGAAGGATATATGCGCTCTCGAATGGATCGCCCATGATATTGAAAATGCTCCGAGAGAGGGACGAAGAGGGGCTGCGAGATAATACAACTTTTACTAACGAAGAAATTCGATTTCTCCTCATAGAATCATCTGCCAAGAAAAAAACGTCCTGATTCAATACTCGATGCCCGGCCTTGCCGTTCCTCCCGAATCGTGTGGATGCTTCCTTTTCAGAAGCTCAGTAACGTAATCAGCCGCCGCAATAACCTCTGGTTTGGCATGACGACCTGTTATGATCAATTCCATATTTTCGGGCTTTAAATCAATGAGTTCTAACGCTTCCTGCAAGGGTACTAGATCGAAATGGATTGCCACATTCAGCTCGTCCAAGATTATTATGTCTGCTTCCTTGGAGAGCAGTGCCGCTTTCGCTCTGTCCATTGCGACTTGCGCAAGTCTCTTATCTTCTTCAGATATTTCGTCTTCGTTTACGAATTCTCCAGCTCCGTACTGTTCCACTCTGACTCCAGGAAGTAGTCTGGCTGAAACAACCTCACCGATATCGGGGCCCTTCTTGAGAAACTGAATTATGAGCACCGAGAATCCTCTACCAGAGGCTCGCATTGCAAGACCGAAGGCGACTGTGGTTTTGCCCTTGCCATTACCGGTATATACATGAATCTTGCCGCCAACGAAGGATTTCACGAAATCAAGAAGTGAGTTCTCATCAAAAAGATTTTTCATTGAGCGTAAAAAGGAGAACGGTATTGAACCAAAGCAGGTGATCCTTTGCCCAGAGCCTCAACTCTTGTCATTTCGTGGAAGGAGAGTGGCAGAAACGTCAAACCTACTTTTTCAACCCAGAGGGAGGAATTTTGAGGGATTATCTACCTCAGTCCGGCCTGAACGGCTATTCCATCATCGGTAATATCGATGAGTTGTCTCCCCGTGGTGTGTTTAGTGCCCCTCATCTTGAGTACCTCGAGGAACTTCCGACGAACTTTCTCCTCTTCTGGATAAGATAAAACGATCACGCCGTCCACCATGTATGCCTCAACACTGTGTGCGATATCATCGTAAGACATCTCAGAGGTGATTATTGCAATACACCCATAGGCTTTCAGGAATGCGAAAAATTCATGTACAAATTCCCTTGTTTCGCCGCGCCATTGAAGCATATCGCAAATTGGCGTAATAGGATCAACGACTACTCTCTGTGGGTTATTTTGCTCGATTTTCTTCTTAATTATGTTGAGCATTTCGCTCGGATTTTTCATGAGTGCAGATCCGATGTCGATGAAGGTGACAGCCTCGCGCTCCACCAACTCTTGATTGTAGAAGTTGAACGATGAAAGGAATTTTTGTACTAGCCATTGAGGTTCTGAAATCGCAGTAATATAGAGCCCGCGCTCCCCTTGACTCGCCCCGTTAAATAGACTTTGAACCGCAAGGGTTGTCTTGCCAGTGCCCGGCTCCCCAGAAACGAGAATGGCGGAAGGATATGGAAAGCCACCCATAATCATGTCATCGAGGCCGGGTATGCCGGAGGTTTTCCTATTCAGCCTATCACCTCCGCGTCGAGCGAAAATACACAATATTCATCTTTCTTCGATTGGCAATTTCGTTCGTGACAATAAACATCTCGACCGATCTTCTCCTCGAAGAATTTCGAGAGCAGTCCCCGAAGTATATGACATGTTGGGAGATCGGATTGGTCCGTTTCGATAGACCCTTTTGCAATCACAGTATCATTTTCGAAATCGATATCCAAAACCCACCCCTCGTCGATCAGATATGCCTTTAAATCATCGAGATCAGTTCCAATCGTTTTTACTACTCTCGCTCCAATAAGTCTTCCTGCTCTGTAGAAAAGTCCATGCGCGGCGAATGTCATCACGCTTTCATATAGCCTCTTAGTTGCCACGAGCTCATCTCGTCTGAGTTTAATGAACCGATCTCCCATAGCTATCTCCGTCAGTAGCTCACCTCGGGCACATTTTTTGCACCGCAATATTCAATGGTCATAACTTATATTTTGTGGTCTGGGTATCTCTCCCCGATTGTCACAGATTTCTCAACAGAATGTCTATCGTGGCTTCCTCTAATGATCAGTAAAAATTATCTTTCCCCAAGGAATTCTTTGTGAGTTATCTATTGTTTCAAACTCATTTTAGGGATTGCATCCCGCTTCATCTCTCTAGAATACAAAATATAATCTCCAACTTCATCGAAGTATCTGTAGAGCGATTTTCTAGCATTAATATTCATTGTTATAGATTAATACATACCTCGCCCATAACTTATATAACAATTCGTCCACCGTTAATCAAGAGACAAATTGAGAATGATAAAATAGGACTGGAGAACTATTTGGAACAATGAATATTCCTGATGATACCAAAAGGCAAAGTCCGGACAATCTTCCAATTAACGATCTGAGTTTTATGTCCGCGCAAAGCCCTATTCCGATGATTCCTTGGCAGTCCCAATCTTCTTGGGATCCTGAACGGTGGAGAAAAGAACAAAGGGAAAGAGAGATCAAGGAATGGAAAAGCAGGCTTAAGCAGTTTGGAGCAATTTGTGCACTTTCGCTTTTCATCTATCTCTTTCTCGCGCTTATTGTTATGCTCACGGTTACTCCAGAAGCCATGAGCAATCTTTCCGATGAACATCGCATACTCTTTATCATTACTCCGGAGGTGAAAGAAATCGTTACGATTACGGGCCTGGCGCTCGTGGTCTTTTTCCTCTTTTTAGTCGCAGTAATTACCATTTCATTCTTACTTACCATAAGGAGAAGTGCGACAACCATTGGCAGAGAAATTGCGAAGGGGAATCCGGGCAGACATAGTATCATGCTTACTATTGGAGGACTATTTTTCGCGATGCTGTTTCTGACTACGACATATTATTTAGTTATTGAAGCAGGAGGTGTTGAACCTAGCGTTCCAGATTACGATGACCCTCTTTGGTCCCAAGTATATCTCTTTGCAATGGCCTCCGTTTGGGAAGAGGTGGTTGCACGCATACTTTTGATAGGAGTGCCCTTGATGGCGTTTGATATATTCCTAAAAAGAAAGAGAAGATTGCCAGCGGCGAAGTACTTTTTAGGTGGCGGTTTTCAATTCGGATATATCGAAGTTGGTCTGGTTCTCTTTTCCGCAGAAATGTTCGCTTTGGGGCACATTGAAGGTTGGGATTTCTATAAAGTGATTCCGAGTGCAATTGCAGGCCTATGCTTTGGCTATCTCTTTTTAAAGTTTGGATTTTACGCTGCAGTCGTTTTCCATTTTTCCTTTGATTTCTTGAGAATACCTATTGAATTCTTCGGAGAGAGCTCTATCATGATTGTTGGGCTCCTAACTCTACTATGGTTAGCTTGTGGCGCAATGTTCTTCATATACTATTCCAAAAAATTGGGCAGCTTTATATCGAGCGAGCTATTGAGGCAATCACAGCCGCAGAAGCAAGGCTAGAAATTGAAAATAGAGCTCGCGGAGAATGTGAATAGAAGAGGTCAGGATTTAAGCCTGGAGAGGATATCGCTCAGTTGCTTCTTGCTTACCACACTCTCTTCCAAGCTTCGGGCTTCAATTATGTAGCTCCCATCGAAAAACTGTTCTATTTTAAAAACCGCGGAAGGAATGTCAATTATCCCCTCACCTATTGCGAGATGTTGATCGAACTCCCCATAATTATCGTGAAGATGTACATTGAGGATTGGAATGTCTTTGCGGAAAAAGGTATCCAAGGTCCCAGCTATATTGGCATGACCAACATCTAAGCAAATGCCAACATCTGTATCTTCTATCATTGATAGAAGCTCATCGGCATCGTAACCTATACTCCAGTTGTCCGGCGGCATATTCTCTAGGGCGATCTTGAGATGCATGTCATCAAGTTTGCGATCGATTTCTTCAATAGATCGTTTCGTTGCCTCTCGAACCCTTGGCTTGATATCATTCCCATATGCCACTGCAGCTCCTGGGTGTATTGTTATAAGCTCGATGGAGAGGCGTTCACAGCAATCCATGATTAGGGAAAATTCATTGACGGCAGCTTTTCTGAGACGCTCTGCCGGGCTTCCCAGATTCAAATCAGCTATCGGTGCATGCACTTGGATTGTCATACCGTATGAATTCTGTGCATACAAAATTTGGGATTCAATTTCGGGTAATTCGTGTTCTAGCTCGGCGATTATTTCCCAAAGGGTGAACTCTTTTGATACCCGTTCCAGCGCACTCTCAAAGGAAAGTAGTGAGAGGTTCGGGCAGGAAATACCAATCACAATTACGCCCCCTCTCGTCTACGAGTTGATGGCGCAATTCTGTCAATAATGCTAACTAGATCGGCGCCTGTCAACTGTACTTCTATAGCGCCTAAAGGGGTATCCTCATCTGCGAAATTTACCTTGCCAACAAATGCAGCTTGCTTATTTAGCCAAAAATTACCGATACTCCCTCGATTTTTATGTAAAATTTGGGTTCGGGCGACATCACGAATTCTACTATCGCGAAGGATCTCCGAAAATCTTTCGAGGGAAAGAACACTCCCGTAAATACTTCCTTCTCGTTCCTCCAGCTCGACATCAGGAAAGAGGTTCAGTATAGCTCTGCGAACCTTCTCGGCGCTCTCAGTAGGATAGAGCCGCACACGAATCTCCGCTTCTACCATCTCGTATCTTTGATGAGAGAAAATCTATTTAAAGTCGCTACTGCTTGTATTTCAGCATGAGGCAAAGGGTTCTCGAAATGTTATCTCAAAGAGGGACGCTTATTGAGCCCGATGCCGCTGATCTGCTCTGCAAACAGCCAAATGCCCTCGACGTCATCGAAGACTATCTATCATCTGCAAAGCACGGCCCTCCAATGATATTGACTCTGCACAATCTTCGGCAATTGCTGCACGAAGAAATGAAAACCGAGATTCCCGATCTCAACATTATTACGGAAGCATCTACCCAACACACTTCTCGCAGGGAGATCCGAGTAAAGAAAGATATAACTGGAAAATCAACAAGCATCGGTGATATTGCCGATTTCATGAGGCTTTTTCAGGATAGATATAGAACCCTGAAGAGACTGCTTCTGCGAAGACGGGAACTCCAGGGAAGCGTCTCCATATCAAAGGCAAAGAAGATAGAGAGGGATGTGAAACTAATAGGTATGGTCAGCAATGCGAGAACGACAAAGAAAGGACATAAAATAATTGAAATTGAAGATGAGGACGACTCAATCACACTGCTGGTCTTGAAGGGGTCTCCGGCTTTTAAGGAGTTCGTGGTCAACGACGAGGTGATCGGGGTGATCGGCGACCCGGCAAAGAGGGGAGAGATGATAATCGCAAAGGAAATTGTGAGACCAGACATACCAATAAACGGCGGAATGAGTAAGAGCGATTCCAGCTCATGGGCTGTATTTGTTGGAGATATACACATGGGAAGCGATAAGTTTCTCGAGCAGCAATGGAAGGGGTTCATAGAATGGCTGAAGATTGCAGATGAGGCTAAAGATGTAAACTATCTGATAATGCCGGGGGATCTCGTCGATGGCATTGGGATATATCCCGACCAAGAGGATGAATTGCTCATCAATGATGTGTATAAGCAGTATGAGGTGTTGGGAGAATATCTCAAGGAAGTGAGAGATGATATTTCGATCATTGCCTGTCCCGGGAATCATGACGCCGTGAGACTCGCAGAGCCGCAACCCGCTCTTCCTCAATCGATCGCGAAGTTCTTCGATTCGAATATCAAATTAATCGGTAATCCTGCCGTAATCGATCTTGAGGGACGCAGCGTGTTGATCTACCACGGAAGAAGTTTTGATGATTGGATTGCTGCGGCTCCAGGATTGTCGTACGGGAAGCCGCTGGAGATCATGAGAGAGATGCTGAGAAGGAGGCATCTCGCACCCATCTATGGAGAGAGAACTGCAATTGCTCCCGAGCAGAAAGATCATCTCGTAATCGATGAGGTACCTGATATTTTCGTTACGGGCCATATTCATAAAGCGGGACTCGGCGACTATCGCGGCGTTGTCATGATAAATGCGTCGACTTGGCAGGATCAGACTTTATATCAAAAGATGCACAATCATACCCCTGATCCATGCAAAGCCTTTATGATCCATCTTGGAACCGGAAAGGCCAGAGTTGTGAAATTCACCTAGGGAAATATACCTACGAAAATATCCAAAACTATCAAAATGTATCCGAGAACTAACATACCAAGAGCGATTAGAAGAAATATTCGCATAAGTTTCATTCTTCCCTCGGGAGAATTGAGCCATTTATCGATATTGAGGAGAGGTTTCATCCCTTTGCCTCTCGGGTTTTCCCCTTGATACGCTTCAACCTGAAAATGTTATCTCGTTCCATCTCCTCGAGTCGCATCTCTATGAAACGCTTTATCTCTTCAAGATCGGGTAAAACCTTGAATTCAAGAGCGTTCACACGTCTTTTCGTTCTCTCGATCTCATCGAGCAGGCGCCGCATGGTAGTTTCCAGCTGAGCAGCCTTTACAACCGTCTCAACGAGCCGTTGAAACGAATCGGTTGCCAAATCAATGTATGGAGATGTACCAAGAATACCATAACCGCGGTCCTCCGGTGGCGTGCAAATCTTGGTCGATTCAATTTCGGGGACCACGACACCCATTAGGTTTTTCGCGAAGAGTTCGATGACGGGGGCTGTCGTTATAGCTAATGCTGCAGAACGAACTGCCAGAACCCCATCAACTGCGTTTGCAACTGCAATCTTCTCCATGGATTCACTATACCGTTCGACAATCTCACCGCGAATACCCTTTGCCTCATCCATAATCCTGAAGAATTCGAGGATCAAGCCATCTCGCTTGAGTTTGAGAATCTTATGACCATTCACGGTAAGATGAATCTTCCGATTTACCTCAAGTAGTTCGGAACGCGTTGGTTGAATCTCGGCGACTGGCAACCTCAGCCTCCTTTTCCGATATGCGCAGGATGATATTTTCCAATCAGTTTTCGGTCGATCTTAGTAAGAGTGTCTTCAGGCAAAGAAGCCAATAGATCCCAACCAAGCTCCAGCGTATTTTCAATTGTCCGATCTTCATTTCTGCCCTGACGAACAAATCGCGTCTCGAACGCGTCTGCAAAGTCAAGGAACTTCCTATCCCTGGCTGACAGTGCCTCTTTGCCGACGATCGCCACCAATCCGCGAAGATCCCTCCCCTCGGCATAGGCCGCATAGAGCTGATCAGATAGTGCGCGATGATCCTCTCGAGTGTGGCCCTCTCCTATGCCTTGTCCCATGAGTCGTGAGAGGGAGCGTCCAACTGCGACAGGTGGATGATCCCCGCTCTGTGCAGCTCCCTGGAAGCGACTATCTGTCCTTCTGTAATATAGCCTGTAAGATCGGGGATTGGATGAGTAATATCATCGCCGGGCATCGTGAGGATCGGTAACTGAGTAATCGATCCCTTCTTGCCCTTTATCCTACCTGCCCGTTCGTACATCGATGCGAGATCTGTGTACATATAGCCGGGATAGCCCCGCCTCGCCGGAACCTCTTCTCTAGCAGCCCCGATCTGTCTCAACGCCTCACAATAGTTCGTTATATCGGTCAGAATCACAAGCACGTGCAAATCAAGCTGAAAAGCTAGATACTCGGCTGTTGTGAGTGTGAGACGCGGTGTGATCAATCTCTCAATAGCGGGATCATCTGCGAGATTCAGGAAAACGACCGCCCTCTTGAGAGCACCGGTCCTTTCGAAGTCGTTCATGAAATACTGTGCCTCTTCACTTGTTATGCCCATTGCCGCAAAGACCACGGCAAATTCATCTCCGCTGCCGAGCACCTTCGCCTGCCGAGCGATCTGCAAGGCGATATCGTTATGAGGAAGCCCTGAGCCGGAGAATATCGGAAGCTTTTGACCTCGAACCAGAGTGTTCATTCCATCGATTGTCGATATTCCTGTCTGGATAAACTCCTGAGGATTGTCTCTGGCCCATGGATTGATAGCGGCGCCTATGATATCAAGACGATCCTCAGGGATGATTGGCGGACCCCCATCGAGAGGATCACCCGAACCTGAGAGAATTCTGCCCAACATATCATTCGACACTGGCATCTTGAGGGTTTCTCCCAGGAATTTCACAGATGATTGCCGGTCGATCCCTCCGGTACCCTCGAAAACCTGCACGACCACAATATCGTGGGAGGTGTCGAGAACCTGTCCGCGTTTCGAAGAACCATCCGGAAGGGCGATCCTCACGAGTTCGCCATAGCCGACCGGATCCGTCTTCTCTACGAACACGAGTGGTCCTGCGATTTCCCTTATTGTCTTGTACTCCTTCTGCATTGAAGCTATACCCCCAGCGCCTTAAACTGATTTTCAATATTCTCAATAACTTTGGGCAGCTCAGAATCCAAATTTTCCTCGAACTTGAGCTTGCCGAGTTCCGCCCTGCAAGGCAGGGATACAATCTTTTCCAACGGCACATCGAGAGAGACCGCCTTCTGAGCTTGACTTGCAAATTTTCTGATCGAATCCAAGTAGGCGAACTGTCGTTTAAGCGGAGAATAAGTATCAACGGGGTGATAAGCGCTCTGCTGCAGGAAGTACTCGCGGATCATCCTCGCAACCTCGAGAGTTAGCCTCTGCTCTTCAGGAAGCGCGTCTGAACCGACCAGCTGGACAATCTCTTGGAGCTCCGATTCCTTCTGAAGGGTCTCCATCGTCCACTGTCGCAGAGAACTCCAATCTTCGCTAATGTTATTTCGATACCATTCGTCTAGCTGCTCAGAGTATAGGCTATAAGATGTTAGCCAGTTAATGGCTGGAAAATGTCTCCTTTCTCTGAGCTTTGAATCCAATGCCCAGAAAACCTTCACAATACGAAGAGTATTCTGCGTTACCGGTTCAGAGAAGTCTCCGCCTGAAGGTGAGACCGCGCCTATGACGCTTATCGATCCGAGGTCCCCCGAAAGGGTCTTCACTCTACCGCAGCGCTCATAGAACTCCGATAGTTTCGAAGCTAGATAGGCGGGGTATCCCTCCTCTCCCGGCATCTCTTCGAGGCGAGAGGAGATCTCTCTCATTGCCTCCGCCCATCTCGAGGTAGAATCCGCCATGAGAGAAACATCATAGCCCATATCCCGATAATATTCTGCAATGGTTATACCGGTATATACCGACGCCTCACGAGCCGCCACTGGCATGTTTGAAGTATTTGCGATGAGAACTGTTCTGCCCATGAGCGGTTTTCCCGTTCTAGGATCTTCAAGCTTCGGGAACGATGTCAGAACCTCGGTCATTTCATTGCCTCGCTCTCCACAACCAACATATACTACGATATGTGCATCAGACCACTTCGACAGCTGTTGCGAGGTCACGGTCTTCCCCGTTCCGAAACCGCCGGGAATAGCTGCCGTACCTCCCTTTGCAAGAGGGAAAAGCATATCAAGCACTCGCTGTCCAGTTATGAGAGGAATATCTGGTAGCAGCTTCTTCTTATAAGGCCGGGAAATTCGTACTGGCCATTTCTGCATCATCGTTAGCTTCGTACCATTCTCGAGCTCGCAGATGACCTCCTCAACTGTGAATTCGCCCTCTCTAATCTTGGTGACCTTACCGGAGATTTTCGGAGGGGCCATTATTCGATGAATGATGTTTCCCTCCGGAGCCTCGCCCATGATTTGTCCGGGCCGAAGCTCATCCCCCTCTTTGATTTTCGGGGTGAATCGCCATTTCTTTTCTCGATTCAATCCTGGGGCAAGCGCTCCTCTCTGTACAAAATCTCCCATCATATCCCGTAATACAGGTAAGGGTCGCTGCACTCCGTCATAGATGCTGCTGAGCAAGCCCGGGCCGAGCTCGACCTGAAGCGGCGCTCCAGTATTCGAGATTTCCTCACCGGGCTTCAATCCCGATGTGTCTTCATACACCTGGACGATTGTCCTGTGCTCGACCAGTTTGATGACCTCGCCGACCAGTCGCTCTTTGCCGACCAATACTACATCGTTCATTCGAGGTGTAATTCCCTCGACATACACAACTGGTCCGGATACTCTGCTGATCGTTCCTTTCTGTTCCTCCAAATTAATCACGCTCCTTTGTAAAGGTCAATACCAATTGCTCTTCGAACCTTATCCCGCATATCCCCCTCGTCAGTTCCCACGGGAATCACGACAGGTGTAGTGCTCTCATCGAGTCTGATACGAAGCGATGCGGGAAGGCGCTCCATATCTTTCATGTTTACTACTAAGATACCAACATCCTCCTTGTCTAGTATCTCTTGAATCGTACTCTCCAGTGTCTCTGAGTTCGTCTCATAAATATTTCTGATCCCAGCTAATCTGAAGCCGACGATGAAATCCTGGCTACCGACTACCGCTACTTCCATATCAGAGCACCAAGAGTCTCTTTATTACTTCTGGGCTGAGGCCCCCCTCCTTTCCACGGGCGATTATCCTGACATTATCCACCTCTGTCTTCTTCCGTAGAATATAGTCAAGAACTGGAAGAACAGAGAGTGGGTATAGATGAGAGAACTTCTCAGCTGTTTCTAATAGTGCACGATCCAATGCACGCATAAGCGATAAGACATCCTCCTTCTTCTCGAACTCTTCAAACGCCTCACGCATATACTCTGCATAGGATGATTGCTGAAGTTCCTGGGTAACATCCTTCATTCCCTCTGATGCCACCATTTTCGTCAAACGATCGAGTTTAAATTCCATACCTCCGGGGATAAAATACTGAGCTAACGCCTCTCCGCAAGATCCTTCTGCCCTCAATTTAAGCAATGCCTTGAGATTAGTAATATCAATCTCGTGTCTTATGAAATTAAGAAAACTCTTTTCCGAAAGAGTCCTTTCTTGAATGGATGAGAGAAGCGATGAGTAATATGCTCTGTCGAGGTGATCCTCGAGTGCTGCCAGCTTTCGTGTAGAAATAGCATTCCTCAGCAGTTCCTCATCGACACGGATGACTTTTTGCTCCTTGATGAGATCGATAAGCTCCTCCTGGGATGCCGCCTGAATGAGCCGGTTTATCAAATCCATCTTCAAGGAACCTGCAGGTATGAGGATTTCCCTTATTTCCTCTATCGGGGCGTCCGTGATTTTCCCACGGATTATTGTCTTGAGGTTGTAGATATCCCAACGCTCCAGGTATCTTGCCATAAGCTCCTTGAGGTGTCCTCCGGAAAAGTTGATGATATCCGTACAAGTCTCTGCCAGGTTTTGGGAAATACCGTACTCGATGAGGGTCGCCCCCGAATATTTCGCACCGAGTGCGGTAATCTCGTTACGGTATTGGGTTTCACCCAGATATCTGCCGATCTGAGCAAGGTCCATAGATAGGATGCGGCGAAAGGTATCCTTCGTCAGAAGAAAACTCTTCTTCGCTTTCACCCTGGCACAGACATACGCGTAATTGCTCGCCCCGCCGAAGATTGGCAAACCTCAGGCACCTCCGAATAGGATATTGTATACCTCTCGGACGTTTTGGCTCCATAGATCCTCGAGCAGTGACTCAAAAGTCAAATCAATCCTGTAGGCGCCATCCTCGGACTCAGCAATGATCCCTCCTGAAGCTCTAAGATCACACAGTTTCCTGAAGCCAACCGGTGGGATGAATATGTTTTCATCCTCCTTCCGGCAGTAAATTACTCCTTTGTTCAGTCGCTTTGCCGCGATCTTTCCAAGCGTCTCAAGGAGTGATTTACGAGAGCTGCTATTCCTTGCGGAGAGTGCGCTCAATACTTCTTGTTTGACCTGAGAGAGCATCCTATTCTGCTCCTGGAGAATGCGCTTCTTGGCCTCGAGCTCCGCGCTCGATAGCGCCTGCTGTCTCATAAGAGCCACTCTCTGCTCTGTCTCTTTATCCATCTCCTTTCCCGTGGACTCAGCCTCCGCCTTTACCTCAGAGACCAATCTGCCTTTTTCTTCCTCGGCCTCAGAGATTATCTTAGAGCGTTGCTTCTTGCCCGCGGAAAGGATTTCCGCTATTACTTTTTCAAGTCCCATAGAGATCCTCCATGGGATCTTTTAGGTACCTGCGTGTGCGTCCATTTGTCCCATGAGCAGGAACGCAATAACGAAACCGAACAGCACGATAGTCTCTGGCAAAACCATGAAGAGGATGCCCTTGCCGAACATTTTGGGATCCTCAGCGGTGGCGCCTACTGCCGCGGCACCAGTTCCCTGTTGTGCTATTCCTGTACCTAATCCGGCAATTCCTATTGCCAGTCCTGCTCCTATTGCGATCAATCCTGGGTCCATTTGTTTTACACCTCCGTTGCTCTACTATATTTTCGTTCATATCCTAACGGCTCGAAATCAACTCCTCCGCCCTTGAAGAACTTCAGGAAGAACTCGACATAGTTCAACCTGAGAGCTTGTATTCCAGAGGAAATAGATCCGAGCGCGAATACCAATAGCTGCAGCAGTATCAGAACCATTGCACCTACTATAATAAGAATAATACTTCCCGTATCGAAGAAATTATCAATTACAATAGAATTGAAGGCGAATGCCATTGCGCCTTTAGCCACTCCGATCCCCGCGAGTCGAGTGTAGGAAATGACATTCGTTACGAGAGACAATATCTCCATAAATTCCATGGCGCCAGAGCGGCCGAGAACGACGAAGAAACCCGCCGCGCCCCCAACGATTAGCCCGACGGCGACAAAGGAGAGACTCATGCCCGCGAAGGGCATGCTATAGACCTCAAAGGGCGCTCCAAAAATATTGTAAAAAGCACCTCCAATCGTTGTATATTTAGCAACTACTAACATCTGCATAAAAATGCCAAGAAGTATGATAAGCCACAATATCTTGACTATGGCGTGGCGCCTATCATGATGTAGCTCGTTGAAAAAGCCCAGTATGAGACCAGCAGTCATATGAATCCATGCAGCAACCACAGAAAGGACGAGATATTCTCCCACATCGAGCAATTTCTCCATCACTGGATGAAACGGCATATTAAACAGGAATTCCCAATTTGGCTCATCTAGCACAGTTCCAGTCTCGGGATCAATAGGAGGATGAAATGGGAGACCAAACGCTTCTCCGAACAGCAATAGACCGAATATGCATGCGTATATTCCTCCGGTTAAAACAATAAGGGAAAGTTTTCGGACAGCATCGCTATCTTTACCCCATTTACGATACATCAGCCAGCCGACAAGAAGCAGCCCAAATCCATATCCGAGATCGCCGATCATTAATCCGAAAAAGAGCGGAAAGACGGCGAAGACGAAGATGGTTGGATCTATCTCATTGTAGCGCGGCGTGGACATCAATTCGACGAACAGCTCAAACGGTCGAGAAATACGTGAATTCCTAAGTCTAACAGGCGCTTTCTCATTCTCCTCTTCCTTGCTTATTGCAAGATCTTCAACGGTAACTTTATCGCCTATTTGTCCCGCGATCTCCTTCTTAATCCGTCTATATGCCGATCGCGGTACCCACCCATCAAATACAAATGAATTTTGGGTTGTGGCTATTCTAAGAGGTGTCTCCGCCTTCTGTATCTCAATTGAATAATGCTCCTCGGCTGCTAGCACAAGTGGCGTATATTTCTCTCGAAGCGTATCAATTTCCTTTTCGGCGCTGGATAGAGCTCTTTCGAGCCTCATAATCTCTTCATTATTTGTCCTAATATGTTCTCTAGATGTTCCGCTCGAGAAGGGCGGGTTAACCTCTTGGTAACTTGCTGCAGTCAATATCTCCTGAGTGGCGCTCGAGTCGCTCTTCTTGCAGAAGACTGCAATCGCATATCCTCCGTCGTATTCAACTTCTACTATCTCATGAAGAATGCCAAGCCTGCCGATTTTTGACTTGATTCGAGTTTGAACGATGCCAGAATATGCTGAAAGAGAATCGTAATCCGAGTATACATTGAGCGGCAACCCTATTTTTGCAAACATCTCGAGAGTCTCGTTCTGACGTTTGAGCTCGTGGATTCTACTGCTGAGACCTTGGCGGCTCTCAACTTTCTGGGTAACCTCGAGCTCCAATGTTACTATTGCCTGATCGGAGGTCCGTTTGATCTCCGCAGCAGAAATAGCCCTCTCGGGTTTTACCTCATCAAGCTTGAGCGCCCTCATGATGCTCCTGAGCCTGATCAATCTGTGAGATACGGGTGTGGCTTCAGGGAGAGGAGCGCCAATCTTGACTTCTTCGTCCTCCTCAACGAAATCTACTAAATGAAACAGATTCAGCTCATAGAGAATGTGAATGACTTTATCCAGCTTCTTTCTCGGACCGACAATTGCGATCCGAGACATTCTCTCAGACTTGATCATCTATTGCCCTCATAAACTCCTCGAGAAGATATGCCCTGGCCTGGTCGATTTTTAAGGTGGTAATGGAATGAACTTTCTCGGCATCAGCTTCTGCGCGTTCGAAAATCTTCTTTCTCTCCACCTCGATCTCCGCTCTTGCCATGCGTAGCTTCTTCTCTGCTACTTCATGGGCGTCTTTCAAGATTTTATCACGAATTTCAAGGGCTTCGCGTTTTGCTTCGGTAAGGATACGGTCCTTCTGCTCCTCCGCACTCCGCATAATCTTACGGACCTGCTCCTCCGTCGCTTTTATCTTCTTTAATATTTCTGATTTAGGTGCCCTCCTCCCCGAGGGCTCGTCGGCTGTCGAATCTGACATACGTCCAACCCACTCTTTTCGGCTACCAAAATTGATATCATTATTTAACTTTTTTTGCCAAGAAGTCCACTTCCAAACGAGAATAGTTTGGTGGTGGATGAATTGGCGTTACATTCATATATTCTATCTATATATCAATTTGTGATAGGGTAGGGACTACCCGAATACACGCCTTTGGACATCAAGACCTCCGTAACCCTCGCAAGAGGAGATCGAGTCTGGTGGATGAATTAGGAAGCCTCTTCCAAAATCAACGATTTTGGTGGAGAGTAGTTCACAACCGGTTAGAAGTTCACTTTCTACTCATTTTTTTCATCTTAATCTTGTTGACCTCGATACCTGCCTGCCTTAGAAGCTCCAACCCCTGCTCATCAGAATAATCGCCGGAATATACCACTCTCCTTATCTTAGCATTAATTATCATTCGGGCGCAAATTGGACAGGGGACAATGGTCGAGTAAAGGGTTCCTCCCAGGGCATTAGTTCCCGCCTGAATGAGGGCATTCTGCTCGGCATGAACCGCTGTGCAAGTCTCCATTCTGGTGCCCGATTCGATGCCGAGGATATCTCTGATACAGCCCACCTCTTCGCAATGCGGTAGTCCACGCGGATTTCCGTTATAGCCAGTACTCTTGATTTCTCCAACATCTGAGACCACAATAGCACCTATCTGTCGTCTCAGGCAGGTGCTGCGTCGTGAGACTTCATAAGCTATATTCGTGAAGTACTCGTCCTTGGAAATCCGAGGATTTTTTCCCATTGCTTTCAACTCTCTTGTCCGTAGCGGTCAAGCGATTGGTCGGATTTATTAAATTGCTAGTATGTAGCAGGTGAATGACCCGGCACGGATTTATAGGCTGATGATAATCGGGGGATGCGTGGCTGAAACCGAGTCTGGCAGCAGGAGGAGAATACCTCCAACCCTGATCGATATTGCCATAGCTTTGGCAGTAGTCGTCAGCATACTCATAGCAATGTTTATTTACACAGGCATCTGGCCGCCGCTGGTGGTTGTGGAGTCAAAGAGCATGCAGCATTCCCATGACCAGAGTTATATTGGGACTATTGATACGGGGGATCTTGTCCTGGTCAAGAGGATCCAAGATAAATTCGATATCACCACCTATCTCGAAGGTGTAACTGAGGATTATAGAAGTTATGGAGATTATGGCGATGTGATCGTCTACAGACGAGGGGGCTCTGATGCATATACGCCTATCATACATCGAGCAGTGATGTTTCTCGAGGCGAATGAGGATGGTACTTTCAGCGCAATAGAACTCGAACACTTTTACCGCGGGGTGGATTACGATCTTGTCAATAACGAAGATACCTGGGGGCGAATAACGGGGACGATACGACTGTACAATTACGGCTATACAAACGAACCGCTTTACATTCCTGTTGGGGATATTTTGAATGATATGGCCATGAGGGGCATCGAAATTCATGACGGTTACATAACCAAGGGGGATTACAACCAAGAGGTGGATCAGCAGCTCGGGATGGCCCAGTCAAGAGAGCCCGTGCCCATTGATTGGATAGTGGGCAAGGCGAGGGGGGAATTACCCTGGTTTGGCATCATGAAACTGTGGTTCACTGGCACGTTACCGAACGATGCTCCCGACAACAGCATCAGAAATCTATGGATCACCATCATACTCATTATCGCAATCCCAGTTGTTGTTGAGGTATTTTTCTGGCGGAGGGGACGGAGACCGTCAGAAGAGGAGATTCAGGCCATTGACCAGACAAAAGAAATGGAGCAAGTGGCTCAGTCGGATGAGGAGGCCCTGTCAGCATTACCTGCTGAAGATAATACTGCGGAAAAAAAGGAAGCAAATGGGCAATCGGAAGAAGAGAAATCCGACTCTACATCAGAGTAGATTGAGCGCGCAGCCGATAAGTCTTAATCTGATCGAGGAACGGATCCTCCATGAGTACCCTTCTTCCATCCGCGAGCGGAACGCTTGCTTCAATCTCCTTTGTTCGCCCGCCCCTCCCAAAAGATTTCACTCGGGCGTGAATTAGCCCGAGCATATCGAGTTCTGAGATGAGATCGGTTATTCTCCTTTGAGTGAGAATTGCAATGCCAGTGTGTCTGCAGAGAGCGCTATATGTCTCGTACACATCCCCCGTCGTCAGCCGCACATTGCCCTGCTCCTCATTCATGAATATCCCCATTAGCACTAACTTGCTCTGTGTGGGCAGAGTTCTCATTGCCTCAGACACGCAATCAAGCTCGATTCTATTCTTTGCCAGGGCGACTTGTGTTTCCGTAATCGTTGTCTCCTGATTTCTCTCCGCAATTTCGGCTGCAACTCTCAACAGATCAAGAGCGCGGCGCGCATCTCCATGCTCTTGAGCGGCTAGTGCCGCGCATAGGGGAAGAACTCCATCGGCAAGCACGCCCTCTTCGAAGGCAAGCTTCGCACGCTGATTCAGAATATCCTGTAGCTGCTCTGCATTGTATGGAGGAAATACCATTTTTTCTTCACCAAGTGCACTCTTCACGCGCGGATCGAGAAACTCGGTGAATTTCAGATCGTTTGAAAGGCCAATAATGGAAATCTTTGCATTAGCTAAATCGTCATTTATTCGTGTCAAATGGTACAGAACATCGTCGCCGCTCTTGTACACGAGCCTATCTATCTCGTCGAGAACGATTACAATTACGCGATTGCTGTCATCAATTCTTTCCCGCAGGATATTGTACACGCGTTCTGTGCTCCAGCCCGTGAAGGGTATCCTCTCATTGAAGTCGTCTATAAATTGATTGCCGATGTTCTGGAGAACGCCGTACTGTGTGTCCACTATTTCACAGTTCATATAGAGATACTCAACATGGCCATACTGATCCTCGGCGCGTTTTACTTCGTTACCAATGAACTTTATTGTGGCTGTCTTGCCCGTTCCAGTCTTACCGAATATCAGGACATTAGAAGGTCTTTGCCCGTTAAGCGCCGTCGCTAAAATTGAAGCGAGATGATCTATCTGTTCCTCTCTATGAGGTAATTTATCCGGTATATAGGAAGGGCGCAACACTTCTCGATCTCTTTTAAAAATGCCTCGCATTTGCATGTATGGCTGAAATACAGTATGTTCCATCCGTTCCCCACCCTTGCAAAGAAGGTGATTCCCCCCCCATCGCGATGTCTCTTCTATCATTCCTCTAGTTCACGAGAGATCGCGGGGAAAAAAGGAATGGGGAGTTGCATACTTAATGGTTCATTTTATCTAGTTCATTTTGGTTTTTATCATTGAATTTCTTTAGCTCTAGAATTACGAGTTTTATTCAGTATATATCATATTCAGATTGTATCCGGTGTGAGGGGGAGCCCCCTTTATTTCTATTGGAAATGTCAATTAATAGTCCCAGTTGCCAACAGACTTAAAAATTATAGAGATCAAATGATTATGAACGAAGATAGGATTTGCGAATCTGTTTCCAATAATAATAATATTTTATTATTCTATAAAAAAATACTCTATTCGCGCTTATATATGTTTACGATACATTGAAAAAAAACGAAATAATAATTAATCAAACCGATTGATGTTGAGTTATATGTTAGAAAATGCTCGAAAATGTTGTATTGTCTCAATAAAAGAAAATATTGAAGAGCTTCAAGAGCTGTGCAGAACTCTTAATCTCATTGCAGTTGCTGAAATCATTCAAAAAAGAAATCGTCCCGATCCAAACACTTTCCTTGGCAAAGGGAAACTTGAGGAGCTTAAGAAATTAGCAAATGAAGTTGATTTATTCGTATTTGATGGTCAATTGAAACCTTCTCAACATTTTCGTCTTGAGACATTTTTAAAGAAGCTCTGTACAGATCGAATAGGTCTTGTATTAGAAATTTTTGAGAGACATGCAGGTTCGAGCGAAGCAAAAGCACAAGTAACACTTGCAAGGACGCGATATGAACTTCCTTTTCTCAGAGAATGGATTAATAAATCAATTTCTGATGATCGTCCTGGGTTCCTTGCGGGTGGAGAATACGCAATAGATACATATTATGAGAACGCGAGAAAGCAAATGAAACGTATTGAAAAGACTCTTGATCAAATAGCAACAGAAAGAAAACTAAGACGAAAGAGAAGAAGGGAACGCGGATTTTATCTGGTGTCTATCTGTGGATATACAAATGTGGGGAAATCCTCTCTATTGAATGCACTTTCTGATGCGCAGGTTCAAGTCGATAATAGGATGTTTTCCACACTCTCAACCACAACAAGACGATTATCTGAAGAAGATAGAAAAATCCTCTTGACAGATACAGTTGGTTTCATCACTGATCTCCCACCAGATCTCATAGACGCTTTCGATGCAACTATGGAAGAGATCTATGGCTCAGATTGTATAATTCTCACATTAGATTTATTAGATGATTTTGAGACAATAATCAAAAAATTTTCAACTTCTCTGAAAATTTTAGTGCCAAAAATTGATCGCTCTAAAATCGTTATTGCATTAAATAAGATTGATAAAATGACAAATGAAGAGCTAATGAGAAAAATTAATTTGATTGAAGAGAAATTAAATGAAATTAAATTTTATCTCATATCGGCAAAAAATGGTGATGGAATCGATGATCTTATCGGAGAAATTCTTAAAAGAATTGGAATAACGAGACAAATTCATTTATCTCTACCACATGATGAAAACGGGCGAAAAATATATCATTGGTTATCTGAACGATTTATTGTGTCTGATGTGGAATGGGCTGAGAGAATAACAATAGAGCTGGAACTCACTGAAGATGAGTTAGATGTAATCAAGAAGAGATTCGCAGATCCCGAGAATATTGAATTAATCATATCTCCTAGTTGTTCCAATGGAAATTAAGGGGTACGCCTTATCTCTTTATCTTCAATTCAGTCTTTCTCTTAACCACTATTACTTCATATCTCTTCGGGAGCCTCCAGGCAAGATATTCGATGTCATCCAGATCCTTGATGAATTTGGCCTTGCTGGTAGTCTCTAAGAGCTTCTTCAATTTTCTAGATTTTATTATGTAGTCAGAAAACCACCAAAGAGTAATAGCTAAACCCATAGGTCCCATCACAGCCAGCCAATATATCCAATTACCAAGGGGATCTATTAAATCTTGGAAATTGCCCCAGAATCCTGGCAGCTGAGGACCCATAAGTGCCCCCAACAATCCTATGAAGCATGACACGCTAAATAGGAGCACCAGAAATATGCCGATTTCAAGTCTATATTCGATGAGTATCCCGCGGCTCATCTGATCATACACCCCACTTTCATCAGAGACTAAAATGCAGGTCCGCAATATTATCATTTTTATGGCGCGAGTCGCGACATCGGTCTCCTAGCTATATGTAACCGAAAGAAAGTGAAGGCATCTCGTTGCTCAATCCCTCCTTGAGATGCTATCCCGCGAGATGTTTGTTCGTCTGGCTCTCATATCCCTCCTGTCTTGGACATTCGTGATAGGGATATTCATTGAGATGCTCAATGATGACAGGCCGATCCCCGACCAAATAATCATATTCGGCGTGTTAAGAGATGCATACCATGAGGACGAACATGGAGAAGATAAGATAACGGTTTACGATGGTCAAACAGAATGGATCCTACAAGTAGAAAAGGAGTGTTACATCCCAAACAAGGGTACGCCAGTCCTGGTTTTCTGCGAATTTCAAGAGGGGGGAGAGCTACTCGTTTCTCGGATTGTGATCATCTAACTTTTCCGAATATTTTTTTGCCAAGACCCTCATCATGGGTTCGTGTCACTGGTTTACCTATCGGTCGATGATACCGATTCCCTTGATGGTATGTGTACTACATACCTCGCCGCTCTTCTGATAGAGGAGCTATCGGATTTCGATCTCATAGGTCTCCCAAGGCTCGTACGCCTCAATCCGAATGTTCCCTGGAAAACGCGAGGCAATGGGGCGATCGCCTTAGCTTTTGGTCATGGTCGCGGCAGAAGACTGCTGATAGGGAATATCCGAGGCAGGGCCGTCCTTGCATTTACCCGAGGCGATACAGTGAGTTCAGAGGAGCTCCTTTCAAGGGCGAAAAAGATCGTTGAACGACATGCGCATCTATCGTGCGAAAAGACGAACCCCGGATTGGTCGTTTCCGATGTTCAGCCCTCTTCTCATTTATACTGGCGGGCGGTCAGGGAGATCATTCCACTCTCAGAGGCTGAGAAGGCGATCTCAGCCGTGGGCGGAAAATTCGAGAAGTACAAGAATGGACGGGGGATAATTGGTGCAGCTGCGGCGATGGCGTGGCGCCCGAGAGATCGAACCTTTGAAATTCTGGCCTACCGACAACCGGAGAGGATCGGCAAGCCTCGCGAGATCGATCGCAACTCGGTGGATGCCATGGATAGGGAGATCAAGAGCACATTTCACAATATCGACCGAGAAAGAGGACATATCGCCATTGCCCCTGCCTCTCCCTGCCCTGTCCTTTATGGCATCCGGGGGGACGATCCCAATGTGCTCCTGAGGGCGAGTCACAAAGTAATTTCAGAGCCGATCGATACCTGGTTAATCTTTCTCACTAATCAGGGGACAGATGATCATCTCAGTCGTCGTTTCATATCGGGGCTGCGCGCGAGACAGGGTGCGATCTTGAGAGGAGAAGTTTCGCGCAGAGCGGTCGATATACCCGGCGGGCATGTGTTCTTTGAGATCGATGATGGCTCGGGGTCGATCACCTGCGCGGTCTACGAACCATCGGGCTCTATGAGACAGGCCGCCAGGTCGCTGATCGAGGGTGACATGATAGAGGTATACGGATCGATGCGCGAGCAGCCGTTCGAACTCAACATCGAGAAGATTCGAATTCTTAGTGCCGCATCTGCGCAGATTAAGATCGAGAATCCCATATGCCCAGCTTGCGGCAGGCACATGAAATCGATCGGGAGCAACGCTGGATATAGATGCAGGCGGTGTCATGTACGCGCATCTGAAAACGCGGCAAAATTCGCCACAAGAAAGCCACCAATGGTCAGCTGGTATGAACCCCCAATCGCCTCGAGACGCCATCTCTACAAACCGGTGAAGAGATTCGGCATTGAGCGAAAGAACCTTCGGGAAATTATATATAGGATTCCAGTGGTTGAAGCTGACAATATCCAGGGCGAGAGCTGAGTCCTCCACGGGGTCTCAAAATGTCAAAAGCAGTGATCGTCGACGCAATAAGAACACCCGTCGGAAAATTCGGGGGCGTTCTTCAGCCCTTTTCCGCCCCGGAGTTGGGGGCAGCGGTTATCAGAGAACTTATCGGAAGAAACAACCTGCCAACTTCCGAGGTCGATGAATGTATCATGGGGAATGTGATCTCAGCTGGGCTGGGGCAGAATCCCGCCCGTCAGGCATCGATCAACGGCGGACTTTCGGAAACCATCCCTTGTCTTACGATCAACAAGGTCTGCGGTTCAGGTCTGATGGCAGCGATGATAGCAAGCGATTCCATTCTCGCGGAACGCGCGAATATGATAGTTGCCGGCGGAATGGAAAGCATGACCAATGCGCCATATTTACTGGAGCAGGCGAGATTTGGATACAAGCTTTTTGACGGAAAATTGATCGATTCAATGGTTCGTGACGGGCTCTGGGAGAAGTTTAACGATTTTCATATGGGCGTTACAGCTGAGATCTGCGCGGAGCGATTCAATATTTCGCGCGAAGAGGCAGACGCATTTGCCCTGAGATCGCATCGGCTAGCAGTGAAGGCCACTGAGAACGGACGATTTTCGAAGGAGATCGTATCGCTCACCATCGAGCAGAAGAAGGGACAAACATCAATCGCAGATAAGGACGAAGGACCGAGATCCGATACAAGCCTCGAGAAGCTCGCGAAACTGAAACCCGTCTTCAAGGATAATGGTATGATCACCGCGGGAAACGCATCATCAATAAACGATGGTGCCGCGGCAACAGTGGTCGTGAGCGAAGATCTCGCGGCCAATTATGAGCGCAAAATCGCCGCAGATGTGATTGACTATACGGTAGTTGCGACTAAGCCAGAATGGATAATGGAGGCGCCAATCCCCGCCATCAATAAGCTGATGGAACGAAATTCCCTGAAGGTAGATGATATCGATCTGTTTGAACATAATGAGGCATTCGCAACCGCTTCAATCGCCGTTCAAAGAACCCTGAAAATCCCAGAGGAGAAGTTCAATATCCACGGCGGAGCGATCGCCTTGGGACATCCGATCGGTGCGAGCGGCGCAAGGGTTCTGACAACCCTTCTCTATTCCCTCGCAGAAAAGAATCTATCACGGGGGATTGCCGCTCTCTGTCTCGGGGGTGGCGAGGCAGTCGCCATGCTTGTAGAAAGGCGCTAAGTTAAGCTTCCTCTTCGAAGATTCTATCGACCATCCACTGCGGGTCGAATTCCATAATATCCTCGTATTCCTGCCCATCGGTTAAGAAGATGACCGGCTTGCCGATCTCCGAGGAGATCGAAATAGCTGCACCCCCCTTCGCATCTGCATCGATCTTTGTGAGGACCACGCCGTCAATTCCTACGACAGCGTCGAACTCCTTTGCCTGGGCTATTGAATCGCTTCCCGTCAGCGCATCACCAACGAAAATGACGAGATCGGGGCACGCGACCTTCTTTATCTTCTTCATTTCATCCATGAGGTTCCGGTTTGTCTGCATTCTACCAGCAGTGTCTATAAGCACAACATTTCTCTTTCTCGCCTTCGCATGCTCGATGGCATCATATGCAACCGCAGCAGGATCGCTTCCCGGCTGATGTTTGATCAATCTTGTTCCCAGTCTCTCCGCGTGAATCGCTATCTGCTCTATTGCGCCGGCTCTGAATGTGTCTCCTGCCGCAAGCACCGTCGAGTATCCGCGGTCTTTCAGGAGCTTCGATAGCTTAGCTATGAAGCTTGTCTTCCCAGTGCCGTTCACACCCACAAACATCAGCACCACTGGGCGATTTGCATTTTTCATAAATGCCCAGAAATCGAATCTGTGGCGCGAGAGAATTTCATTCAGGGCGCTCTTCAGGGCCAATTCAATAATCTCATCCAGCGGAAAGCCTCGATCGTATCGTTTCCCAGTCATCCGCTCTCCGACCTTATCGATGATCTCATCGGCAACTGGCAGAGCCACATCCGCGCTGAGAAGCTCAAATTCGAGCTCCTCGAGCACCTTGCCCATCGCTCCCTCTCTGACCTTCTTACCCTCCTTGCCGATGATCTCGTTGATATCGGGCTCTTCCGCTCGAGCGACCTTCTCGGCAGCACCTTTCAGAAAATCCCGGAGAGCTCGAAACATCGAGATACACTCAATTCATATTGTTTGATCGTCTTGCTTAGGCTGTTGGAGAGCATTATATTGCCTTTGAGCCTCCATCGAGAGTTCCTCAATGGCCCTCGATATCTTCTCGGCCTGCGCGCCCAGCTCTTCAGCAGTTTTGTGGATGTCGTCAATTCGCGCTTCAAGCCTGGTTGAAATCTCCGCCATATTCCGCTCCATTAGGACACCGGAGCCGACGGCGGTGATCGCCTTCTCGTTTTTTCCAGCTCTAACGCGGATGAACACCCCAGCGCCCACTGGTACGAGCATCTCCTCATCTTCATCGGTTTTAGAATAGCTTTCCAAGGTCTCCTTGGCGCGTAAATGCTCCTCGATGGATGCGCGGATCATCTCCTGCTGGCGCGTTATGTTATCGAGCTGCGAACGCCTCATGTCCAATGTTGTGATTATTTGGCGAAGCTGCTGTTCGGACATTTACTCAACTCCGAGCTGATGACGAACTACAGGGTCGGTTATCTCGTCAGAGGATAGCTCCTTCAACGTGGAGATTCTTATGCTTCTCCTTTTCCTTTTATGCCTGCTACCTAGATCACAGAGGATCTTTTCTCGCGCACTCTCTTCGTCTTCGGCGGAGATCTCCTTCGAGAACTTTTGCCAACTCCTCTTGCGGGTCTCTATCTTACCGGCTACTCTAAAGGCTTTCATGATAATGCCCTGCGCCCTCTGAAATAGGCCCACTATCATAAACATTTTGACGAGGATTCACCAATAGCAAGATGGTTGAAGGATGGAAATGAAGGCGGTCAGCTGCTATCATCCAGGGCGACTATTTTCGGCAATCTCTATTACAGGG
>Ga0209986_10000654_pt1 | contig 34003 bp, 30 predicted proteins | sample BlataG_FD_183168 | JGI IMG/M metagenome (GOLD analysis project Ga0209986, IMG submission 183168) | Deep subsurface microbial communities from Black Sea to uncover new lineages of life (NeLLi) - Black_00105 metaG (SPAdes) (version 2) | ecosystem: Environmental > Aquatic > Marine > Oceanic >...
TCTTGAGAGAGCGGTACGGCAAGTGGAGCGATGCGCAATAAACAATCTTTAGTTACATTTGTCTAATTAGTTTCATTGATTTTATTGGCTACCCTGACCAGCGATCAACAGGGAAATCTTACATCAGCTCATTTAACAAATCAAACCAGGCAAGCTAACAAAACAATCTTCATAACTAACGTAATCTATTTGGAGGAAGAATGACATGTTAACAAAAGCATTTATACCGTACCAGGGCTACTATTCAACCCCGTTTTGCCGCTGGCAGGGAATCATGGCCAACGAAAACTCTATCGCCTTAGGGGCAACTACTGCCCACAGGTGGCTTACCAAGAACAACTTCGACCCTACCATGTTTGACTATATGTATCTGGGAATAACCATAGCTCAGCACCACCTTTTCTATGGCCATACCTGGGCAGCCGGCATGCTAGTCAATGGCGCCAAGGATTTGCCTGCCCTCTTGGTCAATCAGGCATGCACAACTTCAACAACCTGTATCCATCTTGCGGCCACAAATATAGAAGTGGGTACGTATGAGACAGCATTTGCCCTTATGACAGATCGTGCGTCCAATGGTCCCCATACTATCTGGCCACAGCCTCTTGGTCCAGGCGCAGAGGTGGAGTCAGAAAACTGGATGATGGACAATTTCAACAGAGATCCCTGGGCAGGGCAAAAGATGATCCAGACAGCTGAAAATGTGGCTAAAGACCTGGGCACGACAAAGGAGGAGTGTGATGCTGTCACCTTAAGGAGATATGAACAATACCAGGATGCCCTTGCCAATGACAGGGCCTTTCAAAAGAGGTACATGTTCCCTCCAGAGGTTAGGGTCTCTAGAAAGAAGACCGTTTTGGTGGAAGAAGATGAGGGTGTCACACCAACGTCAGCGGAAGGCTTAGCTAAGCTCAAACCAATCGAACCAGGGGGTGTCCACACCTTTGGTGCGCAGACATTTCCTGCAGATGGCAATTGCGGTTTTATCGTGACCACCCGAGATAAGGCCAAAGAGATAAGTGCGGATCCAAATGTTGAGATCCAGATTGTTTCATACGGTTTTTCAAGAGCAAAAAAGGGTTACATGGCCCAGGCCCCTGTTCCTGCCGCAGAGATGGCACTAAAAGAAGCTGGGATCAAAGTAGGAGATCTAAAGGCCGTCAAAACCCATCAACCCTTTGCTATAAATGACATCTATATGGCCGCCAAGATCGGTATAGATGTTAATTGGATGAACAATTATGGAAATTCAATGATATATGGACATCCTCAAGGTCCTACAGCCGGAAGGATCATTGCCGAGTTATTAGAGGAGATAGTTATGCTCGGCGGTGGCTATGGCCTGTGGGCAGGTTGCGCCGCAGGCGATACCGCCGCTGCTATGGTCTTTAAGATAGGCTGATCAAAGTTATAAGTCTCTAAAGTGAGCTAAAGTGCCTAAAGTCAAAAGGTAAAATTACTTTATGTGGTTTCCTTTTTAACTTTAGCTCATTTTAAACTTTAGGCACTTTTAACTTTTTCTCCGGCTATGACAGCCGCCCCAAGGGCGGCTGTCAGGTGGGGCTCAGGTGGTACCACAATATCAAAACCCGTTATCTCTTCAACCGCCTTGACCAGACCAATATCTCTTGCCCCGCCACCAACGAGGGCAAAATCTCTTTCAATTCCCACCCTCTCGGCCAGGCTATGAAGCTGTGCTGCCAAGGCTCGATGAATCCCGGCCAGAAGGTCTTCCTTTGCTACCCCCTCAGCTACCCGTGACACCGCCTCAGTCTCTGCAAAAACAGCGCAGCCAGTATTAAAATCGACCCTCTTCTGCGATTTCAAGGATAATTCGCCTATATCCTCCAGCCTTATCTGCAACACCTTAGCAATTACCTGCAAAACCCTTGCAGACCCTCCAGCGCATTTGCCGCTCAATAAGAAGTTTAGGGAGTTCCCTCGTTCATCAATTCGAAAGGCCTTACTAAAGAGATCGCCAACATCAACTACTGTTCTCACCGATGGGGAAAGATAAAAGATCCCCTTGCTGTGGCATGATATGTCTGTCACTACCTCATCTGCAAAGGTCGCACTCCTTGCCCCGTATCCGGTGGCAATGGTGTAAACGATACGCTTTGACGATTGATCGGCCCTGGACAATAACTCTTTGTTAACCCTATCAGCGGTGAGTTCATAATTCCCCCCAGAGGGAACTACATAGGACCCCCCGATCTCATCATCCAGCATTATCACACCTTTTGAATAGGCAGAACCAATATCAATCCCGACAACACACACAATAATTCTCCTACTACCGGGACAACCCGAAACTTGAAGGGTTGAAACCCTTTATTGAGATCTGTTCAGTGGTTATTCTTAAATCCGAAATCCGAAGCACGAAACTCGAAAGAAATCCGAAATTCAAATGCTCAAATGCCCTAAACGTTATTGTCAACATATCAAAAATGTTCTGCCAAAAAATACAAATTTCATTACTGAGGGCACTAATCCAGCCTTTTCCTAAACCTTTTGACCGCGCTTGTAAACACAATCAACCCAAGAACCATCAATGAAAGGAATTCAGGCCAGAGCACCCCCAGGCCTACCCCTTTCAGGAAAATCCCCCTAATAATGATCAGGATATATCTCAAAGGATTCAAATAGGTGAGCCACTGAAACAGCGTTGGCATGCTGGCTATGGGGAACACGAAACCGCTAAGCATGAAGAAGGGAAGAAGGAAGAAAAAGGTGGTCATCATAGCCTGCTGTTGTGTGGTAGAAACGGTAGATATGAACAGCCCAATACCCAAGGTGCTCAGAAGGAAAAGACATACGGCAGCAAAAAGGAGGAGAAAGTTTCCCTTCAGGGGAATGGAGAACCAGAAAATGGCAAAGGTGATGACGATAACCATGAGGGTCTGGGTGATAATGATATAGGGAATCGTCTTACCAAGAATGAGTTCAACGGGCTTTAACGGTGTAACGATGAGCTGCTCAATGGTACCCGCTTCCTTCTCACGAATAATGGCCATGGAGGTAAGAAGAAGAGAGAGGATCATGATCAAAATGGCCACGATACCCGGCACATAAAAATTCCTGCTATCCAGGTTTGGGTTATACCACGTTCGTATTCGAGCATCTATTTTCCCATAATTCATCTTTTGAGGGTATAGCTCCCTGATTAAGTTCTGGTTCAATCTGTCCAGAACAAGCGACGTATATGCGATTCTGACAGAGGCCATGTTGCTCATGCTCCCGTCGGCCAGGATCTGAATAGGTGAGGAATCTCCTCTCCTAATGCGCTCGCCGAAATCAGGTCCAATCTTAACGGCCAGATCAACCTTTCTCCTTAGCAATATCTCTTCAAGCTCCTTGGGATGATCCTTATAATACATTATACGGAATGTCTTGTTTGCATCAAAGGCATCCCTGAGCATACGGCTCTCTCGTGTGCGGGACTGGTCAACAATTGCAACCCTGACATCTCGCACGTCTGTGCTGAGCACATACCCGAAAATGAGCAATTGAACGAATGGAGCGATAATTAACAGTGGCCTGTTCTTTTTGTCCCTGAAAAGCTGGATAAATTCCTTTCGAACCAATTCCCGAATCCTGATCCAGCTCATTTCACATTCCCTCTTTCTTCAACATCGCAAAACCAATGTTTGACAGGACCATCAACATGCCAAGCAGCACAAGGTAGCTCGGCCATAAATGATCAAGCCCCAGGCTTCGGAGATACAGTCCATTTAGTATATCTATGAAATAGGTTGCCGGGATGATATAAGTCAGCAGTTGAAATATCTTGGGCATATTCTCCACAGGAAATACGAAATTCGAAAGCAGCAAGGAAGGCAGAAAAGTGATCAGTATGGCCATTTGGTTCGCCACCAACTGCGATTTTGTCACCGTGGAAATGAGAAGACCAAGACTCAGGGCTACCGATATATAAAGAGTGGAGGCAAGAACCATCAACCAAAAGCTGGATTTCATGACAACACCAAAGAGCACCTGTCCCATAAAAACTGCCACAAGTACATCAGTCAATGCAATGAGGAAGTAGGGAATGGCCTTGCCTATTAAGAATTCCCCTCCGCGGATGGGTAGCGAGCGTATGGTTTCCATTGTTCCGTTTTCATACTCACGGGCGATCACCAGGGAGGTCAACATAGCCCCCACGATCATGATAATGATGGCAATAATGCCAGGAACGATGAAGTTCTGGCTCTCCAGATCCTCGTTGAACCAGACCCGTATCCGTCCGTCCACAGGAGGTTTTATCCTCTCCCTTCCCGTACGGTTAAGAAAATCGAGGAGTCGATCACGATTGTAAGCCTCCACAAATGCTGTGATGTAACCCCTCGAAAGACCCGCAAAATTGGGGTCGCTGCCGTCAAGCAGCACCTGCATTGGGGCCTCACGATCTGCCTTGATATCCTCAGTCCAGCCCGGGGGGATGATTATGGCCATGGTTGTCGACCCTTGATCAAGGTATCTAATAGCAGAAGCGGTATCCGTGACATAGTGAATGACGTTAAAATATGAAGAGGCATTAAGTTTCCGAATAAAGTCACGACTCAGTTCGGTCTTATCTTGATCCACTACCACGGTTTTAACATTATCAACATCCAGGCTCAGGGCGTAACCGAACATGAGAATCAGAAGCAGCGGGATAACAAAGGCCAAATACATACTCCTGAAGTCCCTGATCAGATGGTAAAACTCCTTACGGGCAACGGCCTTGATATTTATCAGGTTCACCTATCTCTCCCGGACATCAATTCTATAAAGACATCATTGAGGTCAGCCTCAGGAGTGTCGGGAAATACCTCACCAACAATCTCTGAAGGGCTGCCCGTCACCACTATCTTTCCCTCATTAATCATGACAATGCGCTCGCAGTTTCGAGCCTCATCCATGTAGTGGGTGGTCACAAACACCGTCACTCCTTCTCCGGCCAGGTGACCGATAAATTCCCAAAAATGTCGTCGGCTGATGGGATCTACCCCTGAAGTGGGTTCATCCAGGAAAAGTATCTCAGGCCGGTGAAGCAAAGCGCAGCCCAGGGCCAAACGCTGTCGCCATCCAGGAGGCAATTCCCGGGTAATGCGATCTCTCACATCATGCAATCGCGTTATGCCAAGCACCCATTCAGTTCTATCCTTCCACTGCTCTGGCGGCACCTCGTAGACCCCCAGATAAAAGCGGATATTTTCAAAGGGGGTCAGATCTTCGTACAGGGAAAATCTTTGTGACATATATCCTATGGAGTGCTTGATTCCCTCTGCCTCAGAGAAGATATCATGACCTGCAACCCTGCCATAACCGGAGGTGGGGGTTATAATACCGCAGAGCATGCGGATGGTGGTGGATTTTCCTGCCCCGTTTGGGCCCAAAAACCCAAAGACCTCTCCTTTCTTGACAGAGAAGGAGATCTTGTCTACAGCGACAAATCGGCCGAACCTCTTTTCAAGGTCCTTCACATAAACCACATCAGAGCCCGAACCGGTCATGAATAAGCCCCTCATCCACTTCTTTGATGCGATGAATCATGGCCTCTTCCAGATTGGCGTAGTGGGACCGAAATTCCTCCGGATTTGCTATCTCGAGAATACGGGATTTGTGCATGAGGGCCAGGTGATCGCATTTTTCCCCCTCATCCAGGTAGGCAGTAGAGATCAGGATGGTCATACCCTCCTGCTTCATTTCGGCAAGGATGTCCCAAAATTCCTGCCGCGATACAGGGTCAACGCCGTTAGTAGGTTCATCCAGAATCAGGACCTTTGGTTGATGGACCAGAACGCAGGCAAGACCCAGCTTCTGTTTCATGCCACCAGAAAGGGCTCCGGCCAGCCTATCAATAAAAGGCAGAAGGTTGGAAAAGCCCAGATACCGCTCTCTCCTTTTCCCCCTCTCGGCGCCAAAGATGCCAAAAATGTCCATGAAAAAGTCGATGTTTTCCCCTACAGTCAGATCCTGGTAAAGTCCGAAACGCTGCGGCATATAACCGATCACGGGCTTGACCCTCGTTTTTTGACGCGCCACATCAAGGCCATCTATCACGATTTTTCCGGAGGATGGCTTGATCATCGTTGCCGCCATCCGAAGCAGCGTTGATTTTCCCGCACCATCAGAGCCCACAAGGCCAAATATGCTCCCCGGTGCCACCTGAAGGCTCACATGGTTGACTGCCTCAATTGAACCAAAATGCTTGGAAACATCTTCTAATTGAACGAGGGGAATTCCGGCTGGTAGGGAATCTGCGTTTCTGGAATAGTCATTACCGTAACCAGGCATCGGCAGGCATCCCTGATTTCAATTCAAGGTTCGGATTGGGAATGGCAACCTTTACCAGGTATACAAGTTTGACTCGCTCTTTATGGGTCTGTATGATTTTTGGTGTGAATTCCCCCTCAGGAGAGATAAATGAAACCTTTCCCTGGTAGACCTTGTCAGGAAAGGTATCTACCCTTACTTCAACACTCTGGCCTGGCTTAACCTTCCCAATCTCTGTCTCGTCAACAAATATTTTGAGATCAACTGATGATAGGTCAGCGAGAGAAAAGACCTCCCTTCCAGGCAAAACCACTTCACCCAACTCGACATTGCGACTGGTTATTATTCCCTTGAAAGGTGCCCTTAATTGAGCATATCTCAACTGGATCTCTGCTAGTTTAAGCGCTGATTGGGCTGCCTTAACCTGAGCTGACGCTGCCTCAACTTCCCTTTCTGCTGCATCAATCCTCTTCAGATTACCCCGTGCCTGCTTCAACATGGCCCTCCCTTCAGCGACTCTGGCCCGCGCAGTCTGAATAGTCTCCTTCCTCACCCCTTCTATTAACAATCCGAGGGTTTCTTTGGCCCTCTCAAACTCCTTCAAAGCGGTTTCATATTTGAGTTTTACCGCATCCCATTGCTTTTCTGAAACAAGTGCTTTCTCAAAGAGTTTCTCAAACCTTTCTTTGTCTTTCTTGGCCTCTTCCATGATGTCTTTTGCGTTCAAAAATGCGAGACGAGCCCGTTCTATCTCCTGCTCACGAGAACCGGCCTCCAGCTCTTGTAATTGCGAGAGGAGCACCTTTACCCCTGCCTCAGCCCGTGCCACATCATCTGGAAGCGTCTCCTTATACACCTCCAAAACCGTCTCTACTCTTTGCAAATTCTTCTCAGAGCCCTCCACATGAGCCTTTGCCTGCTCATACCTGGCCTGGTATTCCGATTTATCAAGCACTGCCAGGGTCTGATCTCTTTCAACAAGCTGCCCCTCATCTACGAGAATCTCAACAATTCGCCCGCTAGCCTGAAAGGCCAATTGTGCATTTCTCGCCTCAATAGTGCCGGAATAATATAATTCTGTGACTTGAGCATTCCGCTGTCCGAAGTATACAAAAACCCCTACTCCAAAAAGCAGGATAAAGAAGATTATGATGACCAGTCGTTTCTTCACGCCCATTCCTCCAAGAGTGATATCTATACCATTTCACCCGCTTACTATGCAATTCCAAAAATCCCTCACCACCACCCTGCTTCAGGCCAGAATACCTTCCTTTCCATCCAGGGTATTTATGGAAAAGCCAACTCTGGCCCAAGAGATTTTGAGGCCAGGAGAGAATTGCCGTCGCCCGGGGTCACACTCTACCTTGACAAGGGACTTCTACTTTAACAAATAGAGCCCTGCCCTGTCAGTGGCCCCGGGATCAAGACAGTTTACAGTGAGGTGAAGCGCATAGCCGACCAACAGACACCCCTTATGACCTGGTGCCGGGAGGACTCCTGGCGGTCAAACCTGGACTGGCTACCACAATTTTTAATGCAATGATTGAATTAATATCGGTAATGAATCAAACGAACTACAGCATAACGAACATATGAAATTTAGCCTAAAACAGCTTCTTGAAGCCAAAGCCAACTTGCTCAAAACGGGCATCGTTGGTTAAAACCTCCCTGATGTCCAATTCCCTCATAACCACAAATGAGGAGAAATCGCAGAACGAAATTCTAGGCTTATCTCGAAATCTTTTCAAAAGTTCCCAGGCCTCTCTCCATCGAGGCGGGGTTATATTTTCCAAAATGATTTTGCTTGCTGAGATTGCCTGCAAGAGGCCTTCACCAAATTGGATGACTCCGTCTATATTAGCTCTGCTCTTAAGTAGCGTAAAAGTCTCAGAGAGTACGTAGTCCGAAGTGATAGGTACACCTCGTGATAGTAGGAATTCCTTGTAAAACTCAAAGACGTCCTTGTGATGTATATCGTTTTTGTTGGCAATAGCTACCCATCCCCAAGTATCGAAGAAGATAGGTGTCATTTGGCTTCGCCGTAGAGATATTTGTCATGTGCATCTGATAGATCTTCAGGTCCAGTACAAACCCCTGCTGATTTCAAGAGCAAGTGAATAACCTCCTTTTCATCTCCGGGTTTCATCCCTCCTGCGTGAGTGATTTTTTGGCCAAGCCAGTTTTCTATGGTCTTTTTAGGAAACCTTAAGAGTCTACCTATGCGGATACTAGGGATCTCACCAGTCTTGACTTTGCGGTAAACCGTGTCCCGTGTTATCCCTAAATACTCGGCCAGTTCATCCACCGTCATCAATTCTGACATTTTCTCCTCCAAGTTCAACATACTCTAAGGATAGGGAAAAGATCTAGACTTGTCAAGATATTGGTTTATTTTAGTCTACTTTAGTTGACTTTTGTTGTGTCACACCCCTATCCTGATCTACTAGCAGAACCTCATGCGAGTGATTCGTTCTTGTCACACAACCATCTTGGAGGGTCATTTTAATATCTATTTAAACTTATTTATGCCAGCTGACCGTAGTTGTTAATCTGTTTCGATAGAATCCAGTATCTGATCAACAAGGATATCCCGGTTCTGTGTCGTTATCATGATCAGCATGACATCATCACGCTGCTTGATCCTTTGAATAAAGAGGCCTCCTTTTTGAGCAATTGAGCCGATTATCCAATTTGGTGAATCGAGTACCCTAATCAGGGTTTCCTTAAAAAGCCGGGAGAAGCATTCCATCTTGCCGATCTCATCAATCACCACAATCTGCTCTTTTCTGGTAGGCATTATTGAGGGAACCGCAATAGCCTCTATATCCTTGAGATTAACCCCATATTTACCCACTCTCAATTGACTCTTAATATTTTCATGTGCCAGGATGCCTTCCCTGCCATCCAAAGTATTTATGGAAAAGCCCACCCTTCTGCCTTTCCCTTTTATCTCTCGCGTAAAAAAGCCAGTTACCGGTCTCTCAATTCTACTCACAACCTTTTCTATCAAGGTTGATTTCCCGCATCTGGGTGGACCGGTTATTAGAATATTCGTTTTTGTCATCAAAGTTATTTTGTGTCCGTTGATAGTTTCTAGTTGTTTCAGAATTCTGGAACTCGGAAGCCGTTACCGAAAGGATAAAATCAGTCAAATCCATAAGATAGCATATAGAGTTCAACCACTCCCATATCTTGCTTATCACCGGAAAAAAAGATACAACTGACCACTGACAACAGACAACCGACATTACTCAAAATTATCTCCTGATCTTTTCGAAAACATAACGTTGGCTACCAAAAGGTACCAGACCCCTTGATTCAAAAGGTAGTTTTTCATGAGTGCCTATGATCAAAAATCCACCATTGTTTAGACTATCTATCACTTTCTGAAAAGCAGCTTGTTTGAGCTCATCGTTATAATAGGTCAGGATACTGTTTCTTAAAAAGATGATGTGAAAGTTAAACTCATCGAACTTAGAAGACAGGTTATGAACCCTCCACCTAATCCCCTGCTTTAACAACGGCACTACGCTGTAAGGGCCTCGATCGCCATGAGAAATAAAATAAATCTCCTTCAGCTCCGGCGGTACCTCTTTGAGACTGCTGAAGGCGTATATTCCATCTTGAGCTCTCCTGAGAAAGACACAATTGATATCTGTTGCCCATATCTCAAGCTCTGGCATGAGGTCAAACCGACTCTTCAGGCCTTCCCACAATATCTTAAAACTATACACCTCTTCGCCGCAGGCACAACCAGCAAACCAGAGTTTCAACCGCTTAATATTCTCTTTTAAAAAACCCGGCACTATTTGATCCTCAATTGCTTTCCAAAGGAGGCGGTCACGAAAAAAACGGCTTATGGAAACGCACATTAGAGACTCGCACTGACCTCTCAACTCCTCATCTCTATCTAAAGAGTCAAGATAGGTCTCCATGCTTCTACATCCTATCTCCAGCATATGCTTGGTAATCCTCTTTTTGACTCCCTTTCTTACCTTGCGGTAGCCCCTCCAAGAGTAACCAAAATGATCAAGGAGTTGACGAAACTGTTGATCATCCATAAAGTAACCTTGTGCAAAAGAGAAAAAAGCTATTCGTTCAACCCAAACACGGGTTCCTGTTATCTCTAAAAGGCGATTATCTCTAAACTACTTTTGTATTCATGCATCAATCTATACTTTATACACCATCAGAAGACAAGATTGTGCAGTGCCAAATCTGCCAGCGGCGGTGCAAGATAGCTCCAGGGAAGACCGGATTCTGTAAAACTCGAAAAAATGTGAACGGGCAGCTCTATTCTCTGATTTATGGAAAAGTCTCCTCGAAACGTGTCTCTCCCATAGAAATCAAACCTCTCTTCCATTTCTACCCGGGAAGCAAGTGGCTCTCCCTGGGCTCCCTTGGGTGCAACTTCCTGTGTCCAGGATGTCAGAACTGGGAGATCTCCCATGCAGACGTTGAAAAACAACTTCTTTTCACCGAATATATCTCTCCTGAAAAATCAGTCCAGCTTGCACTCCAGGAAAACTGCAAGGGCATTTCCTGGACATACAATGAGCCGACTCTTTCTTTAGAGTATACCTTAGATTCTGCAAAAATAGCCAAGAATCACGGCCTGCTTACCAATTATGTAACCAATGGCTACATCACTCCAGAGGCCATGAATCTGCTTGGCCCCTATCTAGATGCTTATCGTGTCGATCTAAAGGGGTTTTCTAACCGTACCTATAAGAAAATAGCACAAGTTTCCGATTTTAAAGGAATCCTAGAAAATATCAAAAGCGCCAAATCTGATTGGGGGATGCATATTGAGATTATCACCAATCTTACCCCAGGAATCAACGATAATGAAGACGAGCTGAATGACATGGCACATTGGATAGTAAATCAGTTGGGACCTGAGACCCCCTGGCATATCACCAGGTTTGTCCCTCACTACAAACTATCTCATCTTGATTATACACCAGTTTCTCAATTGGAACGATCCAGGCAGATTGGGATAGCGCAAGGGCTACGATACGTTTATCTGGGGAACATCCCAGGCCATGCGGCAGAAAATACCTATTGTCCCGGCTGCGGAAGGCTTCTCATTGAACGCCGAAATTATCAGATACTGCAGTATAACCTACAAGGAAATAGGTGTACCTTTTGCAATGAGACAATCGCAGGATGTTTTGAATAGTCAACAACCACCTCTCCAAAGGAGGTGTCCTGCATGTGGGCTCAAGAAGGTCTTTAATCTCTCACACCGGTACAGTCGTTCCTCCTTACGGGGCAGGCAGAGATCGCAGAGTACACAGGGCTTTTAAGGTAAACACTACAGATCGTTATTCGGATGGTGAATGACTACCCTGCCCAATCTGCCAAAGCTGCTCTCCGCCTTTAGCGGTTGAGTTTGACCTGATTTTTCCCTCCCTGCCCTGTAGAATAGCTGATGCAGATGGCAGTCCAACTTAATGAAGGTTGAAAAGGATTTAGAAAATTGTACTCATTTATTAACTCCCTATTCAACAGGGCCTACCCTGTTAAATGGTCCTGTTTGGCTTCTATTTCACTGGGATCAAAAATCAGGTCAAATGTAAACAGGCTGTTGCCCAAATCCCTTTTCGCTTAGTCTAAAACCTTTTTTGATCCCGCCTAAAGATAGGCGGGACTCCAGGCGATGTCAAAACTCGCCTTTAGGGCTCAAACAATTGACATCGCTTGTCTTCCACTTCGCCAAGATTTGTTGGCAAAAAACGTTTTAATGACCGCTCAAAGGGATTTCGGTTTGGGCAACAACCTGTAAAATCATGTCGGTGCCCTCTGTGTGCTCGAGCGATCCCGCAGAAGCGGGGGAGCAGGCGAGATAAGTTTCTTATCACATGTTTTGATCCACTACCTAACCCGCTCGCAAAGATTGGGTTATCCTGATTAGCCAAAGGTTTAAGGCATCGACAGGGCCTGTCATAACCATCACACCGTAAGGATTTCCTCATAGGTCTTCCCTGAAAAAGTGAATTATTACAAAATTTTAAAGATTTTGTCATTTTTGACTTGACTTCCAGTAAAGTTTACAGTATTTAAGCCTATAAAACTGTAAGTTTTACTGTCATAAGGGGAGGAAGACATGAAACTAACGGAAAAGCAGAAGGCATTCCTGGGATATATCTCTCGCTATATGGAGGACTGGGGCCGATCCCCCAGTTTTGAAGAGATATGTTCCCATTTCGGCTTCACCTCCTACAACACGGTCACCACCTATCTCAAGTCCTTGGAACGGAAAGGCTATATCCGTCTTCCCCGCAAAAAGAACCAGAAGCGGGCCATTGAGGTGATCAGCCCTGTGGAAACCAGACGGTTCGAGTTTCCCCTCCTGGGAAGGGTGGCGGCGGGAAAACCTATCGAGGCGGTGGAAGACGTGGATGTGATTGAAGCCCCCTCATCCATGATAGGACAGGGAAACCACTTTGTCCTCCAGGTCAAAGGGGATTCCATGAAAGAGGATGGGATCCTGGACGGGGATTTCATCGTAGTCAGGAAGCAGCCGACAGCCGAAAACGGGGAGACCGTGGTGGCCCTGATCAACAATGAGGCGACCGTTAAGAAATATTACAAGCTGGAAAATTATGTGGAACTCCGCCCCGCCCATACAGATATGGAACCCATCATCGTCAAAGAGGGAGATCTCCGAATTGAGGGAAGGGTCGTAGGGGTTATGAGGCACTATAAGTAAACTAAAGTGCCTAAAATGCCTGCCCGCTCGCCAAGCTCATCTGCCACTTTCTCCGCCCGCCTCGCAAGCGAGAGCGCTGCGGGTAAGGAGGTACGATCGGTCAAGGCCTTGCGAGGCAGACGGGCCTAAAGTGAGCTAAAGTTAGGAATGAAAAAATATTTAATGACTTATTCTATATCATAAACTTTAGTCACTTTAGTTCATTTTAGCTCACTTTAGGCACTTAAATTAAGAAGCTTGGGTGGTGCTTACTGCCTACTGCTTACTTCTATTGCGGAATTTTGAGCCATGCACCGTCACATCATCCACCTTCATATCCCAGCCTTTCCCATCGCTGTGGCACGCGTCTCTCAGCCAGAGCTCAGGGATCGCCCTGTGGCAGTTGCCCCGCCTCACTCGGAACGAGCGCTTCTCCTCTCTGTCTCACCCGAGGCCCGGAGGGAAGGTATTTTTAAGGGCATGCCCCTTGGGAAGGCCATGAAATTCTGCCCTGGTCTAACCGTCTTACCCCCCGATCGGGATTTCACGGGAAAGGCCTGCCAGGTCCTCGCCAAGGTGGTGGCGCAATATACACCCCTCTGGGAACCCTCACGACCAGGTCATATCTATCTGGATGTGACAGGGACCGATCGTCTCTGGGGGAGGGCAAAAGAGACAGCCAGCCGTCTTAGACGGGAAATCAAGGAGTATTTACGTCTCTCGGGGATGGTAGGCGTGGCGGGAAATAAGATGGTCTCCAGCATCGCCTCCAGGATTGCATCATCTGAAGGGGTATTGGATGTGGATCACGGTCAGGAGTCCTTGTTCATGGCCCCCCTGAAGGCAAGCATCCTGCCTGGCATAGGCCATGTTCGCAGAAGAATCCTTCTGGAAGAGCTGAATATCTCCTTGGTTCGCGAGGTAGCCGCCCTCGATATAGCCACGCTGAAGCTTGTTTTTGGCCGGCAGGCCTATGTGATCCATCAGCGGGCCCTCGGCATAGACCCCACCCCGGTTTATCCCCCTCGCATGGAACCCACAGTAGCCGAGGAGGTCACCCTCCCCCAGGACGAAAACGATGACGAGAAACTGCTGGGAATCCTCTACGGATTGGTGGAAAGGTGCTCCCATCAGCTTTCGAGCAGGGCATTGCTGCCCCGCAAGGCAGGGCTGATCTTCAGGTATGCTGACCAGGAAGAGATCATACGCCAGATCAATCTGCCCCGTGTGAGTTTCTGGGATTTCGACCTCTATGCACCTCTGGAGAGGATCTTTTTAAGGGCCTGCCGACGCCGCGTGAGAGTGAGGTTTATGAAAGTATGGTTTCAGGGCTTTTCACCTCCCACCACACAGCTCTCTCTTTTCCCCGCACGGTCTCCTGTCATGGAGAAAAGGGCCCTCGTGACCCAGGCCCTCAATCGCATCAGGGAGAGGTATGGAGATGAAGTGATCAGGTACGGCAGGACAGCATAATAGCTCATGGCTCATAGCTGTAAGCTGATAGTTTGTAAGTAATCACGGGATCGCTCATTCAAGTAGATCAGATGAAGAGTACAGGAAAAGGTCAAATGATAAAATCTTCACCCTGTTAGATAAAAGGTTCGCATCTCTTAATTTAGGCATAGTGCCCCTATACATCAGGAAAGCTAAGATTATTAGCTTGTTAACTACGACCTAACAGGGCAAAAATGCCAAATCAAGGCCCAATGACTCAATGCCAAAAGTTTTTCCTTTGAAATTCTGGCTTCAGCATTTGGTTCCCCTTCGGTAGAAAGGTTGGCCTTTGGAATTTCATATTCGTGGACGTGCTCCACGTGCGCTGCCTACTCCGCGAGGAAGTATCCCTGACCATTTTTTTGGCATTTGGTTTTTGTCATTCATTTGAACTTTGAGTTTTGACATTTGTCATTTGTTCATCTTGTTCCCTGGGCCTTAAACCTATGAGCTATGAGCTTGACGCTATGAACTCTTTTGTTCATCTCAATGTCCATTCCCACTATTCCCGGGGCTGGGGTATCGGCACCATTGAAGAGCTCTGCCAATCCGCCAAGGACCAGGGCATGGATAGACTCGCCCTCACCGATACCAACGGACTCTACGCACTGGTCTTTTTTATTCAGACAGCCAGTGAGGTGGGTATCCGGCCCATTGTGGGCAGCGAGCTTACGACCGATGAGCACCGGGCTGTGTTGCTGGTCCGAAACCACGAGGGGTACGCCAACCTCTGCCGGATTATCTCAGACCGCCAATGCCATCAGGATTTCGATCTGATCAAATCCCTCAAGGAGCGGCGTGAGGGGCTCATCATCTTCTCCGACGACTCCACATTGCTCAAGGCCCTTAAAAAAGATTCAAAAGAGGACCTCTTTGTTGAGATGTCCCCGGGCTACAATATGTCCAACTGCTATGCCTTTTCCCGGAAAACTGGCATCCCCCCTCTCGCCACCAACCGGGTCTACCTGATCACGGGAGATCAGTTTCCGCTTCACCGGATTCTTCGGGCCGTAGCCCTGAACAGCAAGCTTTCCCGTTTACGGTGTGAGGACACCTGCCGGGAGCACAATTTCTTGAATGCCGCCCAATCCATGATCGACCAGTTTCCCCATGCCCCCTTGGCAATCCGTAATACCCTCGAGGTGGCCGAACGGTGTCTTATGAGTTGGGATTTTAGCCGCATCATCTTCCCCCGCTTTGAGCAGATGACAGACAGGGAGGCCTACCAGTCTCTCTACCGGGCTACCATAGAGGGTTGCAGGCGGCGGTATGGAGAACTTACCCCGACGGTCAAGGAGCGGGTGGAGCACGAGATGAAAATCATCCGGGAGAAAAACTTCGCCCATTATTTTCTGGTGGTGGCCGATATTACCAAAAGGGCCTGTCGATCGTGCGGCCGGGGAAGTGCTGCCGCATCCATCGTGTCCTACGCCTTAGGCATCACCCATGTAGATCCTATAAAACATCACCTCTTCTTTGAGCGTTTTTTAAATCCGGGACGTATGGATCCCCCAGACATTGATGTGGACTTCGCATGGGACGAACGGGATCAGATCATTGACTATGTCTTCTCCAGATACGGAAACCGAAGGGCTGCCATGGTCGCCAACCATAACACCTATGGAGCCAGGTCCGCCATCAGGGAGGTGGCAAAGGTCTTCGGCCTCACCGAGGCAGAGATCAGCCATGTAACCAGCAAAATCGGTTTTGGCTGGCACCTGAAGGGAATCTGGAGGGAACTGGCGGACCATCCCAAGATGAGAGGGATCGAGTTCAAGAAACCCTGGGATGAGATTTTACGTGCCGCAGTTCAACTTGAAGATCACCTCAATCACCTTTCCGTTCACTGCGGCGGTCTGGTGATCGTTCCCGATGAGATTCGCCGTTACTGCCCGGTGGAAATCTCCGCAAACGGGGTTCAGGTGCTCCAGTGGGAAAAAGATTCGGTGGAGGACGCAAGGCTTGTCAAGATAGATATCTTGGGAAACCGGAGCCTTGCCGTCATCCGGGATGCCCTTGGTCTGGTGGAGACAAATTATGGCCGGCGGATCGATTATGCAAGTTGGAGCCCCATAAATGACTCCGAGACAATGGAGATCTTCTACCGGGGTGATACCTTTGGTGTCTTCTATTTTGAGAGCCCCGCCACACGGCAGGTGCTGAAAAAGGTCAGCTCTGGCTTTAGCTTTGAGGAGTACTCCCGGCTGGACCACTTCCACCTCAATGTGGTGGTCACCTCCATCATCAGGCCAGCCTCAAACCGAAGCATACACACATGGGTAGCCAGGCTCCATGGTCAGCCCTGGGACACACCCCATCCCCTTTTAAGGCCAGCCCTGAAAGAAACTCTGGGGGTCATGGTCTTTCAGGAGCAGCTGAGCCAGGCGGCCATGCACCTGGCCGGATTTGATCCTGCGGAGGCGGATACCCTGAGGAAGGTGGTCAGCAAGAAACATAAGGCAAGGAAACTCCGTGATTTTTATGCCCAATTTATTCGGGGGGCGAGCGAGCGGGGTGTCAGCCTGGAGGTGATAGAGGATGTCTGGCAGATGATGATGGGCTTTGACGGTTACAGCTTCTGTAAACCGCACTCGGCCAGCTACACCTTAGTGGCCTATAAGTCCGCCTATCTCAGGGCCCATTATCCAGCCGAGTTCATGGCATCTGTCATTTCCAACGGCGGGGGTTATTACTCCACCTTTGGATATCTGTCGGAAGCAAAACGGATGGGGCTTAAAATCCTGCCCCCCAATATCAACCAGAGTGAGATCAAATATACCGGCCGCAACAGAGAGATTCGGGTCGGTCTCATGCAGATGAAAGCCCTCTCCCGGGAAGGCCGGAAGATCATCATTCACGAGCGCTCCAAAAACGGTCCCTTCATTGGCTTTGAGGATTTTCTGCACAGAGCTGGCCGCCATCTCCAGCTCCAGGATGTCAGGATCCTGATCAAGATTGGCTGCTTTGACAGCATCGCCCGTGGCTTAAGTAGACCCTCTCTGATGTGGCAGGCCCTTCGATTCTTTTCTGAGGAACATCAGGAAGAAAAGACCCCTACCCTCTTTTCCACACCTCCTATGCTTTCCCCCGTGAAACAACCCCCCTACCCCAAAGACCTCATGCTGAAGCATGAGCTGGAAACCCTTGGCTTTCTCATCTCCCTCCATCCTCTTGATCGATACCAAGGGCTCTTAAAAGGGTTGGATTATGTCAGGGCCCGGGACCTCCATGCCCATGTGGGGAAGCGGGTGACCACCATCGGCTGGCTCGTGACCGGTAAAACCGTGCATACCAAGGATGGGGATCCCATGAAATTCGTCTCCTTTGAGGATACCACCGGTCTTTATGAAACCGTGTTCTTTCCAAAGGAATACAACAGGTTTTGTCATATGTTGAACGAGATGCGCCCTTATATCCTCAAATGCAAGGTGGAGGAGGATTTCGGTTCCATAACCCTGACGGTGGCCTGGATAGGATTTCTGGACAAATACAAGCGGACAGGTATTAAAAAATCATAACAAATGCGCAAAAAAGTTATCAGTGCCTGATCGCTCCGAAGCATTATCGTCCAACGAATTTCACAAAAGGTTTTCAATCACAATATCGTACGTGTGATTTAACACACTCCAGTCAATTCCTGTTGACAGTCGGGGTCCTGTGTTTTAAAGTAAATTAATAATTGTGGCAAGAAGCTACAAAGAGAGATAGACATCAAAAAAAGCCAGAAGGGCTCATACAAGAAAAATAACCAAAATTCCTTTCTGGTTTTTCTTTTTTTCTTTGTTTGGTATTAGTCCTTATCCCAGTTCAGAGGAGGAAAAAGATGTGTGAAGCCAATGCATATCTCATCAAAGATGGGCAAGAGAAACTTATCATGGAAAGTGTCGATATCCTGAGGCCTGAGGGAAACGGGATATATCTCCAGGACATTTTTGGCGGACAGCGCACAATCAAAGCAAGGATCAAGGAAATGAACCTTGTAGATCACAGGATTTTGTTGGAAGAAGAATAGAGGCTTGAAACTGTTCCAAGCGGGGGTTTTTAGTGAATCACCATCATCACCACGAAGATACACGCATTGAGGGCCAGAGCAGCTTATCAGAAAGGGAAAAACTGGGCAAGCTATTGGAATTTTGGATTAAGCATAATGATGATCACGTTAACACCTACCGTGAATGGTCAAAAAAGGCAGGTAGTGAGAACTTGGGAGAAGTCGTACATCTCCTTGAAGAGGCATCTGAGCTTACCCTGTCCATTAACGAACTCTTTAGACAGGCGATAAAAGAGCTTCATTAGCTCGCACACCTCATTTGGATCTTCTCCCGAAAAATAAGAATACACATTCCACGTCCCTTCTTGTGTGTGTCCTTTTGCCATTCACAACCAGGTTTCCACCACCTATCTCCCCTACCCTCCTGCTTGCTCGATGCGTGCTGCCAACTCATTGGAGCAGATCAATAAACTAAAAGCCCACGCATTCAAATGGCCCAAATTCAGACTGATAAACAATTTTTAGTTGCTAATATCCAGAAATATGATAGATATTAAAGGTTAAATATGATTTCCTTCTTTCCCTTATGTCTTGTGGCAGGTGATTGAATAACATGAAAAGCCTGATATCCTCTTTTATTACCTATATCCAGAAAGAAAAAGGATATTCAGAACACACCATCAGAAACTACGAAAGCGATCTCAGGCAATTTAGCGAATTTGTTACAACCAAAAAAGATATAAGAAACGGTGATCCAGAAATTGTCCTGGTAGACTATTCACTCATCAGGTCATATCTGGGAGACCTCTTTGATAGGTGCAAGCGAACTACCATAGCTCGCAAGCTTTCTGCGCTGAAATCATTTTTCAAGTACCTGGAGTTGAGAGGGCTTACTTCGTGTAATCCTGCGGCAGAGATAGCCACTCCCAAACAGGAGCGCTATATCCCCACTTATCTCCCCATAGATGATATGTTCGCCCTGCTGGAGCAACCTGACAGGGAAAAAGAATTGGGGCTCAGGGATCTGGCTATCCTAGAGCTCCTTTATTCATCTGGCCTCAGGGTCGGTGAGCTTGTTGATTTAGACATAGACAGCCTAGATCTTGCTTCCCGGCTTGTGAGGGTTTCAGGTAAAGGCGGGAAAGAGAGGCTTATACCAGTTGGCAGAAAGGCTATCGCTGCGATTAGAGAATATCTCGAACATTCTGAGAAGAGGAGGAAAAAGGCTGGATACCTAAGGGGTCAAGGACCTCTCTTTCTTAATTACAGGGGCGGCAGGCTCTCCACCCGCAATGTGCATAGAATGGTCAAAAGATACTCAAGAGAATGCGGCACCAGAATGGAAATTAGCCCCCATTCAATACGCCACACCTTTGCCACGCATCTCTTGGACGGTGGTGCAGATCTACGGTCAATCCAGGAACTATTGGGCCATGTGAACCTCTCGAGTACCCAGAAATACACGCATGTGAGCATAGACAGATTAATGGAGGTTTATGATAGATCTCATCCGAGAAGCTAATTCTGTAAATCCCGAAGGGAGGGCATCTCTTGACATCACAAGATCACCATAGATATTTGCCAAACCAAAAGATCAGGAGCACCACTATCTTATCCATTAGGAAACAGGGGCAGGCAGTCATGGCAGCGGATGGGCAGGTCACCGTGGAAAATACAATTGTGAAACAAAAGGCCAAGAAACTCAGATTCATGTATAATGATCAGGTTCTGGTAGGTTTTGCCGGGGCAACAGCAGATGCCTTTGCTCTTTTCGAAAAGCTGGAGGGAAAGCTGGAAAAATTCAATGGAAACCTTCCCAGAGCCTCCGTCGAGTTAGCTAAGGATTGGAGAACGGACAAAATTCTCCGTAGATTGGAGGCCTTGCTCCTTGCTATGGACAGGGAACATACCCTCATATTATCAGGTAATGGAGATGTGATTGAACCGGATGAAGAGGTGGCTGCTATTGGTTCCGGAGGGCCCTATGCATTAGCTGCTGCAAAGGCCCTTCTCGCTCACACGGATTTAGACCCCGAATCTATGGCACTTGAATCAATGAAAATTGCAGCTTCTATCTGCCTCTACACCAATGAGGAGTTTGAAATTAAAACGCTGCCCACGCCGAAAAAAAGCATGTAATAGTAAATTCAGACATCTGGAAAATTGGATTCGTGCATTTTGCGAGAATGCTATAAACGTAGTAAAAATAACGACTTATAGCGACTTTTGAGTGGGCATAGCTCCTTGCCCCTTACTTAATATTGTTGTAAATATTTGTTGTAATATCAAGGTGTTATAAATGATAATCTCTTCCATTATGCACTATCAGGTCTCAAAGGGGTAAATCCCTATGCCCAACGAGCCATTTTATGTCAAATTTTCCAGATGTCTGAAATTACTATTTCTTTACTGCGGCCCTTCACGGCTCATATGGAGATCAAATGGAAAAAAGTGATATAACAGAAAAAGAGATGAAGGTCTTCACGCCAAGAGAGATCGTCTCAGAACTCGATAAATATATAGTTGGCCAAGACAATGCAAAACGCTCGGTGGCTATCGCCCTCAGGAATAGATGGCGCAGACAACAGGTCCCCCAAGAGCTCAGAGATGAAATAGCCCCTAAGAATATTATTATGATAGGCCCTACTGGTGTTGGAAAAACAGAGATAGCGAGACGCCTTGCCAGGCTAGCGCATTCTCCCTTCTTGAAGATAGAGGCCTCGAAATTTACTGAGGTTGGTTATGTGGGCAGAGACGTAGAGAGCATGATCAGAGATTTGACCGAGTTGGGCGTGAATATGGCCAAACAACAAGAACAAGAAAAGGTCAAAATCAAGGCAATGGACTCAGCAGAAGATAGATTGCTAGATATCCTTCTTCCGAAACCAAAAAAGGAAATTGAGAAAGACTCCGAGGAAAAAAGGGAAGGAATGTTGGAGGTGGTGAGAAACGAACCTACCGACGTTAACTCTACCAGGGAGAAACTGAGGCGGCTCTTAAGGAATGGCAAGTTGGATGAAAGGTATGTTGAACTGGAGGTAACTGACAAGTCTTTTCCCCTTGTAGAGATATTCTCCGGTTCCGGGTTAGAAGAGCTTGATATGAATGTGAAAGAGATCTTCGGGCAAATTCTCCCCTCCAAGACCAAGAAAAGGAGAGTGAAGGTAAAAGAGGCAGTCGAGATACTAACGCAGCAGGAATCACAAAAGTTGATTGATTTTGATAAGGTTGTTGAAGAGGCTATCCGCCACACCGAACAAAATGGGATCATATTTTTAGACGAGTTGGACAAAATAGTGGGCACCGAGTCAGGAGCTGGCCCTGATGTATCGAGGGAGGGGGTGCAGAGAGATCTCCTTCCCATTGTAGAGGGATCAACAGTGCTCACAAAATACGGCATGGTGAAGACAGATCATATCTTATTCATTGCATCCGGAGCTTTCTACGGAAGCAAACCCTCTGACCTTTTGCCTGAACTCCAGGGTCGTTTTCCTATCAGGGTAGAACTCAACCCCCTAACACAACAGGATTTCGTCAGGATACTGAAAGAGCCCCAAAATGCCTTGATAATTCAATATATGGCCTTGTTAGCTACTGAAGGAATAGCGCTAGAGTTTACTGAATCAGCCGTATCAGAGATAGCACAGATGGCATTTTCCGCCAATGAGAGCATGGAAAATATTGGTGCACGCCGCTTGCATACGGTAATGGAAGCACTGTTAGACGATATCTCTTTCAATGCGCCAGACACTCAAGAAAAAGAAATAAGCATTGATAGGGACTATGTAAGGCAGAAGTTAAGCGAGATATTGGAAGATAGAAACCTCAGCAGATATATTCTATAGGAATTGTCAATTGAGGGATTGAGGGATTTAGGGATTGGTTGAGCGGTTGCCTACTCAACGAGTTAAGTAAAAAGGTACTTTTTGACTTTATACACCTTAGACTCTAGCTCACTTTAGGTACTTAAAATTGAGGATTTTAGGATTTAATCACAACAAACACAATGAATACAATGGATACCGGACTGGATAGGGCAAGGATCCTGATTGAGGCCCTGCCCTACATAAGGAAATTCAACGGGCAGACCATGGTCGTCAAGTATGGCGGTCATGCAATGGTTGATGCCAAACTGAAGAAGGGCTTTGCTTTGGATATCATTCTTATGAAATACGTAGGTCTCAACCCAGTAGTAGTCCACGGAGGCGGGCCTCAGATAGGGAAATTCTTAAGCAAACTCTCCATAAAATCGAATTTTGTTGCTGGACACAGAATCACTGATGAGAAGACAATGGATGTAGTTGAAATGGTTCTTGCTGGTAAAGTGAACAAAGAGATTGTAGCCACCATAAATCAACACGGTGGCCAGGCAGTTGGTCTCTCAGGCAAAGATGGCAATCTTATAACCGCAAGCAAGCTTAAGCTCATATCAAATCCTGATGAGCAAGGGGATAAACCTGATCACCCACCGGAGATAATAGACATTGGTCTGGTAGGCGAGGTTGTTTCCATCAACAACCGTATAATAATGAGCCTCATTAATGACGAATTTATTCCTGTGATTGCGCCTGTTGGCGCTGGCAAAGACAATGAGACGTACAATATCAATGCTGATCTGGTTGCCGGTCATATTGCCTCATCTCTCAAGGCCAAAAAGCTCATCCTGTTGACCGATGTGGAGGGTGTTCTTGACAGTGATGCTAATCTTGTCAGCAGTCTTACTATGGACGAGGCCGACCGTATGATCGCTCGTGGGGTTATCAAGGAAGGCATGATACCAAAGCTCCAATGCAGTTTTGAGGCCCTTAAGGGCGGAGTGGAAAAGGTCCATATTATTGATGGCAGAAAGGAACATGCACTGCTCTTAGAGATACTTACAGATGAGGGAGTAGGAACGGAGATAGTTCTGAATTAATAGGTGCCTAAAGTTAAAAGTGCCCAAGGGTAATAAATTACCTGGAATCCGATCCACAACTTTAGCTCACTTTGGAGTTTAGTTATAACCATGACCTCTCATACAATAGACAAGGCAGATAGATATATGTTTCATACATACAAACGCATTCCCGTCACCCTGGTCAAGGGAGATGGGTGCCGGGTATGGGATGAAAACGGCAAGGAGTACCTCGACTTTGTAGGAGGCATTGCTGTCTGTTCCCTAGGACACAGTTCACCTATACTGAGCAAGGCCCTGTACGAACAGTCGCAAAAACTTGTCCATGTATCCAACCTTTTCTACACCGAGCCCCAGACAGAGCTTGCCCAAATATTGGTAGAAAATTCCTTTGCAGACAGGGTGTTTCTCTGTAACAGCGGTGCGGAGGCTAACGAGGCAGCCATAAAATTGGCCAGGCGTTACTCGAGAGAAAAATTTGGATCCGAAAGATACACTATCATGAGCATGGAGAACTCGTTCCACGGCCGCACCATGGCCACCCTCTCGGCTACCGGCCAAGAAAGGATCAGAACTGGGTTTGATCCTCTTCTCAAGGGTTTTAGATTTGTGCCTTTTAATGATTTAAAAAAATTGGAATCGTCCATAGATGAATCAGTGTGCGCAGTGATGTTAGAGCCGATACAGGGTGAAGGGGGCGTTGTTTTACCTGATCCTGATTACCTAAAAGGTGTTAGAGAGATCTGCACAGAGCACGGTATGCTCTTAATCTTAGACGAGATACAGGTCGGTATGGGAAGGACAGGGAGGCTCTTTGCATATCAACATTTTGGAATAACGCCTGATATCATAACCTTGGCGAAAGCTCTGGGTAATGGAATACCCATAGGTGCAATGCTGGCCACAGAGGAACTAAACGACGCATTTGGTCCCGGAAGTCATGCGACCACATTCGGGGGTACACCCCTTATTACAGCAGGAGCCACTGCCGTTGTCAAAAGTCTTTTGAATGATGATTGGATCGAGAATGCCAGAGTGATAGGAGACTACTTCAGAGATGAGTTCAGGAACCTTCAGCAAAAGCACGGCATGATTAAGGATATTAGGGGATTAGGGCTTATCGTTGGGGTAGAATTGGATACGGAGGGAGCTCCTTTTGTTAGTGCCTGCATGGAAAGGGGTTTTTTGATTAACTGTGTACAGGAAAGAGTGCTCAGGTTCGTCCCTCCTCTGATCATAGGGAAAGAAGAGATTGATCTGCTCATTAACTGCCTGGATCAGATATTCAAGGAAAAGGAGATATAAAAAAAGCTCTGTCAACTTTCCGAGACCTCACCACAGATGATATCGTTGCTATTATTAGAGGAATTCACCCTTCGGTACTGAGTTGATACGTCCCGAGGGAAACCACAGAACACTTTTTGAAAAAAACCCAAGAATAGACAGAGAAAAAATGACTCAAGAGGTAAAACAGATTGTACTAGCTTACTCTGGTGGCTTAGACACATCGGTCATCCCTTCCTGGCTCAAGGAGACTTACGGGTGTCCTGTTATTGCCTATGCTGCTGACCTTGGTCAGGAGGAAGACATTGATGGACTAAAACAAAGGGCACTCGAAGCAGGTGCAGATGAGATAATTGTCGAGGATCTCAGGGAAGAGTTTGTCAGGGATTTTGTCTGGCCAGCCTTGCGAGCCAACGCCATTTATGAGAATACCTACCTTCTGGGTACCTCTCTGGCCAGGCCCCTCATAGCCAAACACCAGGTGGCTGCAGCAAGAAGCAAAGGCGCAAATGCAGTCAGCCATGGTGCCACAGGCAAAGGCAATGATCAGGTTAGGTTTGAGCTTGCTTATATGGCCCTGGATCCAGACCTGAAGATCATAGCCCCTTGGAAGATATGGGATTTCAAGGGAAGAGAAGACCTCATAAGATACGCCGAAAAAAAGGGGTTATCCATCCCTGTTACCAGAGAAAAACCCTATAGCAGTGACCGGAATCTTCTCCATATCAGTTTTGAGGGTGGCATTCTGGAAGATCCGTGGCGAGAACCATCAGAGGATATGTTTGTTATGTCCGTATCTCCTCAAAATGCCCCTGATAGGGTTAGCTATGTGGAAATAGATTTTGAAGATGGAAATCCTGTGGCTATTGATGGTGAGAGGGTTTCGCCTGCAATTCTCCTGAGCAGACTCAATGAAGTGGGGGGCAAAAATGGTGTCGGTCGAGTGGATATGGTGGAAAACAGATACGTTGGTATGAAATCGAGGGGTGTATACGAAACTCCCGGGGGAACGATCTTACGGATTGCCCACATTGCCATGGAATCCATTACCATGGACCGTGAAGTTATGCACATGCGGGATGCACTGACGCCCAAGTACTCCGAGATGATCTACTACGGCTACTGGTTCTCTCCGGAGAGGCAAGCCCTTCAGTGTTTTATTGATGAGACCCAACGAAATGTTACTGGCAGGGTACGGCTCAAATTGTACAAGGGCAACTGCACCGTAGTAGGGAGAAAATCCGATGTATCCCTCTACAGTGATGAGTTTGTCACATTTGAGGAGGATACGGTATATAATCAGAAGGATGCGGAGGGATTTATCAGGCTTAACGGTCTTAGATTAAAAATCGCAAATCTCATGAGACGGGGAAAGTAACATGGGCGGCAAGCTCTGGGGAGGCCGCTTCAAGACGGGCACAGATGAAAGAGCAGATAGCTTCAATGCCTCCATACATTTTGACAAGAGACTCTTTAAAGAGGATATTGAAGGGAGCATGGCGTACTGCAAGATGCTCGGAAAACAGGGCATAATCAGTAAAGATGAATCTGCGGCCATCCTCAATGGCTTAGAAGAGATCGACCGTGAAATAGAAGGCGGAGACCTCAGATTTGATGAAAGCCTGGAGGATATCCATACCTACGTTGAAAACGCTCTCATAGAAAGGATCGGCCCTTTAGGGGAAAAGCTCCATACCGGTAGAAGCAGAAACGATCAAATAGCGCTCGATACGAGACTATACGTTAGAAATTCAATTATCAGAATTATCCACCTCATAAAGGAATTCCAGGTATCCTTGGTCGAGCTGGCAGAAAAAAACCACGACCTGATTATCCCAGGCTATACCCATCTCCAGCGGGCTCAACCGGTCCTCCTGGCACATCACCTGCTTGCTTACTACGAGATGCTCAAGAGGGACACGAGCCGTTATGAGGAAGCCTTAAAGAGAACCAACGTTCTTCCTTTGGGTAGCGCAGCATTGGCAGGGTCAACCTTCAATGTAGATAGGGAATTCCTGTCCAGAGAGCTGCACATGCAAGGCATCACTGCCAACAGTATCGATGCAGTATCAGACAGGGACTTCATAATTGAGTTTATGTTTGTTTCTGCCCTCTTAATGATGCACTTTTCCCGTCTCTGTGAAGAGCTGATTATCTGGTCCACCCAGGAATTTGACTTTGTCGAGATCTCCGATGCCTTTGCTACCGGTAGCAGCATCATGCCCCAGAAAAAGAATCCTGATATTCCTGAGCTGATCAGGGGAAAAACCGGAAGGGTGTACGGGAATTTGATTTCTCTTCTTACCACCATGAAAGGACTTCCCCTCGCCTATAACAAGGACATGCAAGAAGATAAGGAGCCCCTCTTTGATACTGCCGATACAGTAGAAAAATCACTCGCTATCCTTTCTCCCCTTCTCAAAGAGGTAACATTCAAGAAAGAGGCCATCAAAAGGGCTGTTGGGCAGGGATATCTGGTTGCCACAGACCTGGCTGATTATCTCGTTACTAAGGGGATGACATTCCGGCAGGCCCATCACCTTGTGGGGGAGATGATCCTGTCCGCTCAAAAGAAAAACAAGGAGCTGCATCAGTTAGACCTAGCTGAAATGAAACGATTTAGTCCCCTCATTGACGATGATGTGTACGGATGGCTGGATCCATCTCTGTGTATTGAGCGGAGAAATATTCATGGGGGCACCGGGTCAAAGACAGTTAAAAATGCACTAAACAATGCAAGAGAAGAGCTAAAAACATGACCAAAAGAAATGTGTTGAGGCTCCTTGTTCTGGTACTACTTCTCCCATTATTAGCAGGCTGTGGTAGAAAAGGGCCACCTTCCCTGCCCCAGAAGCCCTCTTCGTTACTCCCTATTGAACAGAAGGCCCAGCTTCAGGGTACCTTGTGCTGGATTGGAATAATGTAGGGGTGGAATAATGGGTCATAGGGGATCGTAGTGTTTTCAATCGTCTGTATTGCTCCAGAACTCCCTATTCCATCGTTTCAGATACATGCATAGGTCGATGGCGAGTAACAGCCGATGAGTTTCCGCCATAGGTGGATAAAACTCTCAACCCGTTTAACGGATTCATATGGAGGTTACGTTGATGAAAGGGCTGCCTAATGTGGGTAATTTGCTAAAGAAGGCGCAAGAGCTTCAGGAGAAAATGGCGAAATTACAAGAGGAGTTAGGTGAAAAGACAGTTGAGGCATCCGCCGGAGGCGGGATGGTTACCGTTGTAGCGAATGGAAAACAGGAAATCCTTTCGATAAAGATTGATCCCGAGGTAGTGGATCCGGATGACGTTGAAATGTTAGAAGACCTTGTTTTGGCCGCAGTCAACGATGCGTTGTATCAGGCAAAACAAATGGTCAGTGAGGAGATGAGCCAGTTGACTGGTGGAGTCAAGATACCAGGCATAATATAGAGTTTGAATTATGGGAATTTATCCGCCATCACTCGGAAGGCTAATCGAACAATTCAGTAAATTTCCCGGCATTGGAAAGAAATCAGCGGAGAGATTAGCCCTCTACGTTTTGAGGAGTCCAAAGGAACTCGCAGAGGGACTGGCGCAGAGCCTCCTGGACGTAAAAGAAAAGATCAAGTTCTGCTCTGTCTGCTTCAACCTTACGGATACTGACCCATGCCCCATTTGCACCGATCAAAGAAGGGCAAACGGCATTCTCTGCGTTATCGAAGGGCCTGGAGAACAACTGGCCATTGAGAAATCAGGGGCCTTTGGGGGCAGGTACCATATCCTTCAGGGAGTTCTTTCCCCTTTAGACGGTATTGGGGTTGAAGATCTGCGCATATCTGAGCTTATGTCACGGCTGAAAAAGGAAGACATCAGAGAGGTTATACTAGCCCTTAATCCAACCGTAGAAGGAGAGGCTACCGCTTCCTATCTTACTGATTTTCTGAAAGGAAGGGGTTTAAGCATTACAAGAATTGCCTTAGGTATTCCCCTGGGCGGTGACCTCAAATATATAGATAGCATGACCTTGAAAAGATCCCTAGACAACCGATCCCCCTGCGATTCATGATCCCCAAATCAGTTCTCTCAAAACTCACGGATATCGTTGGTGAGAAGAATATCCTCACCAAGACGGAAGATCTGCTTCCCTACTCCCACGATGGAACTCAACACCAATTCATGCCTGATGTGGTAGTTTTTCCCAAAGATGCAGGGGAGATATCCCGAATCTTGCAGCTCGCCAATAGGGAGCGCTTTCCTGTTGTACCGCGGGGAGCTGGAAGCGGTATGAGTGGTGGTGCCCTTGCTGTGCAAGGTGGGTTGGTAGTTACAATGGACAGATTCGACCGGATTCTTCTAATCGATGAAGATAATTTGATAGCAAAGGTGGAGCCAGGCGTAATAACCGGCCATCTGCAGGAAGAGGTGGAAAAACGGGGCCTGTTTTATCCGCCTGATCCAGCGAGCCTGGATGTTTCAACCATAGGGGGTAACGTAGCCGAGTGCGCCGGCGGTTTAAGGGCGGTAAAATATGGGGTAACAAGGGATTATGTGCTTGGACTAAAAGTGGTGCTGCCAACGGGTGAAATTCTCACCACGGGTGTGCAGACCGCCAAAGGCGTTGTGGGCTATGATCTTACCAGGCTTATGGTCGGCTCAGAGGGCACCCTGGCAATCATTACAGAGATTACCCTCAGGCTTATCCCAAAACCTGCTATGAAAGAAACGATGCTGGTTGTTTTTCCTGACATATTGTCTGCCGCACGGTGCGTATCCATGATCATCAAGGAAAGGATTGTCCCAACGACCATCGAGTTCATGGATAGTTTATCAGTTGAGTGTGTTAGAGACCAGCTTAACCTTGGCCTCCCAAAAGGTGATGTGACTCTCCTCTTGATAGAAGTTGATGGGGATCAAGTCCTGATAGATAGAGATGTAAGGAAAATAGAGGCGCTTTGCCAGAAAATGGGAGCAGTTGAATTTCGCCTTGCCAGGGACAAAGGGGAGGCAGAGGATCTCTGGAAGGCAAGGAGGAATTTATCACCATCCCTTCCACAATTAAGGCCTCACAAGATTAACCAGGATGTAGTTGTTCCGAGGAGCTGCCTTGCCGATTTTGTTACACGCCTTTCGGATATCGGGCGGAAATACAATTTACCTATCCCTTCATTTGGACATGCTGGAGACGGAAATATCCATGTAAATATCATGTTCAATAGAGATGATAAAGATGAGGCGGCACGAGCAGATAAGGCCTTGAAAGAGATACTAAAGCTTGTCATCGACTTCAAAGGCACAATCTCAGGTGAACACGGAGTGGGGATAAGCAAGAAACCATACATTGGTATGGAGATACCACAGACAGGTTTGGAACTTATGAGCAGAATAAAGAGCGCTTTTGATCCAAATAGGATCCTGAACCCTGGTAAGATCTTCGATGTGAACTAAAAAATTCTCTATTGCAATAGCATCCTTGGATCAGATGATTCTATAAACGCAATCGGCTTCTACCTCCAAAAAATGCTCAAAAAATCTCGACAAGTGTTGCACCAGGTCTTATATTTGGTGTATAAAAACGTCGTAATGAGGACCTGACATGCCTATATATGAATATCATTGCGCAGAGTGTGATAAGGATTTTGAAGTCTTGGTATTCGGTAATGAAGAGGTATCTTGCCCTACCTGTAAAGGCAATAAGATCAAGAAACTCCTTTCCGCGTTTTCCCACAAGAGCGATGGTGAGTTCTCGAGTTCGCATGGCTCTACTTGCAGCACGTGTAACGCCACAAGCTGTAGTACTTGTGGTAGTTCGTAAATAGTTCAGGTGTAATTGAGTTCTTTGGGCTTCGGGGAGGCAGTTTGTTAATTGCAAGCGACAATCCATTACGAACTCATCTGCCCTCGCTACCAACGTAAGGACGATAATCTCCACAGAGATGTAGCGAGCGTTTCTGTTAACTGCGTCATAACCTAGAATATCGTGAAAGGGTGTATTATGGATGTCAAGGAAATTACACTCGAGGAATTAGATACCGAGAGATTCATTGCGGAAAAGGTTCAGGAGATCTCCTCCGAAGTTGACGACAGGGTTGCCATCAGTGCGCTTTCCGGCGGTGTTGACTCCGCAGTTGTTACCATGCTCGCTCATCAGGCGCTGGGCGACAGGCTTAAAACCTATTTCATTGATTCGGGACTCATGAGGGCAGGGGAACCCGAACATATTGTTTCGGTGTTTAAGAAGTTAGAGGTACCTGTTGAGCTGATTGATGCCCAGGAAACCTTTTTTGATGCCTTAAAAGGTCAAACTGATCCGGAAGAGAAACGCCACGCCATCACTCGCTCCTTCTATGGAGATGTTTTTGCGCGGTTAGTAAGAGAAAGTGGTTCCAAATTCCTGCTTCAAGGCACCAATTACACTGATGTTGAAGAAACTGTTGCCGGGATCAAACGGCAGCACAATATCCTCGAGCAGCTTGGCATCAACCCAGAGGAAGCTTATGGTTACCGAGTGATAGAACCCTTGATTCAACTTCGGAAATCTTCAATCAGAAAGCTTGGTAAAGCCCTGGGGCTGCCAGAGGAGATCTACAGTCGGCCTCCATTCCCAGGACCAGCCCTAGCTGCCAGGGTAATGGGTGAGGTTACGCCCGAAAGAGTAAGGTTGGTGAGAAGTGCCACGACGATTGTTGAGGAAGAACTTGCGCAGAGCGGAGCCTTTCAGTATCTGGCGATTCTCCATGAGGATAGGGTTACCGGCATACGGGATGGAAAGAGAGACTACGGGTACCAGATAGAGGTTAGATGCTGGGAGAGCACGGATGCGAAAATAGGATCACCAACAAGACTTCCATATGAGGTCCTGGATCGATTGGCGAATAGAATCACCACTGAGGTGCCCGGCGTCGTGAGTGTCACCTATAACATAACCAGAAAACCACCATCCACGATCGAAGCTGTTTAGCTTTTCCTGCTTAACTTCTGATCAGGCATTCACTGCATTCAACACCTCTTATTCTCTCCTATCTCTTCCGCTCCTTGGATTTTTTCCACTCCTGCGATCAATTCCGGTCCTGCGATCAATTCCGGTCCTTCGATTCTTTCCCCTCTTTTCATCTTTGACCCTTCGCCCCTCTTTCCTTTCAACGATGCGTTCAAGCCGATGATTGAACTCAGATTTATCTGCACTATGATGGGCTCGCCTATGGCAGCCCGGACAGAGGCCGATAACCCACCATGGGTCATCCGGGCCACCATCACACAAACGACGTATGTGGTGGGTTTCAAGGTAGGGTCGACCTGAACTGGTCCTGAAAGGTCCGTTCTTTCCGCACGCCTCGCACACACCATTGGCTCGTCTCAGCGCATAGACCCTTATGGCCTTACTTTTCGATCTCGCAAGAGCTCTTCTTTCTGACGGGCTTTTTTTTGATATATACGAGGTGGTTGCCTGCTTTCGAAGCTTGCCGAGAGGCTCCTTCCACATCCGTTCATATTCATCGTCCCCTTCAATCGCACCGTCCAAGGCATCAGCAGATGTCAGCTCAAAGACTATTACCCGGCGGTCATTACCATCGATGTCTGGCCCTTGCACATCACGAAACCCTATACAGACCATTTCACCTACATAGCAAACATTACCTTTGCTGTCATTCTCAAAAAGGTGAATATCCTTGCCATTCGCTGTGTGCTCGAGGATTGCCAAGTTTCCCCGCTCAAACAACATGTCACCCCGTTGACCTACACCCGTGTAAAGATAGAATCCCTCTTCAGACCGTCCGGCCTGATAGCCATATTGCTGTCCTTGGCTTCCGGTAAAGAGCATTATAAAATTTTGGCCGGAAGGCGTGCTTATTCCGCCCTGCCGTTGGCCACCGAACAGTTCATGGAGGTCACGACGCCTGTATATTTCTCCTACAACAAACATGTATCATACCCCCAGAATTACTCGTTTCGGTTTGTCTGCTCACACACAGTGCTCCTAAAACTTTGGATCAGCTTGACTTCTTAAGGCAGGTATCACATTGGAAGCAAAGTAGTCAACTCCAATAAGAAGTAATTTCAATACTTCAAAGCCCGCGCTCTCGACAGAACTGTAGCCCACGAGATAGAGTTCATCTGCAGTACCAACCCCACCAGTCCCAACAAAGGAGTTTGTTCTGTTACTGTTCTATCAAGCAACCAACTGTGGAATCAGAGGCACTGGTTCTCACACCACAATGTGCTCTGCTCGAAGCGAGGCACACATACTGGAAGGGGTTTCCTCGGAAAACTTCCCATCAACCAAGGTTAAGAAGTAGAGCACATAACTTAGTCTATATATGCTGCAAGAATCATGCAAAATCAGACCATTAAAAATTGCGTTAGATCTCAGTCAGTTACGCAACCTTCCAGAAACCTCACATTATGATATGCAATAAAATACCAGGTTTTTGAGAAATGAAATTCTACTTTTTAGGCAAACTTTTACATACCTCGTCAAACATCGAAGCCGGTAAAATCAGTTTACGCTCACTGGCTACAGCCACAGCTATTCAGGATTTCATTAAACTTGACACGAGGCCAATAGAAAGCCATCCATAATAGCCATTGAAACCAAATCATCAAGATGCTAAATGTGGATACCATTCATCTGGTATCTGGTCCCGCAGGGTAGCTGGCTCAATAGATTGACACCTTTAATTCAAAGGAGATTAAAGATGGAGAATCTAGTGAAATTAGATGTTATCGAAGGAATTGCAAGAGTGACACTGAATCGGCCCAAGGTCTTTAATGCATTTGACCTGACTATGATTCAGAATTTGGCAGAGAAACTTATCGGACTTGCTATGGACCGACGCGTGCGCGGAGTAATCATTGCCGGAGAGGGCAAATCCTTCTGTGCCGGGGCAGACCTGAAATGGGTTTCTGATTTTGGAAGAAGTTACGGTGAGGCATTCCACGAGTTGGCGGCCCGTTACCATCAGTTCATCCTTGAAATACGTCGCATGCCTAAACCGGTGGTGGCGGCCATTAATGGGATTGCTGCAGGAGGCGGTTTCGCCATTGCTTTGGCATGCGATTTTAGGGTCATGGAGGCATCTGCTGTTTTGCGGCAGGCATACACCTCTAATGGGTTGAGTATTGACGGCGGAGGTACATTCACTTTACCTAGATTGGTTGGGCTGGCAAGAGCCATGCAGATTGCAGCCTTCGACCGCCCGATTTCCGCTGATCAGGCCCTATCGTGGGGCCTTGTAACAGAGGTGGTGGAAGATGGTAGAGCACCACAAAGGGCCATTGAATTGATTGAAGACATGAAAACCATTGCGCTATCCTCTTTTGCAGCTTGCAAAAAATTGATAAATGATTCCTTTGATACCTCTTTTGAGACCCAACTCGAAGAGGAGCGTGAGACCTTGTCGTGCTGCGCTGAC
>Ga0209986_10000656_pt1 | contig 33975 bp, 32 predicted proteins | sample BlataG_FD_183168 | JGI IMG/M metagenome (GOLD analysis project Ga0209986, IMG submission 183168) | Deep subsurface microbial communities from Black Sea to uncover new lineages of life (NeLLi) - Black_00105 metaG (SPAdes) (version 2) | ecosystem: Environmental > Aquatic > Marine > Oceanic >...
GATGACGCGCCCAAGATCATCGACCTACCCCAGACCGCCGCGATCAACCCACCCAAACCACCAGAACCGGAGGCCCAGACGACAGCCGCTTAACACCCGCTGGACTCAAACACCTTGACAAATTCCGCGTAGGCGTGAACGGTGCTCATAGGTGCGTGAATCCTTCGTTGTCGGACAGGGTGCTCACTGCAGCAGTGCGATCGCGGCGACCATCAGCAGCACCATCAGCGCGGGCAGGGACTTCTTCAGTGGGTCCTTCACCTTCGCATGCATCGCCAGGGCCCCGATCATCAGGACGGCCACGACGAGTGCCGCCGGCCGGATGACCTGCGGGACCCAGATGCCAACGATGAACAGGATCGCCGCCACGATCTTCAGCCCGCCGACCAGATAGTAAGTCCACTCGGGGAGTCCGTAGGTGGCGAACTCCTCCTTGAGTGACTGCGCCGAACCGCCCCGGTAGTCGGTCGATGCCTGGGCCCGCACCAGCCAGACGTTGAGGAGTCCGAGTGCGACGACGACTTGGAGAATGGTAGAAATCACGAACGATGACATGTGGTGCCTCACTGCCGGTTGCGCTGCGCTGATGAACGATTAAGTGATCGGAACCACCACATCATGAACCTGACCTACGAGGTGCTCAGGGCCCTATCGATGCTGTTGTTCTTCTACTACGGCATCAGTGTCCTCGTCTCCGGTGCGATGGTGCGCGAGTTCGAGAAATTCGGATTGCTCCGGTTCCGGCGGCTCACCGGGGTCCTTGAGGTGCTTGGTGCGGCGGGGCTTCTTGTCAGCTACTGGATAACCCCCCTGGTCATCGTCGCGTCCGGCGGGTTGGCCCTGCTGATGGTGCTGGGAGTCGCCGTTCGCTTGCGTACCGGACCCCCGGTGACGGACGCCATTCCCGCCCTGGTGATGCTCGTCATCAACCTGTACGTCTTCGTCTTCGCGATCACTCACTTCGGCGGTTGACCGGGAGCGTCTCATGTCGCAGCATCTGGACGGCAAGGTCGTCATGGTCACCGGGGCGGGTAGCGGCTTCGGCCGATTGATCCTGCAGAAGTGCGCCGCGGGTGGGGCCCGGGTGGTCGGACTGGATATCGACTCCGGGAACCTCGACGACGTCGTCACCGGCATCCGGGCGGCCGGGGGACAGGCACTGGCCCGGGTGGCCGATGTCACCGAGTTGGACCAGGTCAAGGCGGCTGCCAGGAGCGCCGTCGAGACCTTCGGCAGTATCGACGTGCTGGTCAACAACGCCGGGGTGATGCCGCTGGCCTATTTCGCCGACCACGAACGTGCCTGGCAGCGCTGGCATCAGGCCATCGATATCAACATCAAGGGCGTGGTCAACGGTATCGCCGCGGTCTATGACCAGATGATCGGCCAGGGCCGCGGCCAGGTGGTCAACATCTCCTCGATCTACGGCAACGGCGGCGTCGAGGGTGCCGGGGTCTACAGCGCCACCAAGGCAGCCGTCACGGCCATTTCGGATGCGTTGCGGGTGGAGACCCAGGGCCGAATCAAGGTCACCACGGTCAAACCCACCGGGGTCTTCGGGACCAACCTGGCCGGCGGCATCGTCAACCAGACCGCGATCATGGCGCTGGCCGGACAGAAGGGGCCGCAGTTCGCCGAGAACCTGGCCAACTACATGTCCGGGTCGCTGCGGCCGGAGCAGACCGATATCGACTCGGTGCAGTACTGGCTGATCACGCCCGAGGACCTGGCCGATGCCGTGGTGCATGTGATCGATCAGCCGTGGGGGATCAGCCTCTCCGATGTGACGGTCCGGGCCACCGGGGAGAACTACATCCGCTGAGTCGCGCGGTCACGGCCTAGTTGATCGGGGCGTTGAGCCAGCGCAAATCGTCGATGATGCCGCGGGCGGCGATCAGTCCCTGGCCGGTCTGCCACACCTCGTTGTTGACGACGAACACCCGGTTGTCGCGGTTGGCCGAGAGCCGGCGCCAGGCCTCGCTCTCCAACAGCGCCGGTGCGCGGTCCTTGGCGGCCGGGGACGCGAACGACAGGTAGACGATGTCACCGTCGGCGGCTGAGAAGTCGGCGTCGGTCAGGGCGATCTCCACGAACGGCTTGTCGGTGAACCGTTGTGCCGCAGGCCGGTCCACGCCCACCGCCGCCAGCACGCTGGCCGGGAAGTTGTCGGCCCCGAACACCCGCAATGTCGAGTCGGTGAGCTGGACGACCGAGGCCTGGAAGTGGGTGGCGTCATTGGCGGCGCCCGCCTTCCTCGCCTGCTCAGCGAACCCGCCGATCAGTTCGTCGGCGGCGCGGACCCGCCCGGTCGCCGCACCCACCAGGCGCAGGTTGTCCTGCCAGCGCGCGCCGGGGGCGTCGGTGAACACGGTAGGTGCGATCGCTGCCAGCGCGGGATAGGCCTCCGGCGTCAACGACTGCGAACCCAGGATCAGGTCCGGGTTGACCGCCGTGATCGCCGCGAGGTCCGGCGCCGTCCGGGTGCCGACTCCCGGCACGTCGTGCACGACGGTGCCCAGATACGACGGTTGGGTCGAGGCACCGTCGGGCAGTGCGGCTGCCACGATCCGGGACTGCAGTCCCAGCGCGCACAGCGCGTCGAGTTCGTCACCGGCCAGCACCACGATGCGTTGCGGATCGGGCGCCACCACGGTCTCACCGCCGGCATGCCGCAGCGGCCCGGGCGGCGGTCCGTCAAGTGCCGCCGGGATGGCCGCACAGGATTCGTCCGGACGGCGCTGGTTACCCAGCACACCGGCTGAGGCGATCTTGGTGGTGCTGGTCACCACGGTGCCCGGCGGACGTGACGGGAGGGAATCGGCGGGAGGCTCCGCGGATCCCGAGCAACCGGCCGCCGCCAGGGCGGCGACGGCCACTGCGACGACACCCCGCCGGGAGGCTCCGAACAGCACGACGCGACGGTAACACCCGAGACCCGCAAACTACCGCTGAGCTGGCCTTGAGCCTGTTCCGGGCGGGGCTGCGACGCGAAATACGACAGAATGTAGGACCAACGGCGCGCAGGGTCTGGTTTGGCGATAGGATGCCGGTTAGATTGATCTGGATGTGCCCAGTGGATGGTTGGAGGATCTTGTGACAGCGGTTGTGCCCCCCCGCGGAGAACTCGAGGCCAGTCGTCCGTTCCCGGCCCGGACCGGGCCCAAGGGCAACCTGATCTACAAGCTGATCACCACCACCGATCACAAGCTGATCGGCATCATGTACGTGGTCGCCTGCTTCATCTTCTTCTCGATGGGCGGGTTGATGGCGTTGTTCATCCGCGCCGAGCTCACCGTGCCGGGTCTACAGTTCCTGTCCAATGAGCAGTACAACCAGCTGTTCACCATGCACGGCACCGCGATGCTGCTGTTTTACGCCACCCCGATCGTGTTCGGGTTTGCCAACCTGGTGCTTCCGCTGCAGATCGGCGCCCCCGACGTGGCGTTCCCGCGGCTCAATGCGCTGTCGTTCTGGCTGTTCGTCTTCGGCGCGCTGATCGCGCTGGGCGGCTTCATCACCCCGGGCGGTGCCGCCGACTTCGGGTGGACGGCCTACGTGCCACTGTCGGACGCGATCCACTCGCCCGGCGTCGGCGGTGATCTGTGGATTCTCGGACTTGCCGTGGGTGGCTTGGGCACCATCCTGGGCGGGGTCAACATGATCACCACCGTGGTGTGCATGCGCTGCCCCGGTATGACCATGTTCCGGATGTCGATCTTCACCTGGAACATCTTCATCACCTCGATCCTGGTGATCCTGGTGTTCCCGCTGCTGACCGCGGCGCTGTTCGCGCTGGCCGCCGACCGCCGGTTGGGTGCGCACATCTATGACCCGGCCAACGGCGGCCTGATGCTGTTCCAGCACCTGTTCTGGTACTTCGGGCACCCGGAGGTCTACATCATCGCGCTGCCGTTCTTCGGTATCGTCTCCGAGGTCTTCCCGGTGTTCGCCCGCAAGCCGATCTTCGGCTACTCCACGCTCGTGTACGCCACCATCTCCATCGCCGCGCTATCGATGGCGGTGTGGGCGCACCACATGTATGTGACGGGTGCGGTGCTGCTGCCGTTCTTCTCGTTCATGACGTTCCTGATCGCGGTGCCCACCGGGATCAAGTTCTTCAACTGGATCGGGACCATGTGGAAGGGGCAGTTGACGTTCGAGACGCCGATGCTGTTCGCCTTCGGGTTCTTGGTGACCTTCCTGTGCGGCGGTCTGTCCGGTGTGCTGCTGGCCAGCCCGCCGCTGGACTTCCATGTGTCCGACACCTACTTCGTGGTCGCGCACTTCCACTACGTGCTGTTCGGCGTGATCGTGTTCGCCACCTACGCCGGGGTGTACTTCTGGTTCCCGAAGATGACCGGTCGGTTGATGGACGAGCGGCTGGGCAAGCTGCACTTCTGGCTGACCATGATCGGCTTCAACGTGGCCTTCCTGGTGCAGCACTGGGTCGGCAACGAGGGCATGCCGCGCCGCTACGCCGACTACCTGCCGTCCGACGGATTCACCGCCCTGAACATCGTCTCCACCATCGGCGCGGCCATCCTGGGAATCTCCATGCTGCCGTTCTTCTGGAACGTCGTGAAGAGCTGGCGCTACGGCGAGGTCGTCACCGTCGACGACCCGTGGGGCCACGGCAACTCACTGGAGTGGGCGACCTCCTGCCCGCCCCCGCGGCACAACTTCACCGAGCTGCCCAACATCCGTTCGGAGCGCCCGGCCTTCGAGCTGCACTACCCGCACATGGTCGAGCGGATGCGGGCCGAGGCCCATGTCGGACGGTCACACGACTCCGAGAAGCGTCCGCTGGCGGCGGCTGTCGGTTTCGACGCGTCGAAGAAGGCGGAGTTCGAGAAGGCCAAGCGGCCCAGCTCGCCCAGGATCGTCATCGACCCGGACCGCGACGCCTAGGGGCTTTTCGGGCTCTCGTTTCGCGCCGTATGGCCACTTTCAAGGTGTCGGTGCTGATCACCGTCACCGGTATCGACCGGCCGGGCGTGACCTCAGCACTGTTTGAGGTGCTGTCCCGCTACCAGGTCGAGCTCCTCAACGTCGAGCAGGTCGTGATCCGAGACCGGCTGACCCTCGGCGTGCTGGTGTCGGGCCGGCCCGAGGTTGCCGACGGACAGGCGTTGCGCGGTGCGGTCACCGGCGCCATCCGGGACCTGGGTCTGGCGGTGAGCATCGAGCGCAGCGACGATGTGCCGATTATCGCCGAACCGTCGACACACACGATCGTCGTGCTCGGCCGGCCCATCACGGCGGCCGCGTTCGGCGCGGTGGCCCGCGAGGCGGCCGCTCTGGGTGTCAACATCGACTTCATCCGCGGTGTCTCGGACTACCCGGTGACGGGGTTGGAACTTCGGGTATCGGCCCCGTCCGGGCTGGGGGTGCAACTGCAGGCCAGTCTGGCCCGGGTCGGCGCCGAGCAGGGCATCGACGTCGCCGTGGAGAATTACAGCCTGGAACGACGTAACAAGCGACTCATCGTGTTCGACGTCGACTCCACGCTCATCCAGGGCGAGGTGATCGAGATGCTGGCCGACCGGGCCGGCGCCGGAGCCGCGGTGTCTGCCATCACCGACGCGGCCATGCGCGGGGAACTCGACTTCGCCGAGTCGCTGCACCAGCGGGTGGCGACCCTGGCCGGGCTGCCCGCCGAGGTGCTTGACGAGGTCGCCGATCAGGTCGAGTTGACCCCGGGGGCCCGCACCACCATCCGGACGTTGCGGCGGTTGGGTTTTCACTGCGGTGTGGTCTCGGGCGGCTTCCGTCAGGTGATCGAGCCGCTGGCCCATGAGCTGATGCTGGACTTCGTCGCTGCCAATGAGTTGGAGATCATCGACGGACGCCTCACCGGGCGGGTGGTGGGCCCGATCGTCGATCGCGCCGGCAAGGCCAAGGCGCTGCGCGACTTCGCCAATCAGGCCGGGGTGCCGATGGAGCAGACGGTGGCGGTCGGCGACGGCGCCAACGATATCGACATGCTCAATGCGGCCGGGCTGGGTGTGGCGTTCAACGCCAAGCCCGCGTTGCGCGAGGTCGCCGACGCCTCGCTGAGCCATCCCTACCTGGACACCGTGCTGTTCATCCTCGGGGTGACCCGGTCCGAGATCGAGGCTGCCGACGCGACCGACGGTGTGGTTCGCCGGGTCGAAATCCCGGCCGAGTAGACCCCGAGCACACCGGATCCGGTGATACGGCACGATGAGCAGGTGACCGATGCAGTCGACTCCGTCGAGGCTGACCTGCTGATCGACTTCCGGCGCGTCACGCTGCGCCGCGGCGGCCGGGTGCTGGTCGGTCCGGTCGATTGGCAGGTGGAACTCGACGAACGCTGGGTGGTGATCGGCCCCAACGGGGCCGGAAAGACCTCCCTGCTGCGGATGGCCGCGGCGATGGAGCACCCGTCCAGCGGCACGGCGACCGTGCTGGGTGAACGCCTGGGCCGGGTGGACATGGCCGAACTGCGCCAGCGGGTCGGCTTGAGCAGTTCGGCTCTGTCCCAGCGGATTCCGGACGACGAAGTGGTGCGGGATCTGGTGGTGTCGGCCGGCTATGCGGTTCTGGGCCGGTGGCGCGAACGTTATGACGAGGTCGACTACATCCGCGCCGTCGACACCCTGGAGAGTGTCGGAGCCGAGCACCTCGCCGACCGCACCTACGGCACCCTGTCGGAGGGCGAGCGCAAGCGGGTGCTGATCGCCCGGTCGTTGATGACCGATCCGGAACTGCTGCTGCTCGACGAACCCGCGGCCGGCCTGGATCTCGGCGGCCGGGAGGAGTTGGTGGCCCGACTGGCCGACCTTGCCGCCGACCCGGACTCGCCGGCCCTGGTACTGGTCACCCATCATGTCGAGGAGATCCCGCCGGGGTTCAGCCACTGCCTGATCCTGGCAGAGGGTCACGTGGTGGCGGCCGGTCTTCTCGCCGACGTGATGACCGCCGAGAATCTGTCCGCGGCCTTCGGTCAAGCCATCGCAGTGGACACCATCGACGGTCGGTATTTCGCCCGCCGGGCACGAAGCCGTGCCGCCCACAGGAGGCGTCAGTGACAGAGACACCCGAACCGGTGGCGGTCCGGCCGGCTGCGACGGTGATGCTGGTGCGCGATACCGCGGTTGATTACCTCGCTCATCCTCCGCCGCCGGGGGCGGCGTCATCGTCGACTCGGCGCGCCGGCATTGAGGTGTTCCTGATGCGCCGCCACGCCGCGATGGAGTTCGCCGCCGGGATGACGGTGTTCCCCGGCGGCGGGGTCGACGATCGCGACCGCGACGCCGGGCTGGTGGGCAACCGGGCCTGGTACGGCCCTGAGCCGGCGTGGTGGGCGGAGCGTTTCGGGATCCAGGACGACCTTGCCGAGGCACTGGTGTGTGCGGCCGCCAGGGAGACGTTCGAGGAGTCCGGGGTGCTGTTCGCCGGGCCCTGCGATGACCCGGACAGCATCGTCAGTGACGCCTCGATCTACGGCGCGGAGCGGGCTGCGCTCGAGGACCGGAGTCTGTCCTTCGCCGACTTCCTGCGCGCAGAGAATCTGGTGATCCGGGCCGACCTGCTTCGGCCGTGGTCGAACTGGGTCACCCCCAAAGAGGAGCGGACCCGGCGCTACGACACCTACTTCTTCGTCGGTGCGCTTCCGGAGGGGCAGCGCGCCGACGGCCAGAACACCGAGTCCGACCAGGCCGGCTGGGCTCGTCCCGAGGCGGCGATCGAGGACTTCGCCGGGGGCCGGGCGCTGTTGCTGCCGCCGACCTGGAGCCAGCTCGATTCGCTGGCCGGACGAACCGTTGCCGAGGTGCTTGCCCTGGAACGCCGGATCGCCACCATCGAGCCCAATATGACGGTGCTCGACGACGGTAACTGGGAGATCGAGTTCTTCGACTCGGGCCGTTACAACGAGGCCCGGCACCGGGCGCTGCGACTGCTGGGCGAGGGCTGAGGCGTGCGCGAGTTCGTCGGCGTCCACACCCACGAGCATCAGCCCGGGATCGGCACGGTGCTGATCGGTCGCGAACCCACCAATGCGCTGACCCGGCAGACCTACCGCGAACTGGCCGATGCCGCCGCTGAGGTGTCCCGGCGTCGGGACATCTCGGCGGTCATCCTGTATGGCGGCCACGAGATCTTCTCGGCCGGCGATGACGTCCCCGAACTGCAGACCCTGGACCGGGCGGGAGCCGAGACCGCCGATGTGGTTCGTCGGGCCGCACTCGAGGCGGTGGCGGCGATTCCCAAGCCGACTGTGGCCGCCGTCACCGGCTACGCGCTGGGCGCGGGATTGAGCCTGGCGTTGGCCGCCGACTGGCGGGTCTGCGGAGACAACGCCAAGCTCGGCGCCACCGAGATTCTCGCCGGACTGGTGCCCGGCGGCGGCGGCTGCCCGATGCTGGCCCGGGCGGTGGGCCGGTCACGGGCCAAGGAACTGGTGTTCAGCGGCCGATTCGTTGGCGCGAAGGAGGCGCTGGCGCTGGGTCTGGTCGACGAACTGGTGGCCCCTGATGATGTCTACGATTCGGCGCTGAACTGGGCGGCGCGCTTCGTCGGTGCCCCGGCGGCCGCAGTGGCCGGGGCCAAGGCGCTGATCGACGGTCATCTCGACGGCCGCGCCCAGGTTCAGTGCTACGGCGAGGTTTTTGTCGCGGCGACGGGCGGTTAGGCTGCCCTGCATGACGACGACGGACCCGGCTCCGAGGCCGCATGCCACCGCCGAGCAGGTCGAGGCGGCGCTGAAGGATTCCAAGCTGGCCCAGATCCTGTATCACGACTGGGAGGCCGAGACCTATGACGACAAATGGTCGATCTCCTATGACAAGCGTTGTGTGGACTATGCCCGTGATTTGTTCGACGCCACCGTGCCGGCCGACGAGTTGCGGGACCTGCCCTATGAGCGGGCGCTGGAGTTGGGCTGCGGCAGCGGGTTCTTTCTGCTGAACCTGATCCAGGCCGGCGTGGCCCGGCGCGGATCGGTCACCGACCTGTCACCGGGGATGGTGAAGGTGGCGGTGCGCAACGGCGAATCCCTGGGCCTGGACATCGACGGCCGGGTCGCCGATGCAGAAGGTATCCCGTACCAGGACGACACCTTCGACCTGGTGGTCGGGCATGCTGTCCTGCACCACATTCCCGATGTCGAGAAGTCCCTGACCGAGGTGGTGCGGGTGCTCAAGCCCGGTGGCCGATTCGTCTTCGCCGGCGAACCCACCACAGTCGGCAACGGCTACGCCCGCAACCTGTCCACCTGGACCTGGCGGGTGGCCACCAAGGCCACCACGCTGCCCGGGCTGGGGGGCTGGCGCCGGCCGCAGGCCGAACTCGACGAGTCCTCCCGGGCCGCCGCCCTGGAGGCGGTGGTGGACCTGCACACGTTCGACCCCGCCGACCTCGAGCAGATGGCGCGTAACGCCGGCGCCGTCGAAGTGTCTACGCAGACCACCGAATTCACCGCGGCCATGCTCGGCTGGCCGCTACGGACCATCGAGGCCATGGTGCCGCCCGGCAAACTCGGCTGGCGCTGGGCCAAATTCGCCTTCGGCGGCTGGATGACGTTGAGCTGGGCCGACGACAACCTGTGGCGGCGGGTGGTGCCGAAATCGTGGTACTACAACGCCATGCTCACCGGGGTCAAGCCCTCCTGACGTTCACCCGCGCCGATGTCGCCTATCTGAGTGGGGACGCGGGTGTCGCAGCCCTGGCGGAGGTGGCGGGGTTCGGGCTGAGCGATAGCAGCCTGCTGGCCGATGTGGCCGCGATCAGGGATCGTTTTCCCGACCACGCCGCGGTGCTGGTGGAGACCACCCGGTTGCGTCGCCGGGCGGTCGCCAAATTCGGCGATCTCGCATCCGACTGGCTGTTCACCGACGAGGCCCTGCAGCAGGCCACTGCCGCCACGGTCGCCCGCCACCGTGCCCGTCGGCTGGCCGGCCGGGTGGTGCACGACGCGACCTGCTCAATCGGGACCGAGTTGGCTGCGCTTCGTGACACCGCGGAGTATCTGATCGGCAGCGATATCGACGTGGTCCGGCTGGCCATGGCCCGGCACAACCTCGGCCCGCAGGTGCCGCTGTGCCGCGCCGACGCGCTCGCCCCGATCACCTCCGGTCCGGGTGTCGTAGTGCTGCTCGACCCGGCCCGACGCAGCGGTGGCCGGCGCCGGTTCGATCCGCGCGCTTACACCCCTCCGCTGGACCGATTGGCCGATGTCTACCGGGGCCGGGCCACAGCGCTCAAATGCGCGCCGGGAATCGACTTCGACGCGGTGCGCCGGCTTGGCTTCGACGGCGAGATCGAGGTGATCTCAGCCGACGGTTCGGTGCGGGAGGCCTGCGTGTGGTCGGTGGATCTGGCCGAGCCGGGTGTGCGGCGCCGCGCCACAGTCCTCAGCGCATCGCTGGGAACCGAGGAGCATCTCACCGACATGGACCCGGACGATTGCGGCAGCGGCGATCCGGGCCGCTGGATCGTCGACCCCGACGGCGCCGTCGTGCGTGCCGGGCTGGTGCGCCAGTACGCCAACCGGCACGGACTGTGGCAACTCGATCCGGATATCGCCTACCTCACCGGGGACGTGCTACCGGAGGGAGTGCGTGGCTTTGAAGTACTCGATCAGCTTCCGCTGCGGGAAAAGATTCTGCGGCAGGCGCTTTCGGCCCGCGACTGCGGTTCGCTGGAGATTCTGGTTCGCGGGGTCGATGTCGACCCCGACGTGTTGCGCCGCCGCCTGCGCCCGTCAGGCAATCAGGCGATGTCGTTGGTGATCATGCGCCGTGGTGCCGGGCCGGCCGCCCGAGCGGTGGCGTTCATCTGCCGGGCGTCCCGGTAGGCTGCCGATATGCGATTTCCGCGCCTGCTGCGCAACGTGGTCCCGCTGCTGGTAGGCGGCATGCTGGTGACCGCCGCCCCGGCCATGGCGGCACCCGGAGCCTGCGCCGCACTCGGCGGGGCGGTGGAGGCCGGGGAGATCTGCCGGGTCCAGGCCCGCGAACCGGCCTACACGATGGATGTGACGTTCCCGCTCGGCTACCCGGACGAGCAGGCGATCGTCGACTACCTGGGCCAGACCCGCGAGGGATTCGTCAACATCGCGGGTATCCCGGATGCCCGCGTCATGCCCTACCAGATGGACGTCACGGCGGAGTCGTTCCAGTCGGCGCAAACTCGCAGCGTCGTGCTGACCCTGTTCCAAGACGTGGGCAGTGCGCATCCGACAACCTGGTTCAAGTCCTTTACCTATGACGTCAACCGGGGTCGGCCGGTCACCTTCGACACGTTGTTCGCCCCGGACGCCAAACCGTTGGATGCGATTTTTCCTGTCGTGCAGCGTCAGCTGGAAACCGACACCGGACTGGTGGGCAGCATCTCCCCGGGTGACGGACGCGACTCCTCGCACTACCAGAATTTCGCCGTCACCGATGATGCGGTGATCTTCTTCTTCGGCCGCGCCGAACTGCTGCCCTCCTTCGCGGGCGAAACCTCGGTGACGGTGCCGCGTGATCAGATTCCCCCGCTGCAACTCTGAGGGTGTTGACCTGGTGCTGCGGCGGCCGGTGCCGCCGGGCTGATTGCCGGTAGAGCCTTCGGACCAGCGTGTCGGCATGGTGATATTGGTTGACCCCGCCCCTGAGTGGCAGGTGAGGTGGGGGTATCCATTCGGTGGTGCCGTTGGAAAGTTTCCGGGTGTTCCAGCCGCCGTGCTTGACGAGGCGGTTGTGGGGGCCGCAGCTGAAGGCGAGGTCGTCGATGTCGGTGTGTCCGCCGTCGGCCCAGTCCCGGGTGGCGTGGTGGGCCTGGCTGCCGTAACCGGGCACGGTGCAGCCGGGGAAGGTGCAGCCGCGGTCGCGTTCGTGCAGGACGATGCGTTGATCGGCGCTGGCGATGCGTTTGGTTCGGCCCAGCCACAGGGCTCGCCTGGTCGCCTTGTCGAAGATGCTCAGGTAGTGGTACGTGTGGGTGGCCATCCGGATGACATCGGGCATGGGTACGGAGGTGCCGGCGGCGGTGATGCCGACACCGGCGGCGTCGTGGAGATCCTGCAGGGTTGCTGAGACGATGACCGTGACGGGCAGGCCATTGTGTTTGCCGAGTTTCGGGTTTCCGAGCAGGCTGCGCATGACCGCCGAGAGGGCGTCGTGTTGGCGTTGGGCGTGGGTGCGGGTGTCGGCGTCAATGCGGGCCTGGGTGGGTTCGCCCTCGATCAGGGGTGTCTGGTCGGCCGGGTTGCAGCGTCCGGGTGCGGCGAATTTGGCGAACAGGGCGTCGATCTCGGCGCGTAGTGCCGGGGTGGCGCAGAGCCGGCCCTGGCTCATACCGTTGGCCTGTTGAGGTCCCCAGCTGAATCCGCGGCGGGCGGCCCGGTCGGCGTCGCTGAACACCCCGTCGGGGTTGAGGAGCAGCGCCAACTGCTCGGCGACCTTGGCCAGTTGGTCGGGGCGCAACTGCCGGGCCTGGGTGGCGAGCAGGACCTCGGCCTCCTCGCGCTCGGCGTGGCCGACGGACAGCGGCAGCTCGTCGAAAAACCGGGCGATCACCCCGACATGCTCGACATCGAGGTCCCCGGCCCGCCAGGCTGCGGCCGTCGCGGGCCGGTGGGCGGGCAGCGGCTCACCGAGCAGCGTGGTTCTGGGTGCCAGCGGCTCGGCCAGGCGCACTCGTCGGCGGGCCTCGGCGGGGCTGATCCGCACCCAGTCGGCCAGCACCTTGTGCGGCGCGCCGCCAAGTTCGGCGACGTCGCGGCCGGCCAGTTCCACCGCGATATCTGCACACACCACCCGCTGGCGGCGCAGTAACGTCTCGCATCGTTCGGCGAACCGAACCAACTCGGTTGCGCTCAGCGCGGACAAATCGACGCCGGAGAGCTCGTCGAGGTCGGCGTCGATCCGGCCGACCGCCCCGTCGATATCTGTCGAATACATGTTCGAATAATAACGAGACCGTCTGACACGATCGCCGCTCCGTCGAGGCTATCCGGGGCTGAAGCTGTAGACCTGCCCGGCGCTGGTGGCCACCACCACCCGGCGGTCGGAGCCGACCGAGATGCCGACCGGATAGCCGCCGGCTTGCGGAAGCGGGTAGCTGTTGAGTGTGCGACCGCCGTCGGCGGGATTGAACACCAGCAGTGACAGCCGCTCGGGCGCCTCGGCGACCACCGTGTAGGCGACCTGTTCGCCGGCCTGGCTCGAGGTGGACAGCGGGCTGACATCGTCGCGACGCCAGGTGATCTCGGCACGGTCCCCGGAATCCCGCACCGCCGCCAGTCGGGTATCCGGTCCGCCGCCGGCGATGATCAGACCGCCCGGGCCGACCGTCGGCGGAGTCTGCGGCTGGAACCCCAGCGGCACAGACCATTTCGGATTTCCGGTGTCGGCGTCCAACGCCCACAGCCGGCGGTCGCGGCCATTGACGTAGACGGTCGCGCCATCGGCTGACAGCACGGGACTTGCCAGCACGCCGGCCTCGATCGCATCGGATGTCCACTCCCGGGTCAGAAGCGGTGTCTGGCCGGGCTGGTAACGCAGGGCGGTCAGTACCGACGATCTCGCGCCCGGCTGCCACACCCCGATCACGACGATCCCACTGGCCGCCGAGAACGCCGGCGCCGAGGCCACCGGGCAGCCGGGTAGCGACTGCTGGCAGTCGGTCAGGCCGCGGGTGGCGTCGGTCGGGTCGATACCCTCGACGAGGTCCAGCGGGGTCCCGGATACCGTGCCGCGATGTGAGTCGAAGATCAGCACCTGCCCCAGATGGGTGACCACCAGCAGCTGTCCGCCGCGGAGAAACCGCGCGGTGGTGGGCATTCCGATCACCGGGGTGCGCCAGCGCACCCACTGGGTCGGCGGGTAGGAGATCATCAGACCGGGCTGACCCAGATAAAGGTTGTCGAACCCGTCGAACAGCGGGCTGGAGAAGCCGCCACCGAGCACCATCCGGGTGCACCAGCGTTGCCGACCGTTGTTGTCGTTCTCCCACACCATCAGCGAACACCCGCCGGCGGTCTGCCCGTTGACGGCCAGGTACCCGCCGACGCCCAGAGCGGCCGCCGCACCCAGTTCGCCCTTGACCGAGCGGCTCCACCCCAACGTCAGTGCGGTGGCGCCGTCGGTATCGGTGTAGCTGGTGTTGGCGGCGTCGGCATACTGCGCGCTCCAGCCCGCAGCCGCGGTGGACTCCACCCAGGAATCGGTGTTGGCGCAGCCCGCAACCAAACCGGTCAACAGCGCCGTCGAGGTCAACGCCAGCACTCGCCGCAGCACCGGTGTCCTTCCGTCATCGTCGCCTGGGACCGTACAGCCGAGACTAACCCGGCCCTGTCGTCAGCTTGGGTAGGCTCATCGGCCATGACAAGCATGTGGGGTTCGCCGATCCACAAGCGGTGGCGCGGTTCCCGGCTGCGCGACCCGCGGCAGGCGCGGTTCCTCACCAGGGCCTCACTGAAATGGGTCATTGCCAACCGCGCCTACACGCCCTGGTACCTGGTGCGCTACTGGCGGCTGCTGACGTTCAAGCTGGCCAACCCGCATGTCATCACCCGCGGCATGGTGTTCCTGGGCAAGGACGTCGAGATCCATGCCACCCCGGAACTCGCGCAGCTGGAAATCGGTCGGTGGGTGCATATCGGCGATAAGAACACCATCCGGGCCCACGAGGGTTCGCTGCGCCTCGGCGACAAGGTGGTCTTCGGGCGCGACAACGTCATCAATTGCTATATCGACATCGAGTTCGGCGAATCGGCGCTGATGGCTGACTGGTGCTACGTCTGCGACTTCGACCACAAGATGGACAACATCGAGTTGCCGATCAAGGACCAGGGCATCGTCAAGACCCCGGTCCGGATCGGCCCGGACACCTGGATCGCGACCAAGGTCACCATCCTGCGCGGCACCACGATCGGTCGCGGCTGCGTGCTCGGCGCGCACGCGGTGGTCAAGGGTGACATCCCGGACTTCTCGATCGCCGTCGGGTCGCCGGCCAAGGTGGTCAAGAACCGCAAGCTGGCCTGGGAGACCTCTGCGGCGCAACGGGCCGAACTGGCCGCTGCGCTGGCCGATATCGAGCGTAAGAAGGCCGCCCGGTAGATCAGCAGGGTCAGCGGTTCGGCAGCGGATGCTCGACGATGGGCAGTCGGCCCAACGGTTGGCGCGGGCGGCGTTTGGCGCCCAGATATACCCGCGCGGTCTCGGCCGCGACGGTATGCCAGTCGAAGTCCGACGTCAGCCGGTCCCGCGCGGCCACCGCGCGGCGCTGGGCGCTCGCCGGGTCGGCCAGCACCGTGTTTAAGGCATCGGCCAGGGCCGCGACATCGCGGGGCGGGACGGACAGGCCGGTCTCGCCGTCGATCACCGCCTCGCCGAGCCCGCCGACATTCGAGGTCACCAGCGGGGTGCCGGCCGCGGCGGCCTCCAGGGCCACGATGCCGAACGGCTCGTAGTGGCTCGGCAGCACCGCCACGTCGGCGCGGTGCAGCAGCGCCAGCAGTTCGTCATGATCGGCCCGGCCGAGGAAGCGAACCGCCCTGAGCACCTTGTGCTTTCGGGCCACTTCCATCAGCCGGTCCTGTTGGGTGCCATCGCCGGCGATCATCAGGGTCGTACCGGGATGGACGCGGCGGATCCGCGGTAGCGCGGCGATCGCGTCGTGCACGCCCTTCTCGTACTCCAACCGGCCGAAGTAGAGCAGTTCCGGGGGGCCGTCGTGCCGGCCGCGGCGGGCGAACGGCCAACGGCCGGAGTCGATACCGTTGGGAATGACCGAGATCGGCCCCAGTCCGGGGCCGAACAGTTCGGCGACCTCGTCGGACATCGACGCCGAACAGGCGATCAGCGCGTCGGACTCCCGGGCCAGCCAGGACTCCAGGGCGTGCACCTGCCGGCTGATCCTTCCGGACACCCAGCCGGAGTGCCGACCCGCCTCGGTCGCGTGGATCGTGGAAACCATTGGGATATCGAAGAATTCGGCTAGCGCGATGGCCGGGTGGGCGACCAGCCAGTCATGGGCGTGCAGCACATCGGGCTTCCAGTCGCCGTCGAGGCGGAGCCCGGCCCGAATCATGGCGTGGCCCATGGCCAGCGTCCACGCCATCATGTCGCGGCCGAAGTCGAACTCGTGCGGGTCCTCGGCCGCGGCGATGACCCGGACACCTTCGCTCATCTCGTCGCCGGTGGGGTGGCTGGCCGGATCGGTACCCGCCTGCCGGCGGGACAGCACCACCACGTCGTGACCGTCGGCGGCCAGTGCGGTGGCCAGTTGGTAGACGTGCCGGCCGAGGCCGCCGATGATCACCGGCGGGTACTCCCACGACACCATCAGGATCTTCACCGGCGGATCATGTCGGGCGAGGGTGCGCGCAGTGATCGGCCGCACGGCGTGTCGGCGTGCCGACACGCACGCTCGCGGTGGGGGACCCGCGGCGCAGCGCTCACTTCGGTAACCGCCGGGCGTCCAGGGCGCCGAACAGCCCATCGGCCCGGTTCCAGCCCTCGGCCAGTCGGACCGCGACCTCGCGACGGCCCGCGGCGAGGGCGTCGGCGATCTCCCGGGTGGCGTGCGCGTGCAGGTGGGCCCGGTAGCGGGCGTAGTCCGCGGCGGAGTCCTTGGACACCATGAACGGCCAGTCGCTGGAGACGGTGAGCAGAGTCTCGCGCAGGATCTGATCGGCTACCGGATCGCGGGTCGGCGCGCGACCGCCCTGGGCCAGCGCTTTGTCGACGCAGGCCAGCGCGGTGTCGACCACCTCGCCGTTGAGCGCCACGATGTCGGCGACCTGCTCACCGGCCCACACCTGCCAATCCTTGCCCGACCCCCACGAACTCGGCGGAAGCTGCACCGGGGCGCCGACGAAACCGTTGTCCAGTGCGTCGCTCAGGGTGCCGACCCGCACGCCCGCCTCGGGGAGTGCGCGCAGCAGCCGCTCGAGCCAGACCGGACCCTCGTACCACCAGTGCCCGAACAGTTCGGTGTCGAAAGCGGCCACCACGTGGGCCGGCCGTCCGATCCGCTCGGATTCGCTGATCAGCCGCCGGCGCACCACGTCGACGAAATCGGCGACATGGGCATCGACGGCGCGGTCGGCGCGATGCGGGTCGTACGGCGCCTTGGCGGCGGAGTCGACGCCCCGGCCGGTGACCCGGGCGGGTTTGAGGCCGGTGAGGTGGTCGTAGGTGTGGAAGTCGCGGTAGGCGGCGTGACCGGGATAGCCGGACTTCGGCGACCAGACCCGGTAGCTGACCTGCAGATCGCGACCGAAGGCCACCACGCCGGTGTCCCCGACGGGCCGGCCGAGTGCGGTGTCGCCATGCAGTGAGGGCCCGTCGACCATGAAGTGGCTCACCCCGGCCGCGGCGTAGTCATGCTCCATGCCCGGGGCGTAGGCGCATTCCGGCGCCCAGATTCCGGCCGGGGTGCTGCCCAGTCGCTGTCCGGCGTCGGCGAGGCCCTCACGCAGCGCGAACTCGCGCAGCCGCGGGTGCAGCAGTGGCTGGAACGGGTGCGCCAGCGGGCCGCCGAGGAGTTCGACGGTGCCGGTGTCGATGAGCTCCCGCAGCAGCGGGCTGGCACCGTGGCGCCACAGCACGGAGAAGTCCTCCAGGGCGCCGGTGGCCTCCTCGTGTTCCCGAATTCCGAAGCGCCGCAACGCCTCAGGTGTGCTCGCCGTGCCGGCGGCCGCCCCGGTGGGGGTGTGGACATGGGCGGCCTCCAGCGCCCGCAGCTGCCAGTTGGCCAGCCAGTGCTGCATACCGTCGAGGCAGTAGGGATCATCGAGTTGCGCGGTCACCACCGGGGTCATGCCCAGCGTGATCAGTCCGCGGCGGTCCTCGGCGGCCAGCGTCCGCAGCACCCGCAACAGCGGCAGATAGGCCGCGGCCCACGACTGGTAGAGCCATTCCTCGCCTACCGGCCACCGGCCGTGGTGTGCCAGCCATGGCAGATGGGTGTGCAGAACGAGGCTGAACTGGCCGGGCACCTCGTTACGGGTCCCTCGAAGGTGGGAGCGAAGCGGCTCGGGGGAAGACTCGGGGGAAGAAGATGTCGTCACGGGCGCGTCGCGATCGCCAGCAGGTCCAGGCTGGCGTCGATATCTCGCCGGCTGGTCTCGGATTCGATCTCGAAGTCCTCGCACCGGACCGCGGCGACATCGGCCAGCAGGTCCTCCGGCCACGGGGCCTCGGCCACCGCGCGGGCGATCTGCGCGTCGATGATCGACCCGCCGTGGCGGGCATCCATCTCGGCGAGCCGGGGGCCGTGAAAGACCCCGTACATGCCGTCGACCGTGAAACCGCCGTCCTCGAGCAACTGCCGCAATTCGGCGGCGTTGAGTTCTCGGGTGTGGAACGGGTTGAGCGGAGTGTCGCTGCCGGGGGTGAAGGTGATCCGGTTCGGGGTGGACATCAGCAGCAACCCACCCGGTCGCAGTAACCGTAAGCATTCGGTAATGAACTGTGGCTGATCCCACAAATGCTCGATGACCTGGAAGTTCACCACCACGTCGACCGACGCGTCCGGCATCGGAACCGCCGCCAGATTGGCCGCGAGGACCTGCACCCGGGGGTAGCGGGTGCCGACATGGGCGATAGTCGCCGCGTCGTAGTCGACGGCCACCACCCGGCGGGCAGTGGAGGCGATCAGGTCTGCTCCGTAGCCTTCGCCGCAACCGGCCTCGAGCACATCCTGACCTGCGTATTTATCGGCACACCAGCGATAGACGACCTCATGGCGGCGGAACCAGTAGTTCTCCACCGTCAGGCCGGGAACGGTCCGTTCGCCGGTCAGTGGGAGGCCGTCGTCGGCCGCGTCGGTCAGGTGCGCGCTCATCGCAAGGCAGGCTAACCTGCCGCCCGGCAATCGCGAACCCTTCCGGTCCCGACGGGCCTGCGGGAACGGCTTGCCGGGCAGGCTATCGTTATGGTGCAATCCATCATAAGTTACTCGCTAGTAACATGATGTGGTCAGCAGAAGACCCCATAACGTGCGTTCCGAACGGCCGCACGACGCCTGCCAGGAGGATGTAGATAAGCCATGACGAACATCGTGGTTCTGATCAAACAGGTCCCGGACACCTGGTCGGAGCGCAAGCTCTCCGACGGCGACTGGACCCTCGACCGGGATGCCGCCGACGCCGTGCTCGACGAGATCAACGAGCGCGCCGTCGAGGAGGCGCTGCTGATCAAGGAGCGAGAGGGTGGCGACAGCACGGTCACCGTCCTGACCGCCGGACCGGAGCGCGCCACCGAGGCCATCCGCAAGGCACTGTCGATGGGCGCCGACAAGGGTGTGCACCTGCTCGACGAGCAGTTGCACGGTTCGGACATGGTGCAGACCGGCTGGGCGCTGGCCCGCGCACTGGGCACGATCGAGGGCACCGACCTGGTGATTGCCGGTAACGAGGCCACCGACGGCACCGGCGGCGCGGTCCCGGCGATCATCGCCGAGTACCTCGGTCTGCCGCAGCTGACCCACATGCGCAAGATCGTCATCGAGGGCGGCACCATCAGCGGTGAGCGCGAGACCGACGAGGGCCTGTGCACCGTCGAGGCCACGCTGCCTGCGGTGGTCAGCGTGAACGAGAAGATCAACGAGCCGCGCTTCCCGTCCTTCAAGGGCATCATGGCCGCGAAGAAGAAGGAAGTCACCACCCTCAGCCTCGCCGACATCGGCGTGGAGGCCGACGAGGTGGGCCTGGCCAATGCCGGCTCGAGCGTCGTCTCATCGACCCCGAAGCCGCCGAAGACGGCCGGCGAGAAGGTTGCCGACGAGGGCGAGGGCGGTAAGAAGATTGCCGATTACCTGGTAGCCCAGAAGATCATCTAGTCCCTGTCTGACGTTCCGGATACCCCAGAAACTGCGAGAAAGAGAACTGCTATGGCTGAAGTACTCGTGCTCGTCGAGCACTCCGAGGGCGCGGTGAAGAAGGTCACCACCGAGCTGCTCACCGCGGCCCGCGCACTGGGCGAACCGTCCGCCGTCGTCGTCGGTGGACCCGGCACCGCCGCACCGCTGGTGGAGGATCTCAAGGCCGCCGGCGCCGCCAAGATCTACGTCGCCGAGTCCGACGACGCGGAGAACTACCTGATCACCCCGTTCGTCGATGTGCTGGCGAACCTGGTGGAGTCGGCCGGACCGGCCGCCGTCCTGCTGCCGGCCACCGCCGACGGCAAGGAGATCGCCGGGCGGTTGGCCGCCCGGATCGGTTCCGGTGTGCTGTCCGACGTCGTCGACGTGAAGGCCGACGGCACCGCGATCCACTCCATCTTCGGCGGGGCGTTCACCGTCGAGGCCAAGGTCAACGCCGAGGTGCCGGTGATCACCGTGCGACCCGGTGCGATCGAAGCCGCACCCAGCCCGGCCGCGGGCGAGCAGGTCAGCGTCGAGGTGCCGGCACCGGCTGCCGGCGCCGCCCGGATCACCTCCCGGCAGCCTGCCGTGGCCGGTGACCGTCCCGAACTCGCCGAGGCCGCGATCGTCGTTGCCGGCGGCCGCGGGGTCGGCAGTGCGGACAAGTTCGTGGTCGTCGAGGAACTCGCCGACTCGATGGGCGGCGCGGTGGGCGCCTCCCGCGCGGCGGTCGACTCCGGCTACTACCCGGGTCAGTTTCAGGTCGGCCAGACCGGCAAGACGGTGTCGCCGCAGCTGTACATCGCCCTGGGTATCTCCGGTGCGATCCAGCATCGGGCCGGTATGCAGACCTCCAAGACCATCGTCGCGGTCAACAAGGACGAAGAGGCGCCGATCTTCGAGATCTCCGACTACGGCGTGGTGGGGGACCTGTTCAGCGTCACCCCCCAGCTGACCGAGGCGGTCAAGGCCCGCAAGGGTTAGTCACGACGCTCACACGACAACGCCCGGCCGGAAAACCCGGTCGGGCGTTGTTGCGTCAGCGGGACGGGCCAGGGTTCAGGCCGGCGTGGGCACCCGGCTCCCGGGCAGCCGTTCGGCGTCGGGAGTGCGCCGCCGCCTGATCATGTGCACGAGCATCAGAATCGAGGAGATGCCGGCAAAGACGCACCACAGCGATGCGAACGCGTTGAAGTAGAACACGGCCACCACGATCAGGCCCACCAGGTTCAGCACCCCGAATGCGACGATCGATCGGTAGCCGGACATCAGCGGCGGCCCGATCACCGCGACGATGTACAGCACCGCCCACACCAGCGGGTGCTGGACGACCGTGAGGTATTCCAGCCCGTAGGGATGCCGGATCACCTCCACGGGATTGGCCAGAACCACATATCCGAGGTAGATCGCCACGATGGCGCCGAGGGCCACGAACGGGGCTGCCCAACGGCGGGCGCGGCCGGGAGGTTCGAGCAGCATCAGGGCCAGCGGCATATAGAGGGGCAGCAGCGGCCACGCGATGAACAGATAGGCCCGCATCGCCAGGTTCGCCACCCCGGGGGACACGTCGCCGTCCAGTCCGGCCCAGACCGCGACCTCGAGGAACTGGTGCACCGCGAACACCGCCGGTAACAGGGCGAACATCAGCTCCCGCCGATGTTTGACCTCCCGAAGCGTGAGCGCCGCCACCGGCACCAACGCGGTACCCGCCACCAGATCAGCCGTCATCGAGAAGCACACGACGAAAATGGTGCCATGCCGGGGCCGGGCCTCCTCCCCGATTCGACGGCCCGGGTCTGTTCGCCCGGAATGCCGACCGGTCCCGGCCGGTATTCTGGACGGGCCATGAGTCAGACCCGGTCGGTGTATCTCGACCACGCTGCCACCACCCCGATGCATCCCGCGGCCATCGAGGCGATGACGGCCGTGCTGGCCACCGTCGGCAACGCCTCCTCACTGCACACCGCGGGCAGGGCCGCCCGCCGGCGGTTGGAGGAGGCCCGGGAAAGCCTTGCGGCCCGACTGGGCGCGCGCCCGTCGGAGGTGATCATGACCGCCGGCGGCACCGACAGCGACAACCTCGCCGTCAAGGGCATCTTCTGGGCCCGCCGGGACGCCGACCCGGCCCGTCGCCGCATCATCACCACCGCCGTCGAGCACCACGCGGTCCTCGACGCGGTCGCATGGCTGGCCACCCATGAGGGCGCCGAGGTGACATTCCTGCCGACCGGGCCCGACGGGTCGGTGACCCCGGCGGCGCTGCGCGAGGCGCTCGCCGAGCATGGCCCGGCGGAGGGATCCGATGTCGCGCTGGTCTCGGTGATGTGGGCCAACAACGAAGTCGGCACCGTCATGCCGATCGCCGAGCTGGCCGCCGTGGCTGCCGAGTTCGGTGTCCCGATGCACAGCGACGCGGTGCAGGCCATCGGCCAGGTTCCGCTTGACTTCGCCGGTTCCGGGCTGTCGGCGATGAGCCTGACCGCCCACAAGTTCGGTGGGCCCACCGGTGTCGGGGCGCTGCTACTGCGCCGCGACGTCGCCTGCGTGCCACTGCTGCACGGCGGCGGCCAGGAACGGGACGTCCGCTCCGGCACCCTCGACGTCGCCGGCGCGGTCGCGATGGCGGCGGCCGCCGATATCGCCGTCGGCGCCCAGCAGGAGACCGCAGTGCGGTTGCGCACCCTGCGGGACCACCTCATCGACGGCGTTCTGGGGTCGATCGACGACGCACACCTCAACGGCGCCGAGGGGGACCGGCGGCTGCCCGGCAACGCCCACTTCACCTTCCGCGGCTGTGAGGGCGACTCGCTGCTGATGCTGCTGGACGCCGGCGGTATCGAATGCTCCACCGGATCGGCCTGTACGGCCGGTGTCGCGCAAGCGTCCCATGTGTTGCTGGCGATGGGCGTCGACGCCGGGACCGCCCGCGGTTCGCTTCGATTGTCGTTGGGCCACAACAGCACCGGCGAGGACGTCGAGGCTGCCCTGCGGGTGCTGCCCGCTGCCGTCGACCGGGCCCGGCAGGCGGCGCTGGCCAGTTCACCGGCCGGACCGCGATGAGAGTTCTGGCCGCGATGAGCGGCGGGGTGGACTCCTCGGTGGCCGCCGCCCGCATGGTGGAGGCCGGCCACGATGTGGTCGGCGTGCACCTGGCGCTGTCCCAGGCGCCGGGGGCGTTGCGCACCGGATCGCGCGGCTGCTGCTCGCGGGAGGACGCCGGTGATGCCCGACGGGTTGCCGACATCCTCGGAATCCCCTTCTACGTCTGGGATTTCGCCGACCGGTTCCATGACGACGTCATCGACGACTTCGTAGCCTCCTATGCCCGCGGGGAGACCCCCAACCCGTGTGTGCGCTGCAATGAGCGGATCAAGTTCTCTGCGCTGGCCGACCGGGCGCTGGCACTGGGCTTCGACGCGGTGGCCACCGGGCACTACGCCCGGCTGTCCGAGGGCCGGCTGCGGCGTGCGGTGGACCGCGACAAGGACCAGTCCTACGTGCTCGGGGTGCTGACCGCGGAGCAGTTGCGGCATGCGGTTTTCCCGATCGGGGACACCCCCAAGCCGGCGATCCGGGACGAGGCGGCGCGGCGGGGTCTGGCGGTGGCCGACAAGCCGGACAGCCACGACATCTGCTTCATCCCGTCCGGTGACACCCGGGCCTTCCTGGGAGCCCGCATCGGGGTGCGGCCCGGGGCCGTCGTGGACGCCGACGGCACCGTGCTGGCCCAGCACGACGGGGTTCACGGTTTCACCGTCGGCCAGCGCAGGGGTCTGGGAATCGCCGGTCCCGGCCCGGACGGCAAGCCGCGCTACGTCACCGGCATCGACGCCGAGTCCGGTACGGTCCGGGTCGGCGACGCGGGGGATCTCGACGTCTGGTCGCTGACCGGTCAGCATCCGGTGTTCACCTCCGGAACCGCACCGGACGGTTTGGGCGACTGCGAGGTCCAGGTGCGCGCACACGGCGGGATCGCGGCCGGGATCGCCGGCGTCGACGGCGGGGTGCTGCACGTCGCCCTGCGAACCCCGCTACGGGGGGTGGCGCCCGGCCAGACGATGGTGCTCTACCGTCCGGACCCGGCCGGCGACGAGGTCATCGGCAGCGCGACGATCGTCAGCAACAGAGAGCGATCCGCCGGCGCGTAGGTTTGGCCGGTGAACAGTTTCGCCGCGGCCACCGGTATCGGATCCTGGCCCGGCACGTCGCCGCGGCGTGCCGCCGAGGTCATCGTCGGGGAACTGCACTCGTTGCCCTACCTGCCGGAGTTGCCCGCCCGCGGTGTCGGTGCGGACCTGATCGGCCGCGCCGGGGCACTGCTGGTCGATATCGCCATCGACACCGTCCCGCGCGGATACCGGATCGCCGCCCGGCCCGGTGCGGTGACGCGGCGGGCGGCGAGCCTGCTCGGTGAGGATCTCGACGCGTTCGAGGAGGCCTGGGAGAAGGCCGGCGGGACGCGCGGCGGATGCACCGTCAAAGTGCAGGCGCCGGGCCCGATCACCCTGGCCGCTGCTCTGGAACTGGGCAACGGACACCGGGCCATCACCGATCCCGGTGCGCTGCGCGACCTGACGGCGTCGCTGGCCGAGGGGATCGCGGTGCACCGGGACGAACTGGCGCGCCGGCTGTCGGCCCCGGTGGTGGTGCAGTTCGACGAACCGCTGCTGCCCGCGGCTCTGGCAGGCCGGCTGGCCGGGGTGACTGCGCTGACCCCGGTGCACCCGGTCGACGAGACTCTGGTCATCGCGCTGCTCGACGACTGCGTGGCCCGTCTCGGCGGTGCGGTGCTGGTGCACAGCTGCGCGGCTGATCTGCCGTGGAATGCTTTGCGGCGCAGCCGCATCGGGTCGGTCTCGGTCGATGTCGGCACGCTGGGCGCCGAGGCGCTGGACGGACTGGCCGAGTTCATCGACTCCGGCCGCAGCGTGGTGCTGGGGCTGCTGCCGGCCATCGCCCCCGAGCACCCGCCCGCTTTCGAGGAACTCGCCCGCGCTGCAGCGGCGGTCACCGACCGGCTCGGTTTCCCACGCGCGGTGCTGGTTGAACGGATCGGTCTGAGTCCGGTTTGCGGGCTGGCCGGTGCCACCGAAGCCTGGGCGCGGGCCGCGACCGGGCTGGCGGTGCGGGCCGCCGCGGCGATCGCCGAAGACCCCGGGGCCATCTGAGCTGCCGCTGTCCTAGTCTGGTGGTATGCCCGCTCCCTCAGCTGACGTTTTCGACCGCCTGCGATCCCTGGCCGCGATCACCGATCCCGACGCGCGCCCGACCCGGACGGTGGAGGAGATATTCACCGGCAAGCCGTTGGCGACGATCCCGGTCGGGACGGCCGCCGATGTCGAAGCCGCCGTCGCCAAGGCACGCGCCGCCCAGGTCCAGTGGGCCAAGCGGCCGGTCTCCGACCGGCTCAAGATCGTCGAGCGCTACCGCGATCTGGTGATCAAGAACAGCGATTTCCTGATGGACCTGCTGCAGGCCGAGGCGGGCAAGGCCCGCTGGGCGGCGCAGGAGGAACTCATCGACCTGATGGCCAACGCGAACTACTACGCGCGGGTCTCCGCCGACCTGCTCAAGCCGCACCACGTGCAGGGGCTGCTGCCCGGGATCGGAAAGACCACCGTCTGCTACCAGCCCAAGGGTGTCGTCGGGGTGATCTCGCCGTGGAACTACCCGATGACGCTGACCGCCTCGGACTCGGTCCCGGCCCTGATCGCCGGCAACGCGGTGGTGGTCAAACCGGACAGCCAAACGCCGTATTGCGCGCTGGCCTGTGCCGAACTGCTGTACCAGGCCGGCCTGCCGCGAGACCTGTACGCGGTCGTGCCCGGCCCCGGCTCCGTCGTCGGCACCGCCATCCTGGACAACACCGACTACCTGATGTTCACCGGTTCCACCGAGACCGGCCGCCTGCTCGCCGAACAGTGCGGGCGCCGACTGATCGGGTTCTCCGCCGAACTCGGCGGCAAGAACGCGATGATCGTGACCCGCGGCGCCGATCTGGACAAGGTGGCCAAGGCCGCCACCCGGGCCTGTTTCTCCAACGCCGGCCAGTTGTGCATCTCCATCGAGCGGATCTACGTCGAGTCCGATGTCGCTGACGCGTTCACCCGCAAGTTCGGGGAGGCGACGCGCGCAATGACGCTCGGCACCGGCTATGACTTCTCCGCCGATATGGGCAGCCTGATCTCAGAAGGTCAGCTCAAGACCGTGTCGAACCACGTCGATGATGCGAAAGCCAAGGGCGCCACAGTGATTGCCGGAGGCAGGGCGCGTCCCGACATCGGGCCGCTGTTCTACGAGCCGACCGTTCTGACCGGCGTCACCGCCGAGATGGAATGCGCCGCCAACGAGACCTTCGGGCCGCTGGTGTCGATCTACCCGGTCGCCGACGTCGAAGAGGCGATCGCGCGGGCCAACGACACCGAATACGGCCTCAACGCCAGCGTGTGGGCGGCCTCGACCGGCGAGGGCGAGAAGATCGCCGCACGCCTGCGCTCCGGTACGGTCAACGTCAACGAGGGCTATGCCTTCGCCTGGGGCAGCCTCAGCGCGCCGATGGGCGGAATGGGTACCTCCGGGGTGGGCCGACGGCACGGCGCCGAGGGATTGCTGAAGTACACCGAGGCGCAGACGATCGCGACCGCCCGGGTACTCAACCTCGATCCGCCGTTCGGGATGCCGCCGACGTTGTGGCAGAAGTCGCTGTTGCCGATGGTGCAGGCGGTCATGCGTCTGCCCGGACGCAAGTAGGACCGGGCAGGGACAACTGCGGGCCGGGATTCCCGGCAGCGGGGGCGTCAGCGCCCGTGGAACCCACCCGGGTTGATGTGCGGCACGTTGATATTCGGCACCGGGATGCGCGGGACAACGTTGGCCACCGCGTTGAGGTTCGGCACGTTGATGCCGACGTTGGTGCACGCCGACACCCCGACCGCGTTGACGCAGCCCCCCACCCCCGGGTCGGCGGTGAGGTGCGGCGGGCTGGCGACCGAGGCGGCGAGCACCGCCGCGGCGGCGGGAACTGCAGTGAGAAGAATCCGTCTGATTCGCATGTCAAGCATCCTTTCGAGGGGCGCAGCTACCGGCAGGACAGTTCGACCAGCACCTGAGCGGGTGGGCCTAGACGCAGCGCGTCTCGAATTCGGCCAACGGCTGACGGATACCCTCTAGGTCGTCTCGAACCTCCGGGTAGGAGTTGAGATAATTCTCCACGTTGCTGGCCAGCAGTTCGGGGCCCTGGCCCTTCAGGCCCGTGAAGAAGGCATTGACGGCTGGATTGGCATCCAGGTAGTCCGCCGTCGCACTCGAAACGCCCGCCGAAACGCGAGCCAGGTTCGCCGCGGTGCAATCGGGCGCAGGCTCGGCGCCGGCGATTGCCTCGCTGCCGAGCAGGACCGCGCAGCTTGCCGCGCCGACGGCGAACACACGGACAAAAGCAGGATTCGGGTTTCTCATTGTTGCCCTCTCGACTGATCGTTCCGACGGCCGCCAGAGGTGACCGCGGAATTCCTCCGAGCACAACCTACGCGAAAGGTGCTCTCGGGGAGTTCATTGCTGTGCTTCGTTCGGCGTGTGACCGTTCCTCGGCGGCATCGTCGGCCGGACCGGATAACCTTCGCGCTGTGGCTGCCGATGTCCCGGAAACAGATCCGATCGACCCGGATGTCCGCCGGCGCTGGCAGGAACTGGCCGATGAGGTCCGCGGCCATCAGTTCCGCTATTACGTCAAGGACGCGCCGATCGTCTCCGACGCCGACTTCGACGCGCTGTTCAACGAACTCGTCGCCCTCGAGGCGCGCTACCCGGAACTGCGGGCGCCGGATTCGCCGACCCAACTGGTGGGCGGGGCGGGCTTCGCCACCGAGTTCACCGCGGCCGAACACCTCGAGCGCATGCTCAGCCTCGATGACGTGTTCAACACCGAGGAACTGGCCGCATGGTCGGTCCGGGTGGAGAACGAGCTCGGCCCCGAACCGGACTATCTGTGCGAGCTCAAGGTCGACGGGGTGGCCATCGCCCTGGTCTACCGGGACGGCCGGCTGGAGCGGGCCGCCACCCGGGGCGACGGCCGGGTCGGCGAGGATGTCACCCTCAACGCCAGGACCATCGGCGACATCCCCGAAACATTGACCGGGACAAGCGATTATCCCATTCCGACCGTCCTGGAGGTGCGCGGCGAGGTCTTCTTCATGGTCGCCGACTTCAACAACCTCAATGCCAGCCTGGTGCAGGATGGCAAGCCGCCGTTCGCCAACCCGCGCAACAGTGCCGCCGGCTCGCTGCGGCAGAAGAACCCGGCCGTCACCGCTCGACGGCCGCTTCGGATGATCTGTCACGGCCTGGGCTACGCCGAGTATTCCGGGGGTTTCGCCCCCGCCTGCCTGCATGACGCCTACCTGGCGCTGAAAGCCTGGGGTCTGCCGGTATCCGAGCACACCGCCCGGGTGGCGGGTCTGGACGAGGTGGTCGAGCGCATCGGCTACTGGGGTGATCGCCGCCACCAGATCGAACACGAGATCGACGGCATCGTGGTCAAGGTCGACGATTTCGCCCAGCAGCGCCGGCTCGGTGCGACCTCCAGGGCGCCGCGCTGGGCGGTGGCCTACAAGTACCCGCCCGAGGAGGCCCAGACCAGGTTGCGCGATATCCGGGTCAACGTCGGCCGCACCGGGCGGGTCACCCCGTTCGCCTTCATGGACCCGGTGCGGATCGCGGGGTCGACGGTCAGCCTCGCCACCCTGCACAACGGTTCGGAGGTCACGCGTAAGGGTGTGCTGATCGGCGACACCGTGATGATCCGCAAAGCCGGTGACGTGATCCCCGAGGTGCTCGGCCCGGTCGTCGACCTGCGCGACGGGACTGAGCGCGAGTTCGTCATGCCCACGCACTGCCCGGAGTGCGGCACACTGCTGGCCCCGGCCAAGGAGGGTGATGTCGACATCCGCTGCCCCAACGCCCGGTCCTGCCCGGCGCAGTTGCGGGAGAGGGTGTTTCACCTCGCCGGTCGCGGTGCCCTCGATATCGAGGGGCTGGGCTACGAGGCGGCCACCGCACTGCTGGCCGCGAACGTCATCACCGATGAGGGCGACCTGTTCGGCCTCACCGCCGAGGACCTGATCGAGGCGGAGTTCTTCCGCACCAAGGACGGAAAGCTGTCCGCCAACGCCAACCGGCTGCTGGCCAACCTGCAGGTGGCCAGGGACCGGCCGCTGTGGCGGATCCTGGTGGCGCTGTCCATCCGTCATGTCGGGCCCACCGCGGCGCGTGCGCTGGCGACCGCGTTCGGTGACCTGGCCGCGATCATGGCCGCCGGCGAGGAGCAGTTGGCCGATGTCGAGGGCGTGGGTCCCACCATCGCCGCGGCGCTGCGGGAGTGGTTCGAGGTCGACTGGCACCGCGCCATCGTCGACAAATGGCGCGCAGCCGGGGTGCGGATGGCCGATGAGCGCGATACCGGCATCGAACCCACCTGCGCGGGTCTGACCATCGTGGTCACCGGCTCGCTTACCGGGTTCTCCCGCGATGAGGCCAAGGAGGCCATCATCGTCCGCGGCGGTAAGGCGGCCGGGTCGGTGTCGAAGAAGACGTCGTTCGTCGTCGCCGGCGACGCACCCGGTTCCAAATACGATAAGGCCGTCGAACTGGGCATCCCGATCCTCGACGAGGACGGATTCCGGGCGTTGCTGCAGAACGGCCCGGCCAAGCCCGAGGAGAGCTAACGCAGCAGAGTCGCGACGATACCGGCCAGGTAGCCCAGCCTGGCCACCTCCGAGGCCCGGAAGTGTGGCCCGCCGGGGCGGCCCAGCACCATCGCGGTGCACGGACCGCCCAGCGGTGCGGCGGCCAGCGTGGTGTCCATATCCCGCCACAGTTGCGGGACCCAATCCTCGGTGGCATCCAGTGCCGCGGCGTGGCTCAGCGGCAGCCACGGGGTGGCGGCGGCTTGGGTCTCCGGCGCCCCGGGGCTGCCGGCGATGCGGTGCGGGCCCGCCGCGGAGTGCTCCACCACCGTGCACCAGCCCACCCGGAGCACCCGCGGAGCCTCATCGACCAGCATCTGCAGTTTGGCCTGCCGGGGGCCGGCGGCCGCGACGTGGTCGATGAGTTCGAGTTCCCGGTGCGCCTCCAGCAGTCCGGTGTGCGGCCGGATGGACTCCACCCGCACCCCGTTGAGCCCCTCTGCGGCGGTGATCAGCGAATCCGGCATCGACCCGGCCGGCAGGTCGACCACCAGGTCGTCGACCACCCAGGTCGACTCCGTGCCGGCCCCTCGCTCGACCACGTCCAGCGACAGGATGTCGGCCCCGACCGTGCCCAGCGCCACGGCCAGCGAGCCCAGGCTGCCCGGTCGGTCCTCAAGCTGCACCCGCAGCAGATACGAACGCACCCGCCCACCCTCCCACATCCGGCGGGACTGCTCCTGTTGGCCGAACCGCACCTTCGGGGGGGTTTAGGCTTACCCCCCGTGTCCACGATCTCCCGCGATGACGTCGCCAAGCTCGCCAAGCTGGCCCGACTGGCCCTGACCGATGACGAACTCGACGCCTTCGCCGGCCAGCTCGACTCGATCCTCGGTTACGTGGGTGCGATCCAGGCCGTCGACGTCACCGGGGTGACACCGACCGGCAACCCGCTGCGCGACGTCAACGTGACCAGGCCGGACGACGTCAGGCCCGGTCTGACCCAGCAGCAGGCCCTTGCCGGGGCGCCGTCGGCCGACGACGGCCGGTTCGCGGTCCCGCAGATCCTCGGGGAGGAGGCCTGATGGACGACCTGATCCGCCTCGACGCGGCCACCCTCGGCGCCGGCATCGCGGCCGGCGAGATCTCCTCGGTGCAGCTGACCCGGGCCTGCTTGGACCAGATCGCCGCCACCGACGCGCGCTACCACGCGTTCCTGCATGTCGCCGCCGACCGGGCGCTGGCCGCCGCGGCCGAAGTGGACGCGACAGTGGCGGCCGGGGCGGACCTGCCGTCGCCGCTGGCCGGGGTTCCGCTGGCGCTCAAGGACGTCTTCACCACGACCGACATGCCGACCACCTGCGGGTCGAAGATCCTCGACGGCTGGGTGTCGCCCTACGACGCCACCGTCACCGCGAATATCCGCGCCGCGGGCATCCCGATCCTCGGCAAGACGAATATGGACGAGTTCGCGATGGGCTCATCCACCGAGAACTCGGCCTACGGGCCCACCCGAAACCCGTGGGATACCGACCGGGTTCCCGGCGGATCCGGCGGCGGCAGCGCGGCTGCGTTGGCGGCCTTCCAGGCCCCGCTGGCCATCGGGTCCGACACCGGCGGGTCCATCCGCCAGCCCGCCGCCCTGACCGCGACCGTCGGCGTCAAACCCACCTACGGCACGGTGTCGCGCTACGGGCTGGTGGCCTGTGCCTCATCTCTGGACCAGGGTGGCCCGTGCGCGCGCACCGTCGGAGATACCGCCCTGTTGCACGCGGTGATCGCCGGGCACGACCCGCGCGATGCCACCTCGCTGGATGTGCCCGTTCCCGATATCGTCGGCGCGGCCCGGGCCGGTGCCGCCGGTGATCTCACCGGGGTCCGGATCGGCGTCGTCAAACAACTGCGCACCGGCGCGGGCTACCAGCCCGGCGTGCTGGCGTCGTTCAACGACGCCGTCGCCCAACTTGCCGCACTCGGCGCCCAGATCAGCGAGGTCGACTGCCCGAACCTTGATCACTCGCTGTCGGCCTACTACCTGATCCTGCCGTCGGAGGTGTCGAGCAACCTGGCCCGCTTCGACGCCATGCGTTACGGCCTGCGGGTGGGCGACGACGGCAGCCACAGCGCCGAAGAGGTGATGGCCCTGACCCGGGCGGCGGGCTTCGGCCCGGAAGTCAAGCGCCGCATCATGATCGGCACCTACGCGCTGTCGGCCGGCTATTACGACGCCTACTACAACCAGGCGCAGAAGGTCCGCACGCTCATCGCGGCGGATCTGGAGAACGCCTATCAGAGCGTCGACGTGCTGGTGTCCCCGGCCACCCCGACCACCGCATTCCGGCTGGGCGAGAAGGTTGACGACCCGCTGGCGATGTACCTGTTCGACCTGTGCACGCTGCCGCTGAACCTGGCCGGGCACTGCGGGATGTCGGTGCCGTCGGGTCCGTCCTCGGACGACAACATGCCGGTCGGCCTGCAGATCATGGCCCCGGCACTGGCCGATGACCGGCTCTACCGGGTGGGCGCGGCCTACGAGGCGGCCCGCGGCCCGCTTCCGTCTGCCCTCTGAGCGTCGATCCACCGGCGGGCACAGCCGCTCCGTGACGCCCGTTCGGTCCCCGTCGCTACTCTTCGCCGGTGCCGCGGATCAGGGCGATCCGCCGATCCAGTTCGGCCAGCAACGGTCGGACGGCCGTCTCCGGCAGTGCCTCCTCGCTGCGAAGCCGGACGAGTTCCTCCTGCTCGGCCTCCAACATGGCGATCTGCAACGCGCGGACGCGCTTCTGGTCTCGTTGGGCGGCGGTCTGCCGCCGCATCAAGCCGATGCGGTGATCGGTTGCGGCCCGGAGGGCCGCGACGATATGCCCGGGGAGTGGTTCGCCGCGTGCGGCGGCCTCCCGGTTGGCGGCTTCCAAAGTGTTCAGGGCCGCTTCGGCCATCGAACGGCGGAGCCGGCGCTGAACGGCCTCGGATCCGGCCGACTGAACCTTGAGCAGCCGGGCGACCGGAACCAGCGTGGTGGAAATCAGCAATGTCAGCGCGATGGCCATCAGCGCAGCGGCGATCACCATGTCTCGGTACGCCAGCGGCGCACCGTCGACCGTCAGCAGCGGCAGGGAGAACGCGGCCAGAGCCGACACCGGCCCACGCGCACCAGCCCACCCGATCAGGGCGGCCCCGCGCCAGCCGGCCGGTGAATCCAGGCCGGCCAGGCGCGCCAGGCCGAAGCCGCCCAGGATGACGGCCATCCGCACCGCGATGAGTCCGATGACGATCACCGGCACCGCCCACCACAATGTATTGCGCTGTGATGCGGGTAATTCCACCAACAGCGCGGGCAATTCCGTGCCGAGGAAGAAGAAGGCGATGGCCTGCATCACTGAGGTGATCTGACGCCACAGCGACGTCACCTCCAGGCGACCCTGATAGTCGGGATCGCCGTAGGCGGCGTGCGCGGCCATCAGACCGGCCAGCACCAGAGCCAGGATCCCCGAGCCGCCGGCTGCTTCCGTGGTGACATACAGCGGCAGGGGAGCGACCAGAAGAATCGCTCCGTGCCCGATCGGGTCGCCGCCCTTGCGCAGCAGAAGCACCAGCAGCGAGCCTCCCAGAAGCCCCAACGCCGTGCCCACCGCCACGGTCTGGGCGAGCAGCACTGCCGCTTCACCCGCGGTGACCGTCCCGGCAACCGAGGCCATGATCGCCACCCGCAACGCGGTCAGCCCGGTGCCGTCGTTGAGCAGGCTCTCGCCCTCGAGGATGGTGACCAGTCGGGGTGGAAGCCGGGCCCGGCGAGCCGAGGAAGCGACCACGACGAGGTCTGTCGGCGCCAGGATGGCGCCCAGCGCCAGCGCCAGGGCCAGCGGAATTCCGCTGATCAGAACTGCGGTGAGGCCACCGATGGCGACGGTGGAGATGATCACCAAGCCGATCGCCAGTGCGAGCACCGGGCGCCGGACGGACTTGATGTCGACATACGACGATGACAGTGCCTCGCCGAAGACGAGTGGCGCCAGCACGAGCACCCCGATCAGTTCGGGTTCCTCGGTTGCCGACGGGCCCCACGGGAGCATCCCGACCAGCGCTCCGCACCCCAGCAGGGGGAGCGCGACGGACCACCCCCGGGAGCGCACGAACACCGCTATCAGGGTCGCGATGAGCCCGAGCCAGACCGTGTTCTCCAGCGCGCTCATCGGCGAATCACCAGAACCGTCGCCTCAGACCGAGGATGCGAACTTCCACCGAACAGAAACACCGCGGTCACCATAGCGGATGGCGCCGAGAGACAGCCCTGGCTGTTTTCCGGTGCTCGATGAATAATCGCATAACGCCGCACATCGACGGAGGTGAGACGGTGGCGACTGCCTTCCCGGACCGGGAAACTCTGGAGAGCGTGCTCGACATCGCCGCCCGTGCACCGTCATCGGGCAACCTGCAGCCGTGGCGGTGGCGCGTCGACGGTGCCGAGATTCAC
>Ga0209986_10000658_pt1 | contig 33922 bp, 36 predicted proteins | sample BlataG_FD_183168 | JGI IMG/M metagenome (GOLD analysis project Ga0209986, IMG submission 183168) | Deep subsurface microbial communities from Black Sea to uncover new lineages of life (NeLLi) - Black_00105 metaG (SPAdes) (version 2) | ecosystem: Environmental > Aquatic > Marine > Oceanic >...
CGTCCGAGTAGCCATCTTCGTCTTTGCCCTTGCGGTACTCGCCATGCTGCTGGTAGTGTGCTTGGGGGGTTGTGTCACGGCCCGTGAGGTAGCGGGGATCAAGGCCGACATCGACACGGTGGCCGGGCAGGTCAATGAGCTAGGCTTGACTGTCGGCGACATCACCCTACAGGGTGGGCAAGGCGACTCGATAACGATGTGGATTCTGGCGGCGGGAGCCGCCATCGTGTATCCGATCATCTGGCGGCCTCTACGGAAGAGGATCGAACGGAAGGGCTGATGCGCCTGCGTAAGAACTTCAAGGGTAAGCTCGTCTGGTGTAAGTGGCTCGATAGTTGTAGCCGGGACGGATGGTTTCGACCAGATGAGCTGGATGCTTGGGTTAAGGACGGCGCGAGTCTTTGCGAAACTACAGGTGTTGTGATCGCGGTTACGGATAAGGTAGTGGTGATCGCAAGCTCGGTCTCGCCGGACAGCTACGGCGGTGCTTGGATGATCCCATGGGTACACGTCAAGGACATCCGGGAGATCGTGGACGAGTGAAAACCTGCTCGACTGGCGGCCTCTACGGAAGAGGATCGAACGGAAGGGCTGATGCGCCGTAAACAAAAGGAGATGTACGGCTATGGTTAATGTGAATATCAGAGACTTGCAGCCACTTGATGACAAAGTTGTTATCAATTTGGTGGAAGTAGACGGGGTGACCCCTGGTGGTATTATCCTTCCAGACGCGGCAAAAGAGAAGCCTACTCGCGGGCGAGTTATCGCCGTGGGAAACGGCCGGTTGCTCGACGACGGCACACGAAGCAAAATGCAGGTCAAAAAGAACGACGAGGTGCTTTTTGCCAGCTACGTTGGCACCGAGATCAGAGTGGAGGGTGAAGAGTACATGATTGTGGACGAATCGAGCATTTTGGCGATTGTTGGGTAAGTGCTGTGAAACGACAAGACATACCACCTCGTTACCGTGGCCTCTACGACCGAGCTATGGAAGGCAAAAGCCACGCAGCCGCAATCCGTGCGCATTGCCTGATGTGCGTAGCATGGCAGGCGCGTGTGGACCTGAGAGATTGGCAGGCGTATACACTGGTGTGAGATACCCTGTTTACGCGAACTTAACGACTGGCGTTTGTGTCGACGGAAAACGGCAAGATGACAAGTGGCAGCCTGGTATGGAGTCAGCGTAGCTAGGGGATATGACTTGGCAACTCAGCTGGTCGCAGTATACGTTGGATTGGTCACCGTAGTATAGATGCGTCAAATCGCCTGAGATAACTCGCCCGCGTTTTCTCAGTCTTGTATCGCTTGTGAAGATACATTTGATAAGCGCCACGAGCCTTATCAAGCGGAACTTGGGATTGTTTGAACCACTCAGTTGCGTCGTTGCGGTCCTGTTGCCATTTCTCGTATGACTCTGGCTTCTTTATTGGGTCGGGCCTTATCTTTGCTACGCGATGCGCGAAGGTCACAGCATACGCTTCCGTCGTCCCTATGTTGGCCGAGTGTTCTTGAAGTTCCTCTCGGAAGCGGTTAGCTTCTGACCGTTGCTCGGCATCTTCGGCGTCTCGTATTTGCTCGGTCAGCGGCAGGTAGTACAGGTTGTACCAGTCATTCAGCGCTAGTCGCCGAATACGCTTTTTTTGGTCAAGAGCGTCAATTGTTCGTCGTCGATTAAGAAAGTATCGCTCAGTGCTGGCGTCATGAGCGTTCGGCGGTAACCGCAGTCGGAATCGGGCTCTCTCAATCTCGTCATTCTCAAGCTTGGCCCATGTAAAAGCATCTTTGCCTCGGTTGCTGATGCGAAGAATGCGGTTCAAGCCTGGAACGCTGCGCACTTTCGTTTCTGTGGTGTTGTCAACACCGGGCTCAAACGGCGAGCCGACAAGTGGTCCTGTTGCGAAATGGGCGACATCGCTGATGGCGCCTCCCTTGTCCATCGTCCATGCCAACATCTTGCGGCCGGCGTACCAGCCGCCGGCTTCCCATTCCCGGCGTGGTACAACTGTTGTGCCGAAATATGCGTCATGGGGATTACGCCCGAGCATGTATTGGCCCCACGCCGTCGATGTTTGGATAACCGGATTCCAGTCGCCAACGGTTGACCCCCATGCATCGCCTAGTACGTCACCTACAATCTGGCGCCATCGAGGGTATGGGCTTTCAGCGCCAGCTTGTTTCAGGGCGGCGTCAAGCGCTCGACTCCATAGTCGGGAAAGCAAAAAGCCCATGTCATCTTTGCGAAGTGAGAGAAACAGGGTTTTTTCCTCTTTATCTTTCTCGTCTTCAATAAGCCCAAGCGGGATAACGTCGTAAGCTTCGTGGAAATAATAAGGTATGTTTCGCATCAGCGATTGTAGATATGCGCCGAAAGCACCATATACCGCGAGCTTGGTGAAAGTCATTGGCATGAGGGTGCGAACCATGCGTCGCCACCACCAACCATAAGCGGTTGCTGGATTCGTTGCTAAGTCCATGTCCGCAAAAAAGCCATTGAGCCGAACCTTCTGGTACATCCAAAGGGAATTGGTTATCGGCGTCGCCAAGCCTTTTTGCATATAGTCGGGGGTGCCGACATATTTGCGCACGATCATGGCTCGTTCTGGGCCGGTCACGCCGCGTTCGCCTAGAAGTCGTGCTGCTCCGATCTTTGTGGCGCCTTCGACGATTTCGTTCACCGTCCGTATTGCGGCTAGGCTCTTGCCAATTACTTGCTTGGCTATGTTGCGCGATTGCGCCCAATCTGTGACCCGGTTCTTAGGGCGCTGACCTTTGATTGTCCGTGCGACAGTCTCGGCACCCAGTAATTCGTTTGTTTCGGCCCGCACCTCTGTGTATCGTATTGCTAACGCTCGTTCTCTTAATAGTGTGTCAACGAACTCGTCGCTGATGCCGAGAGCCCGCCTGCGAGCCGAGGGAATCGCAGTTAAGACTGCCCATGTTAGTTGCCCGAGGCTGATGTTTTGTTTCTTGGCGGCTTCTTTCGCTTCAGCAGCCGTCATGCCCTCAGATTCCAGTTTTCGCCGGACTCGCTTTGCTAGAGCGCCGCCGATTGGGCTCAGGTTGTGCCAGGTACGCCAGAAGTCACGTTGCGGGTTCCCAATCAAGAATCCTGGGCTGTAGGTCACAAACAGCGGGTGAAATGTTCTATAAACGGCGCTGTTCATCAACTGAGCCGTTGCCATTATCCCGCCGATGTCGTGTGACCACGCGAACTTTCCGATGGCATCTGGAACCTGTTTCCACTTAAGCTTACCGTCGTCAAACCAAGCGACATTCGTGTAACCTTTCGGCGCTCGCTTTGGTTCGTGCCGCCCGAATGGGACATCTACGTCGCCTATCGCTCCTGGCATCAGCTCATCCATTCGGTCCCACATCATGCGCTTGGCGTTGTTGAGCTGGATTGCACGATTGAGGGAAACACCTTTGAGCGCTAGGGCCAAATACGGGTTGGCGATTTCCTCGAAGGTTCCGACTTGCTTGTAAAGACCCGCTGGCACCTTGCCCTCAAAATATTTTAAGACCGCGAAGGCGGCGTAGTTGTCCTTGTTAGGCTCAATCTTCTCCGCGAATGCCTCTTTGCTGTAGTAGCCGGCGTCTCTTGCTCGCTCGGCAAGAGTGAAAAACATATCGTGAAGCCGCTGCATCGCCCGCTCTAAAGCTGCATATCGCTCGGGCCCAAGCCTATTTTGCAGGTGCTCAATTTGCTGTTTAGCAGCCGATGGTGTCCAGCCTAGAGGATTGGCAAGCTCCGCTCTTTCTGTCACGACTCGCCGCAGGAGCAGGTAGTCGCCGAAGTCATTTATATTCAAGCCGGCTGCTAGGGCAGGAGCGTGGACATTCCTTTGAATTGCGGTAAGCCACAGGTGATTGTCGTTGTCTGGCAGGAATAGCTCATCCAGTATTGCTGCCGCGTTGGCGCCCTCGTCGAACTCCTTGTTGAAGCCTGTTCGCCAGCGACCCGCCACCGCCACTTTTGCTGGCTTCTTCGTGTCCATCACGTATTGGTGGATAGCCTGAACGGCCGATTGAATGATGGACTTGGTACTCGCTTTACCCGCTTGTTCCTGCCCGGATATGGCTTGCTCGGTATTCGCCCACATCTTGTGCAACTGGTCTTCGCGGTGTATGCCGAGTACGCTGGGTTCACCCGATAGCATATTCTGCAAATCGAGAAACTCGTTCATCATGTGAGGCTTTGCCTCAAGGTATTCGAGGAACCCCCGGTAGAACTCCGGCGCGCGTGTCGCTACTTCTGAAGGCGCATTGAGCAATACACTCAGGGCTTGAGCGTAAAGCTCGCGCGAGGATTCGCGGTATCGCTTGTAAGATTGGCTCGCGCCTTCCTTGTCGTAAGGTGTCCACCACTCAGACAGTTTTATCAGCTCGCGTCGGATTTCGTCTTCCACGAGCTCGGGCTTACCGCCGATTGATTCTCGATAGCGTTTCATATAGCGACGTAGCCCGGCGATGCGACCGACAATCGTTCCACGCTTTAGCGTCATCTCAGGCAAGAAGTCTGTGAGGTGTCCAATCTCATGTGCGAGCACCTGTCCTAGTAGTTGTTCGTCTTGGGCGGCGCGTGGGTTGATTTTAATTGCCGCTAAGGGTTCGCCCTCGACGGATTTGAAAAGCCCGAGGACTTCGCCCTTGAGTTTCCTGATCTTGGGAAACGTGCCGCCCATAACGGTTTGGGCTAGTTCTACCATTTCAGGCATCGCAATTGGTCGCAGATGCGCAACCCGAGCTTGGGCTGGCCCGTAAGCCGGGGCGGCTTCAGCACTGATAGCGACGGGTATGCCGATACCTCTGCGGGTTGCAACTGCTTGTACTGCAGCGCCCATCTCCGCTTCGATGCGGGGTTCGGGGATGCGAACCTGGACGGGCTCCCCGGCTTCATCGATCGCCTTTTCGGTTTCAATCGCTGTCTTGACGGCTGTTTGCACTCGCTTGCGGTCCGAAGCCGACGATTCTTCCATGCCAGGTAAAAGCTCACCCATTTTCTTGCGAGAGGGCTCAGCTTTGGCAACCTTTTTAGCAAGGGTGGGGTCGTCTTTGACAAGAGCCTCGGCGGCTTCCAGGGTTGCGGCCTCGGACATATGCCCCTGAAGTCTACGCTGGCGAAGTTTATGGCGACCGACTCCTGCGCCTGTGAGGATTAGGTTGGCCGTGAAACCGAGTATCCCACCGGCACCGCCACTGGCGACAATACCCTCAGCCCATTCGCGTTCGCTGTCGTAGGCGTTCGCAAGCTGGTTCTCGCCGAGCCGAGAAAAGGTTTCTTGTATCGCCTCTTCGACGGATCCCAGTGCGGCTGATTTAAGCACACCGGATAGCGTTTTTTTGAATGTGCCGCCTGTAGCACGATCGAAACGTCCAAAGGCCCTAAAAATCGGCACGGCCTCTGTCGTGCCGAGGGCACCGCCGAGCCGAGCAAGAGTGAGAGAGTCTTTCTCGTCAAGCCCGAACGCCCGCGCCTCCTCGTAGGTTGCGCTTGCTTGAGCACCGGCACCCAATACAACAGGTGCCGCGGCGGCGGGTAGCCTTAGCAGCTTCGACAGCCCTCCACCGGCGACAAATACCAGCAAATTGCCGGCAGCCTCGGGAAGTTGCTGGGCTAGAAAATCGTCTCTGTACTTCGGGTCTCGGGGCAACCATTTCTCAACAGCTTCTTCGAGCTTCTTGGCCGCTTTCCAGTGAAGTGATTCCTCTATGGGGACATCTTTCCCCGGCACCCATTTGGGTAGCAGGTTGGTTATTTCTCCCGCAAGTATTGCGATGTCCTTTGGGATACTGGCGCCCAAGCGGACTATGCCGTGTGCGACGCTTTTGGCTGCGTTCAGGCGTCCCTCCGGCGTGCTCAGGCCCTCCTGTTGCACCCAAGGCTCAGGAACACCCGGTCCGGGTTGAAATGGGCCGGAAGGCGTGCTGGTAGCCGGCGGGCCGATTGAGATGGGTGCACGTTCGTCGAAGTTCAGGTCTACTCTTGGCGACAGCCCGAACCCGGAAGTCGGGTCTCGCTTGTTTCGTTCCGCAATCGCTTCCTCGAACGTGATTAGACCCTCCGCCCACGCATCGATCTCAGGTGCGGCGGCGGACTCTTCATCTTCGGCAAACTCAATCAGCCCTGTGGCCCAAGGGTCCATTATCCCGCCAATCCTGCTTTGATGAGTTCGCTTAGTAGGGTTCGTAGCTGCGGCGGTATCTCGTTGTAACCGGCATATCGTGCTTTAACCGCTTGCATTAGTTTTTGAGCAATTGGCGCTGCCTGCACCTTCGCGGCCGGTGACCACGTTGCAGGGTCGCCGCCGCCAGCCTGTATAGCAATGTCATCAACGCGTTTCGCCAGGTCGCTGATAACTTCATCGGCTTGGGCGGCGGCTTGCGGGCTAAGGGGCACGTAAGTTGCCCGCTTATCAGCGGCCGCTTCGATAGCTGCCGTTGCTTCGACTGCCGCTTGCGATGCTTTGGCAAGTTCGCCGGGTCCGGCTGCTCGTCCACCGCCTGGTAGAAATTGCGTTGGTTCTCTAGGTGCCGGCTTCGCGCCGGTCCATGCCGCCGCAACTTCAGGACGCGATTGTTGCTGTTGCCATGCCCCATATCTGACGGGCATGTCGGCAAGTTCTTTCATCCGTTGGAATACGTGTTTCTCTGTAAGTTGAGCTTTATCTAGCGAGGTGGCGCCTGTGGCTATCTGGTCTGAGATGAGGCTTGCTTTGGCTTGCTGGTATTGCTCCTGACGATCCTTGGGCGACGGTCCTTCCGGCTTCGGCGGTGTGTATTGCTTCCATTCTCGCGGCTGTACCCATGTGTTGCCTTGCTCATCGACGTGCGAACTCATCTTGAAGCGTTCTGCAACGGTTGGCTGCCTCGGCTCGGCGAAGAAATAGCTGCGTTGAATTTCCATCGCTTGCTCGCGAGCCCTGTCCATTACCTGCATCTTGACTTCCCAACTGTTGTTGGGGTCGCGGATAGCCTCGGTTGTATTCTTGTGCAGTTTAACGAGTTGGGCTTGCCCTTCCGCCGACATCCGCTCCTGGAAGCCGGTCGTTTCAAGGGCCTTGGCGTACTCGGCCTTTTTCTGGAAGAGCTCATACTGAGCGTCGGACTGGGCTTGAATCGCCTGTAAGGTGGTTTGATGTTGATAACCAGCCGTTGCAGCCGCCTGGCCGGCTTTGGCCATTTGCTGCATGGTTTCGTGGCGTTGTTCCCGAGCTGCTTCGTCTGCTTTATATTGTGCAAGTTCGGCCGCGTCCGCTCCTCGACCAGCGCCCGAAACGAAGGCCATCATCCCCTGGACCCACGGGTTCATTCTGTGTTCGTAGGTGATGGGCATGTTATTTCTCCCTGGTCTCCAGGAATGCCAGCCGAGATTGCAGGTCGTGGACTTGTTCGAGCAGCGCCTTGATTGCCGAAAGCGAAACGCCGAAAGCGTCTACTAAGTCGATCTTCTTGTCGCTATCGCCGAGACCGAAAAGTTCTTTGAAATCTTGGGCCATCGGGCCGATGTGGTCGCCTTCAGCAACCCTCTCAGTCACACCTGCAACGTAATTCCAACGGGTAACGGGCAAGGCGCCGACAAGGTTTAGAGTCTCTTCGTGGTCGATGTCGGTTAGGTTTTCTTTGATGTTGCGGTCACTTTGTACAAAACCGGGTGCGGTAGCCGGCAAGGCCAGCAGGCTTGCCCCGCCAGTAAAAGGTGCGAGCCCAATTGATAGACCAGCTCCAATTCCTGAGCCCGCAGCCGACTCCCAACTGTAGCCGCCTGACTCCGGCGCCTCGTACAGAGCGTTGTGCCCCATCTGCTGCATCGGGTTCACAAAACTAGCAAGGTCTGGGTAGTTGTGAGTTATGCCGCCGAGGAATCCGGCGTAGTCCATCTGAGGCCCGTAGATGAAGTTCATTAAGTCCTGACGCCAGTTGCCTAAGAGCCCCTGTTGCCCCTGAAGCAAGGCTAGTTGCATATTTAGGGCGGACGTGTCGAGCATCGTCTGGGTCTGCAAGGCCTCGCTACTGAGCCCGGCGTATGTGCCGGTGGCGTACATGCCGAGACGTTCGAGGGCCGCTAGTTCCTCGCCTGACAGATCGGCTTCGATGCCCGCGCCCCACATCATTGAGGTGATTGCATCGCCTGACAGCCCGCTGCGGTACATGGCTTCCAAGGCTGCTGTGCGCTCTTGCCACTGCAATAGCTCGCCCTGGAGTCCTGTTTGCCACTCAAGCTGCTGCTGGCGCAAGTCGTCGTCCAGCCGTCGCATTTCCGCTGATTCGGCTTCCTGGATATTCTTCTGAATTGACGGCCAGACGGTCGTGCTCATCATGCCGCGAGAGGTCATTTCGGCACGGGCCTCGGCTTCCAGGTTGCCGAACTCTTCGTGGATGTCGCGCCTCGCTTGCTCGCCGGCTTCGTCCAGGTATCCCATCGCCTCGGAGAGCCGAGCCTCGTAGCCTGCCTGCTGCTCTTTTCCGGCTGCGGTCAGCGGCCCCATTACGTCCGGCATACGCTGCTGGACCTCCTGCATGATGTTGCGGACGTTTGAGAGTATGCTGCCGGTTCGACCAGCGTATCCCTCCATAGTGGTGGCGGTTAGCTTATCTATACCCCCTAGTGTCTCAGAAATGAGGGTTTCGTAACCGGAAGTAGCCCTTTCCATGGCTTCGTCGCTTTTGGCCCCATACCATTCGAGGACGAAATTGGCGAAGTCCATCTCGGCTTGGTTGCCCTCTCTGACCGTCTGCTCTAAGTACGGGATGATGTTGCTGAAGATGCCCTTAATTTCTGCAACTTGCGCGTCGATTGCTTCGGTAGCTTCTTCTTGGGCCTTGTGTTGGAACACCGTCCCGATGATGCTCATTATGAATTGTGCCGCCCCTGTGCCGAGCAGCCCTAGCAGATCGCCCATAACTTGTACCCCCAATAGTACCGCTGTCGTCTGGTATGTAGCGGTAAAGGGCGCACAAGTCAAGCGTTAATTGGGTTGACCGATTCCTGCTTAGTGTAGGATGAAATAGACAAAGTAGCCGGTAGCTTCCAAACAGGCCAGGCAATCGCCGTTGCAGCCCGAGGAGGCGTAAACAAGGAATTCGCTGTAGCTCATCCCAGTGTACCACATATCGTCTACTGCTGCGACGCCGGCAAGAATAAGGGCGTCGTCAGCAAACCAGCAGATGACCCGCAGAACATCCATGTTCGTCATGAGGACCGGGACCGGGACGGCTACCGGAACAACTTCAGAGGTGGTATAGCCGGCCCCGCATCCTCCGATCAACAACAGCGCAATTAGAACCAGTCGTTTCATGGCGTTCTCTCCTTCCAAAGTTCTTCGACGGGACATTCGAGTATTTCGGCGAGGCGCAGGGCCTGTTCGACGGTGGGAATGCGCTGCCCCCGCTCCCAGCGGCACAGGCTGCCTACGTGGACGCCTGCGAGCTTGGCAAGCTGTTCTTGTGAGATGTCGCGGGCCAGACGGCACGCTCGGAGGTTGGGAGGGGTCATTTCGCGGCCTTCCAATAGCGCGGTCATGGGTTTCGTTCTTCAATTGCGGCCCATGCCTGCGCACAAGCCTTCAGCCACGAACGCTGCCCATTCCATGATTGTTGGGGCTGGGTTGGGGCTGTTAAGGGCATTGGTCCAGCTCCCTGTTCCGGGCCAGTACGTCGTCAGGAACCGCAAAGCTTCCAAGCCATTTGTTGTTCACCTCGATATTGATGTGAAAACTCATGTCGGCTCCTAATTCTGAGCGGGCCAGGGGAGGGTCGAACGGTAGCTTGATCATGTATAATTCGCCCGCGTCTACTCCGTTTAGTTCTATTACCGTGAGTCGGATTGAGTCGATTGTCATCCGTCTAGCTCCTTCTCGCTGCCCATTCCATATTTCTTGCCAGTACCCCGGACCAGATGTTGGGCGCCACCAATCAACGGTGACGGTCCGTCCGCACTCGGTACATTCGTAGCTCATCGCGTTGGCACGCAAACATCTTGCGTGGAGGTATTCCTTGCTCGCAAGGGCTCCCTCGTGATCCTGTGCAGGATCAATCGCCGACACGATCACAATATCGGCTTCATTCCAGCCGATGACGTACAGAGGAGGCGTGCCTTCTATCTTCAAGCACAATCCTGCCGGAAACTCTGCGGCCAAACGCTGAACACATGCTGGCCGTGAAGCAAACCACTCTGCCTGTAGCTTCTTACGTTCTGTTTCGTTCATGTTAGCATTTCTCCAGCTTCGACCGCCTGGAGCATCGGTCTAGCTCCTTTTGAAGAATCTCTCCGTTTTCACCCAGTCGCAAAGGCAACCGACCACGTACAGGATCAACACGACGCCGAGTGGGAGCGCGAAGATCTCAAGGGCGGTTAGCATGGGACGGCTTTCTGTGGCTGTGTCCGTGAAATCGGCAAAGGCGCCGATAACTCTCGATTGCACAGTGGGCAACCGGCCTGTTCGTGAGGCTGGCCGTGGTAATGGTCCAGCGCGGTATGCATCTGTTGCATGTTGCCGATCACAACACTGAATCCGCGCCAACCCATACCGGGCGCACTGAACTTCATCTTGTATTTGTCGAATACTTGTGTGATTGTAATCATACCTCTCTCCGCCGTTTAACGTCCGGCTAGACGGGTTAGGTTGCCATTTCTCCAGCTTCGACCGCCTGGAGCATCGCACGGAGGTTGTTCCGGTGCGCCTGCGCCAGCCGGACATACGCTTCCATCGGCTTACCGTTCAAGCCCTCTTTGTCTGCAATCGAGCGCGCCCGCTCCGCGAATGCTTTGGCGAGCCCTTGGCGTGACAGGGCGATCGGCGTGCAGCGGCTCAAGAGCGGGTGTGCGTCCATCTCGTCCGCAAACAGCTTCTCTTGCCCGTCCACGGTCGTTGTGAAAACCCACACGATATGCGGCCGAATCGGCTCCAAAGTCACGAGCAAGGCCCGGACAACAGCCGGTGTGAGTCCGTGGGCCTCATTCACGATGAAGGCCCGGCCGGTCTTGCTCCCGAATCCGTACAAGGCAGACATGCGCTCAATATCGCGCAGCTTGCTTACCGTCAGCTCGCCGGCGTCAATCTCAATCGTGCAGAACGGATCGGCGATCTCTGCGGCTATCAGCCGGGCGATCGTTGTCTTGCCCGTCCCGCTCTGCCCGGTTATCCAGAACGCACGACCAGCAAGTCCGCGAGGCCGAAGCCCTGAGATGCGATCGACGGCTTTGTCCTGGCCGCACACGTCGGCCCACGTCTTAGGTCGGTAGGTCTCGGCGAGCGGTGTCATGCTCCACCGTCCCTCTCGCCAAAATCACTCTGCGTAGCGTGCAGGATGTAGACATTGTGAGCATCGTACTCCAGTACGCAATTCGCCCCGACGCTAGTGTGGCCGCCGGGTAGACCCCAGGTATCGTCCAACGCAGCTACCGAATCGTGGATGCCAAGCTGCAAGAGCACCGTAGCTTCTTGAGGCAGGGTGCTGAGACGGGCGATCAGGTCCCGCACGTTGTAGTAGTTGCGTGGCATCAGGCGCTGTCCTTTCCATTCGTCCGTAGCTCAAACAATTGTTCAGCGTCCGCACGTTCTACAAACAGCCGTCCGTGTCGTGTGCCGCTTGAATCGAACGTGTACACTGCCCAGCAGGCTTCTGTCCACCGCGACATAGAGCCGGCGCTTGTCCAGCCCTCAGACACCGATGCCAGATAATAAGTGACCGGAAGCCCACTTGCCCTGTTACTCGGAGCGGAGCGGACGACAGTGCGCTTGCTGATCGGCTGGCCGACAATGTCTCCGTATTCTGCGATCCGGGTCATGCTGCACCGCCTTTCTGCGCATCGGCGATGCCGATCTCTGGATTGGACACGTCACATTCAAGGTTGTCAGCGATATGTCGTAGCAAGTTAGCCATACGCGCACAGGCCCACCGACGGTAATCGTCTGCTTGGGCGGCTGGCCATATCTGCCGACGCTTGTCCAGCTCGCGTTGTTTGACTGCGAGGCGCCGTGCGATCGACATGTTGTCCGTAGGGGCGAGATAGGTTACAATATTCATCGTCAATACCTCCAGTTAGGTGTTGGCCACGACCCCGGATGTTATGAGCGTCGCGGGGTCACTCTCAAACGTCTACATACACCCTACAACACGATTGTCAATTTGTCAAGTGAATAATCCAGGGCGCCGCGATATGATGCGCCGTGAGTAACGACCGGAAAGGCGTCCGCCTTATCTCACACAAAACGCACACAAGACAGCAGGCAAACACCCGTGAAACCCAACCATTGACATAAGCAGAAATCGTCATTACCGTAGGATGCGGCGGCACGGTGGTTCGTCCTCCCATTAGCTCACACGCTCTTTACACGGTGTTTGTGCATGGTTTGCACGTGCTCTTCATCAATGACACCAGCGCAAAATGCAATACCTAACCGTTGCAAGATGCAATGGGTAAAGATGGGCAACTTATAGCGGTTATGCGGTCTGCGACGGCAAGCTCGCGCGGAAACCGCAGATGTGTCTCATATCTGAGCACAAGCGCAACGTAATATGCCTTATCGGGCGTGAATGCAGCCTATTTGCAAGCACAAGAGCATAAGATAACGTATGAACGGAATAAAGGCGAAGAGGGTCCCACGAGGTTGCAGTTCAACCCGACCCCTGGGGTCCCAAGGGCCTCGCAAGTACGTAGTTATCCCCTGTCCCACGTTACCTGTTTGCCTGTTTCAGTCTTACTGTACCCTTGTCTGGTGTTACTCGTTTGCGTTCTCTTGGTGGTAGTGGTAGTATAGGCGGGGGTCGTGCTGGTTGTAGGGATTATACGAGAGGTTATGTGATGCCGCTTTATCCGAAAGATTCGTTGTATGGTACCGGGCAGAAACCAAAGGCTTACCAGCGTGGCGTTTCAGGTTTAGGTCTTGCGCCTCAGCAGCTTGGTGGCGACGGCTCGCTTTACTCCCAGGTTCCGGGCGCAGGGTTACTCGGTTCTTCGGGCACCTTTGGCAACAAGACTTGGCTTGATTCTCCTGATTATAACCCACCCTCTACGGCACTTCCTGCGCCTTCCGGCGATCCTTTGTTCACATACAAAGGTCAACCCTTCTACAGCACCGAAGAGTATATGGATTGGCGCAGGCCACGGTTGTACGATGCTTGGTATCGTGACCCACGGCGAGAGGAGTTGGGATTGCGTAGCTCCCGATCGAGTGGGGGGCTTACGACCGAGGAGTTTATGGCTCAATACGGCCAGGTCCCTGCATCCCGAGACGAATATCTTGCTCTACGGCAGGCGGCTTATGCAGCAGAGATGCCCTCGATGCGAGAACAGTTACAGGCGATGATATCTTACGGAGCTGCGCCGGGCGGACAACCGATGCGGTCTGTTCCGAGTCGTTTAGGTAGAGGTGCGTTATTGAAGCGTGTTATGTCTCGCAGAAAGGGCACAAAAATAAATGGCGAACATCTACACTGATGACGAGTTCTGCGTTGACGATTACCTGAGCGAAGAAGCGATAAAAGCGGCCGGGGCGAAAGAAGATTCTGTTCTTGGGGTTGAAGCTATTCCTGTCGACCCTGACGTTCCGGTCTACGATCTCGCCGATTGCACGTTCTCTGCTCATTACGACGATGACCATGAGGGCATGAAGACAGCGATATGGGTCCAAGGCGGGCAATTGCTATGGGACGAGTTCATTCGCGTCCGCGAGATGTACGGCGACAGGTTCAAGGCGGACGGGTACGAGAAAGCTCCGGCCAAGCGTCGCGCCTGGTTATTGGCGTATGCGGACATCATGGGCGAAGACTGGCCCTGCATTAACTGGAAGGGTCCGCAGATTGAGAAGGTTGGGCAGCCCGGCGCGAGCAGACGCAAGAAGACGGCTGAGAAGACCGGCGGCTTTGTCGACGAGCGTATCCAGGCGTTGGCCGACGGTGCGAGGGGTCGTCGTGCCACTCAGGCGATTATTCGGGCTTGGGCGTTTGCGAATATAGCTACGCCCTGGTCTGACATAGTAGACAAGGATGTTCCTCATCCGGGTGCCCCAGCGTACCTGGTGTGGTTGAAGACTGAGAAGGGGCAGGCTGTCTTCTTTACGGAGTTGACGAAAGCCGGCAGGGCTAGTTTAGAGGATCCGCAGTCGGACGAAGAGGTGCAGAACGAGGCGTTGGACAAGTTGTCGGACGAGTTGCAGGCAGGGTTAGGCGAGGAGGTGGCAGGTGATTGAGGATTGGGCAGAACGTGGGTTGCTCCCACCGGAGGATTGCGTGTTCGCCGATGTCTAAGGCATTCTACAGCGGCGTCCCTAAGCGAACCGGCGATAACCTTCGGTATCGAGGCGTCTTACGGGACCGAGCCAAACGCAGCACGAAGTTCCAGCGGGAGTTGGTTGAAGCGTGTCGGCGTGACCTCTTGTTTTGGGTCAACGCTTTCGTCTGGACTTACGACCCTAGAATTACGAAAACGTCGAAGATTGTACCTTTCATCACGTACCCGTTTCAGGACGAAGCACTCAGGAAGATGCAGGGGGCTTTGGGTGTCCAGGATATTGGGATAGAGAAGTCGCGGGATACGGGGGCCTCGTGGATCACGCTATTGCTCCTCGACCATCAGTTTCTTTTTCATCCTCTCAACTCATTTACGATAGCGTCTCGGAACGAGAAGCTGGTTGACAAGTCGAATGAGCCGGACTCGCTCTTTTGGAAGCTGGACTTCATTCATAAGCATTTGCCGTTATGGATGTTGCCGAAAATAGAGCGGCGGAACTTACAGCTTACGAATCTGACGAACGGCTCGACCATCGGCGGTACGTCGACGACATCTGAGTTGGGGCGCGGCGGTCGCAAGACAGCGGTGTTCCTTGACGAGTTCGCCGCCTTCGAGCTTCGAGACGGCTTTGAGGCTCTTAAGTCGACGCAGTACAACACTCGGTGTCGGATTTTCAACAGTACGCACAAAGGGACTGGTACGGCTCATTATCTACAGATTAACCTGCCTACGACGCTAAAACTGCGGTTTCACTGGTCTCAGCATCCTATTCAGATGCAGGGTTTGTATACGACCGATAATGACAACGGGCACCTGAAGGTTCTGGATAAGGGGTACAGGTATCCGGACGACTATCGGTTCATTCTCGACGGGAAGACCCGCAGCCCCTATTACGATTACGAATGTTCTCGGACCCCGATTCCATCGCAGATAGCGGAAGAGTTGGATATCGACCCGACGGGTGCCGAGTCTCGGTTCATCGCCGGTGAGGTCATCGAGCAGTTGATTGAAGATTACGCTTTACGGCCGCTTTCGCGGGGCACACTCGATGAGAAGGGCGTTTACAAGAAAGACGAGCCCGGAACTGTACCGGTCGGGAAACTGGCGTTGTGGTTCGAGCCCGACCACCTCGGGCAGCCGCCGCTGAGCACTTATACGATGGGGGTGGACATTGCGGCCGGCGGGGCCTCGAACTCAGCTATTGTCGTATACGACGACAATACGTTTACTCAGGTAGCTGAATACGCGGACAACGACATCAGTCCGGACGAGCTTGCTGAGTTTGCATCTTGGTTGGGGAAATGGCTCGGCAGCCAGCGCGGCGGGAATGCCTATTTGATCTGGGAGGCCAACGGTCGGGGTCAGGAGTTCGGGCGCCGGATAGAGCGACTGGGGTACGGTCCTATCTGGTATCGCCGGATTGAGGACACTACCGGCAAGAAAGTCACCGATAAAATGGGCTGGTGGTCTGACAGGGCTACAAAGCGGTCTTTGCTGCACCATTTTGCCCAAGCGATGCTTCGCGGCCAGTTGGTTACGCGATCGGAAGTCACGATTCGGGAACTCGGCCATTACAAGAACGCCGGTACTCACGAGGGTGTTGTACATAGTAAGGCCGAAGCTGCACTTGACCCGACCGGCATGAAAGAGAGCCACGGCGACCTGGCGATAGCGGCTGGGGTCGCATGGCACCGGATGGCTACGCTGGTTTCCGGCAGGGCCTCTGAAAAAAAGCTTGTAATCCCGGACAATTGTGCGTACCGTCGGCGGGAAGAGTATCTGAAGTCGCTTAAGAAGGGGCCGAGATGGTAGAAGAAACTGCAGATATGACTAGGAAACGATGCTACAGACACAAAAATGCCGCCTTGGATACGCTGAGGGCTAGTCTTGACAAGGTGGACTTGGAGTCGTAGAGTCAGAGTAGAACTATGTGCGATTCATGCGACAACGCGTTAGCCTGTGCCACTAAATGCGAATGGTGCGAGAACGCGAAGCGACTGATACGCGAAGATGGATTCTATAAGTGTTCTTGTGGCGGTTTCGCGTGTTTCAATGGCGAGAATTTGGGCCTTGACTTGCCGCCTCACGGTAAGTTGCTGGGCGCCAAGTGCTCTGATTGTGGAACTTCGTTTCACGCATACTCGAAGCACGAGGGAGATATTGCGGTAGGCGATCGACTCATTAGCTGAGCGATCGGCGATTAGTATCTGAATACCAGGGCGTGCGTCCGGTTGACCGACGGGTTTCCGGGCGTGGAACCAAAGAAAACAACGGCCGTGTGGGGCCACACACTCACACGGCCGTTTTTCTTTGCGCCCCTTTTGAGAAAGCGACATGGCGAACCTGATCGAGGTTAAAGGCGGTCCGCAACTCTACAGCGGCATCTTGAATATGCCTGTGCTTGTCGAAGTCGACGACGAGAAAGAAGGTCTCATTATCGTCGGCTTTGCAACCGGCACGCGAGTCAAGATTCAGGTCGATCAGTCTTTACCGAGCCTGATTACTGATGCTGCCTATGCCGAACTTAAGCCGCTTCTGGAGAGAGAGTGAAGACCTTTGACCCTGACAACCCAAAGGACCTGACGGCTATCCGCAAGGCCCTTACGCAATCGCGGCACGACCTGGAAGTGTTCCGTGGGAATCGTATTAAAACCGTACGCCATCTCGTCGGTAACCACTATTCCGAGGACGGCGCAACAGACAGGGAGGCGCTCGGCTTTCTTCAGATGGCCGCTGGCATCCTGTTGCAGCAGCTTGCGGCTCGTAGTCCCAAGGCTCTCGTTGTTTCAGCCCACGACGACCTGAAGGTGTTGTCGCACAAGCTTCAATTGCGACTGAATGACAAGATACTCGACGTGAAGCTACACGATGTTATTCAACGGTCGGTCCTTGAGGCGGTTGTTCTTGTCGGGCTTGTCAAGGTTGGCTTGGAGAACATCGACGAAGGTGAACCAGAGACGTTTGTTTCGGCGATTAGTCCTGACGACTGGATATTTGATACGTCCGCATCGCATCTTGAGGGCGCCGAGTTCATGGGCTATCGCTACCGCGTCCCGTATGAGATGGCGAAAGAGATGCGGCGCTTTCGCAAGAAAGCCCGGGATGAACTAGGCCCTAAGCGCGAGATTATCGACGATGCCGACGAGCGGGTATCGGACATTTCCTTCAACGATGTTCTGGCGGACGAATTCACTGAGAAGATAGAGTTGTGGGACCTGTGGCTTCCACGGTCAAATCTGATACTCACGTTGCCTGATTCCGGGCAGAGTTACCTTGAGGCTTACGAGTGGGGTGGCCCTCCGCATGGCCCGTTTCACGTCCTCTCGTATGGTGATGTGCCGGATAACATCATGCCGCTGTCGCCGCTTGCAGGACTCATGGACCTGCATGAACTGATAAACCAGCTTTTCAACAAGTTCTCACGTCAGGTCCTCGACGCCAAGACGGTGTACGAATACGTCGGTGGCGCAGAGGAAGAGGCTCGTCGCAAACGAGACGCAATCGACGGCGAGATACTTCGGGTAAACCAGACGGGGCAAACCAAGGCTGAGGTTCTAAGCAGCGTTAATCCTCAATCGTACATGCTGTTGCTCCAGGCGAAGGAACTCTTCAACTACACCGGCGGCAACCTGGAATTACTCGGTGGGCTCGGTGCGAGTTCCGAAACGCTCGGCCAGGACCAGATTCTCAGTGCCGGTGCGAGTAAGCGGTTACAGGACATGCAGGCTCGCACGACGAAGTTCGTCAAGGAGATACTGAAGGACCTGGCTTGGTATGAATGGCATAACCCGACGCTGGATGCGCCGTTAAATGTTGAGACGCCGGCGGGAACGTTTCAAGATACCCTTACGGCGGAGGATATTACGGGCGACTTCCTCGACCATCGAATTGACATCATACCGCACTCGATGCAGGAGCTTACGCCGCCTGAGCGGTTGCAGTTCCTTTACCGGTATGTTCGTGAGTTCGCCATTCCGACGATGCCGATCTCAATGCAACAGCACCAGGTGTTCAACTTCAAGAAGTTCAACCGGCTTGTCGCCGAGTACAGCGGGATGCCGGAAGTCGAGGACCTGTTCATGTCGTTTGAGGGCTCGCCCGACGAAGAGGGCGGGAATGGTGCGGCGACTAAGCCGCCGTCTACAACGCGGCATGTATCCGAACGGGTCGGTCGGCCCGGCCCTTCTCGTAGTGGCCGGGACCACATGATGGAAATGGCGATGATGGGTAAGGGTTCAGGTGGTTCACAAGGACAGGAATAGACATGAGTGATGTGACATTAAAACTGCATCGCATAGGCGACATCCCAATTAGTCGTGACATGCTGGTAAAGGTGGAATGGCCCCCAGATGACATCTACAGGAAAATTGATGTTGACGCGGAACATCGAAAATGGGTCGTTAATCAACTTTACCTCCTGTTTGATTACGTTGAGGCCAGCCTGTGCTCTGCGCAGCTTTTGGAGGGTACGGCGACTGCGCCTTATACTCCTCACTGGCTTCAGTTAAAGGGAACGTGCCGACATTGCGGGAAGCATGTGGCCTGCGAAGGGCCGTTGGATGCCCCACGAGACAGTGTAGTGCTTCATCTTGCGGAACAACTTGTCACTTTCGGGCTTGATTGTTGTGGTCGAAACGCCGTACGGGAAAAAGAACTGGAACGTATTAACTCGCAGGATGTGGCTGCTTAATGCTGTATTGTTATACGACCGAAGATGGCTGCACGACAGAGCAGGTGTTCCCTATGGGTGAGGCGCCGAACAGTGTCACGCTTATGGATGGTCGTACAGCCTTTCGGGACATCGCCGCCGAGCACCCGGCGAGAGGCCCTCGTACAGCCGTCGGTAGTAAGTGGCCCATTTGTTCGGAATCCGCGGGGGTTCATCCCGACCAGATACCTGAAGCTATGGCGCATTGCGAAAGCATGGGGGTGCCAACGAGTTATACGAAGGATGGTCGAGCGATTCTCGTCAGTCGCAGTCATCGGGCGAGACACTTGAAGGCGGTCGGGCTCTTCGACAAAGACGCCGGTTACGGTGATTACGCAGGAGACCACTGATGGGTTTATTCGGCAACAACACCAGTTGGCTTAGTCCGTTCGGAGCTAGCGGCCAAGTGCTTAGTCCGTTCGGAGCTAGCGGCCAAGTGCTTGGTTCGTTTGGGGCCGGCGGCCAAGTGCCTCGCAACTGGCAGGATCGGTTATTGGGCATGCTTGGTCAGCCGCAAGGTGCGCGAGAGCTTCCGCCGAACACCGGGGGATCGCCACTCGGTCCTGGTGGCGTGCTTCCAATGGGGCAAGTTCCGCCCTCTGATTATTTCGGCAGCCTTTCGGGCTTTCGGTTCCCGGATGCTCCCGGGAACTTGCGATGGCGAAAACCGTTTGACACTTGGCATTATCAGGACCCAGAGAGGGGGGCATGGATTGACCCTACAGCGTCCGGCGGCCCCATGTCGTCTCTTCCGGGGCACGGACAGACACCAGAGCAGTATGAGAGGACAATGTCATTGTTGCATCCCGCATCGGCGCCTACGCCGGCGCCGCCACTTGTACGCGCCGCGCCAACTACGCCGACGAGGGTTGACCCACCTACACCGCTTAGGCGAGAACTTCTTAGGCGTAGAATGACAAGAGACAACAGGAGAAAGTGATGCCGGATCTCATGGTAACAGATGAAGAACTGACGGAGCAGGAGCAGATTGCCACGGAGGCGGAACCTGTCGAGCCTGACGCTGAAAAGTTGAAGGCGGAATACGATGTAGGGTTCACGGCTGAGCCCGAACAACCGGAAGAGGTCGTCGAGGAAGCGGGTGAACCCGAAGAGCCTGTCGGTGAAGCGCCCATGCCCTCGGAAGGACCGGATGCGGATTTGTTGATGCTGGCGCAGCAGTATGGAATGCCGGAAGAGTACGCCCGGCAGTTCAGTTCTGCGCGTGACTTGGAGCGTGCGTTGATGTTCTCAACGTCGCGGACTCCCGAACAACAGCAGCAACAGCCTCCGCAACAGACTCAGGCTCAAGCGGCCAGGGACTATCGCTATGAGGTTGCCGTTCCAGAGGGCGAGGAATACGACCCTTTGTTCGGGAAGATGATTACGGGCAACCGCGACTGGAACAAGCATACCAACAGCCGTTTCGCCGAGAATGAACGGGTTATCGAAAGGATGGCCCGCCAGATAGGCGAAATGGGCAAGGCGCTCGCGGGTTTCCAGAATGTGAACGAAGACCGCGAGATGGAGCAGTTCTTCGGCGGGCTTGGCGACGAGTATAAGGCCGAGATTGGCGAAGGACCGTCCAGCCAGTTGAAGCGTGGTAGTCCCCAGCTAAGGAACCGGGGCTCTGTGAAACAGGCGCGTAAGGACATTCTCGATCTGTATCGGATGCGGCGACAGGCGCCTCCCGATTCAGCCGAGTTGAACCGTCGCGCCTTGAGCCAGGTGTTTTTCGATAAACAGAAAACGCTTGCAAGGGAAGAGGTCAACAGCAAGGCTCTAAAGCGCAAGGCCTCGGTAACGCACAAGCCGACCGGCACGAAGCCGGGTTCAGGCAGTGCTGCTGACTTTGTGCGGGGTTGGAAGCGAGACCGCAACCTCGGCTGAGCAAGCGGATAGGAGTTGACAAATGCCAATTGTCGGTAGCGACATTAACGACCTTGTAGCCGGTACCCTGCGCAAGATGAAGCCCACGGGGTTTCATCTTATCGCGCAGGAACTCCAGGACTATGAGGTTATGGGTAAGTGGCTGAAGAAAGACCGCGTTGTCTTTGACGGTGGGTATGGTATTCAGCGGAACCTGATGGATGCGTTGGATAACGTGGCGGCGCACAAGGGCCTCTTTGAAGAGGACAACGTAAATGTTGCCGACCACCTTACGCAGATGAAAGTGGACTATGTCCACGCAGATACGAAGTTCGCAATTGAGCACCGCGAGGTGCTAATGAACAGCGGCGACACGTTTGTTACGAGCATCCTTGAAGTGCGTCGGACGAATGCGATGCTGGCGCTGGCAAGCGAACTCGAAGAGAAGGCGTGGGAGGTTCGTGCCGAGGCTACGACTACGGAGCCGAACGGTATCCCGTACTACGTGACGTATAGTGGTACGGCTGGTTTTAACGGCACCGTGCCGAGTGGTTGGAGTGGAACGACCGTTGCAAACGTCGACACGGCCGTACACACCAATTACGCCAACTACACGGACATCTATGTCACGGCGTCGATGGACGATCTCGTCAAGAAGATGCGCACAGCGAAGCGCATGTGCAAATTCAAGAGCCCGATGAGTCTCAAGCAGTTTCGGGGTCCGCTCGGCGAGCGTGTTCGCATCTACGTGGACGAGACAACGATTTCGATTTTTGAAGACATGGTTACCGCCCGGAACGAAAACCTCGGCATTGACTTGGCGACGTATGACGGCCAAGCGGTCTTCCGCAAGCACCCGATCATCTGGGTGCCGTATCTGGATGACCACGCTGCGGATGGCTCGAATCCCGTGTACATGATCGACCATGCCGCGTTCTTCCCGGCAGTGCTCAAGGGCGACTTCTTCCGTCAGACGGGTCCTCGCCCTGCTGCAAAGCAGCACAACGTGTCTGAAACCTTCTATGACATCAGCTACAACTACCTTTGCGTGAACCGCAAGTCCTGTGCGCTGATAGCCAAGGCGGAGCCCTTCACGTAAGCCGTGAAGCTGAGATAGGAGAAAGCAAATGCAAAAAGTACAGTACAAAGACCCATCGGATACGACCGAAGGGCCGAGCCCGATCATCTGGGGTGATATGCCGATCATGGAGATGATGCACGACCCCAGAAAGGGCTTCTATTTCTTTGATGACTTTGTCGATGTTTTACTGCCGGGAACTCAGACAACGGAAATTGCCTGGGGGCCGTACAAGGTGTTCAACACTGGTTCACCGGTATGGCAATCGGCTCTTACGGTCAACTCCATAGCGGTCAACGGCGGCATCATCAGTTGCGGTTTGGATACCGACAACGACAGCGGTTCGCTCGGCGTGCAAGCGCAGAGCTTCCGCATGAGCGGCCTCAAGGCGACGGACAAGAAGCTCTGCTTTGAGGCCCGGATTGCCGTATCGCCGATAACGACGAACGGCGTCGGATTTGCTCTTGGGCTTGCTGAAACGAGTCTCTTTACGTTCGCTACGGCGGTGCCGCTGAATGCCAGCGATGCGTTTACGAACACGGGCGCGTTCATCGGTTTCCAATACCTGGAAGATGATACGACGACCTGTTCGTCCGCGTATTCGGATCGTTCGGCTGCGGCGGCTACGGAGATCGGCTCGAACGAGGTCACCTTGGCGAACCTGACGTTCACCAAGCTCGGATTCATCTATGACCCGGAGGATTTGACGAACACCGTCAGGTTCTTCCAGGACGGTGCCAAGTGTGGCACGGTGTTGTCGTCTGCTAGTTTGGTGGCGTTGACGAACTTGGATGCTGCGTTGCTAGGTCCGATGGTTTCCGTGATTGCGGACAGCTCCGGAACATCCGGCCTGTTCTACATGGACTGGTGGCGCTGTGCTCAGTTGAGGTAGTAACCTGGCGCGGGGGGCGCCTTCGGGCGCCCTTGCGCCTCTTACTGGAGGCTTTATGAAGAGTCAGGTGAGGCTCGCTTTGTGCGCCATGCTCAACGTCGAGAAAGTGCCCGCGAATATCGAGAAGGCACACGACGAGCTTCTTGCGATGTGCCATCGAGTTAACCGAGGCAGCTTATCGACTGAGACCTTGGCATTGTTGATTCTGCTGACGAACAACGCTCAAGATAACGGCAAAGCTGTTACCGTATCTGATGTGGCGGCTGTTGTATTAGATGTTGCGCAATTTGTGCCTGGTGTTCCGGTACTCGTGCGCTGGGGCCGTCATAGTTCTCCGGCCACGTTTGTTCGCATGGCAGACGATGGAAAGATGCAAGTTCGTTACGACAAGAACGACAAAGAGGTAATTGTTTCACCCGGTCGGGTCCGGCTGAAGGATAGCAATGGCTGAATCTACGTTAGCTCTGAATTGGTATGACCTGATGAACGAAGTCGGGTTCTACCTTGGATACGGGCGAGAGTCGCATCTGTCGTCGTCAAGTGGCGGGGTTCCGACGATTGACTTGACTTCTCTGTCAACGTGGACTACGGACCAAGGCTATGAGATTGAACGGGCTGTCGCGGCAGGTCTCAGGCAGTTTTACTGCCCGCCGATTATGCCAGGTAAGGCGCAGCCGCACGAATGGACGTTTCTTAAGCCGCGAACGAGTATACCCGTTTGGACCGACGATGAGGTTACACTATCACTAAGTACAGCGACCTGTTCGGGTGGCGCTTACGTGCCACCTCCGCCTATTACAGGTAGAACAACTGTCACTTCAGATACCGCCGAATTTACTGCTGACATGGTTGGCGAATACTTGTGCATTACCGATGTCGGCCCGTATGAAATTGCTTCTTATACTTCGCCGACCGTTGTTGTTGTGATTGGCAATGCAAGTGCCGCTTCAGGAGCGACCTATTCCGTAGGGCCGATCCCCGTAGAGATTTTGGGGGTGACGAATGAGCCGTATCATCGGGTATTAACGATTTTTGAGACGGCGGCCTTTGTTCCATCTATGGTTGGTGCCACGATTACTATTACAGGGTCTGAGGCCGGTAGTTATACGATTACTGAGTATGTGTCGGATCATGAGCTAAAGGTTTATACCGCCGTTGGTACAAGCCATTATCTCGCGTATCACATGCCTTATTCGATAACGTCTGCTGGCGCCTACCGGATGCCTGACGTATTTGGGGGCATTCTCGGCGATATGTATTTCGACGTTGGTGACGGGCGGTATACACCCATTAGCATCGTCAATGAAGGCCAAGTTCGTCATAAACTTCAGGCTAGTGATTCGACTGGACGACCATACTGCGCGGCGATTCGGCCCGTTGCACTTGCAACATCCACTACGACGGGGCAGCGCTTTGATCTGATCGTGTTTCCAATCCCCGATACCGATTACACTCTGCACTATCGGTACACGGTTCTGCCTGATGCCCTATTCGCAGATGGCCTGTATCCGTGGGGTGGAGCTACGCACGCTGAGACGATCAAGGCGAGCTGTCTGGCGGCGGCGGCTAAGACGAACTTCCCCGTCGAGAAGGAAGAGAAGTGGACCGAATACCTGCGGCTGCTTCAAGTGAGCATCGGTGTTGACCAGCAGTTGAACACAGCCGAAACGCTTGGTTACTGCGGTGATCCGAGCGCGAGAGGCGCGAAACCTGCGGATTGTCGTTTGGCCGACGGTCACGTGGTAACGGTTTATGGGACGGCTTATCCGTAAGGAGATAACCGATGTACGGAATACCGGGGCCGCACGTTGCGGCGCTTAATACCACGCATTTCCCCGGTGCTGACAACACAGCAGCGGTGTGTACGGTAGCTGCTGACACCAAGGAAACATGGGTGCTCGATTGGATACACTGTAGTTTCGACGAAGGCGGTGCAACAGATTATAGCAGCACGCTCACAGTTGCTTTCGGCACTGCGCCGACGACGAAATGGCAAGTTATCATCGCTGTGGACGCGAGCGTTTATGGTGGCGCAGGCGTGTTCCCGTTCTATTTCCCCCGTGGCCTTTACAATGCCAAGGGTGAACAGATGGTTGTTACTCTTGCGGCTGTGGCTAACGTCGAGGGTAAGTTAAACATCGGCTACCATTAGGGGAATTGCACATGCGTGGCGTACCGAATGCTACATCAATGAAGCAGCTGCATGGTTACGATGCCGGTGCTGGTGGGCCTTGGACGGTTACTGTTGCCGCCGACACCAAACAGACATGGGTCTTGGATTGGATACATGTGGCGATTGGCTTGTCTGGTGCCCTGGCTGCCACTGAGACACTTACCGTCACCATTGGCGGAGTGACCAAATGGCAAGTCGATGTCATACTTGATGGTACCATTTATGGGGGTCCTGCAATCCTGCCGTTTGAGTTCCCTCGGGGCTTGTATGGTGCCAAAAACAAAGCGCTTGTTGTAAGGCTTACCGACATTGCCACAGCGGTAGGAACTGTAAACGTCGGTTATCACTAAGGAGATAAGCAAATGGGTGCACATAACGTTTACACGGAACTTCATCAGAAGGATGGTTCCCACTTCCCGGCTTCGGGAAGAGACCACTATATCCCCGGCTACGGCTATCTGTTCGGCTGGGGTACGACGGTGGGCAACGGGTTTGCAGCAGGTTGGTCGAAAGGTGCGCTTTTCATTGACATAGACGCGGCTGCCGGTCAGCAGCAGTGGGTTAACGAAGGCACGGCTTCGACTGCAACCTGGAAACGCAAGGAAGCGGGTGACATTAACTTGCTTGCCGCCGAGCAGATCGGACTTGCGGCTACGGCGTATGCGAACTTTGCCGATAACGCCTATGCGCTCTTCGGCACAGGTTCCGACGTCAAGTTGATGTGGAACGGGACGTTTCTGGAAGGTGGGCCGGTGGATAAGATGTGGGGCGGCGCTCCTTCGAGGGCCGACCCCGCGTACGAAACGCTCGTCCATGAGTATTTCAATGATTTTCGACATCTCACCATCGATTACGATGCCACGAACGACTGGACCATGACTGAGGATGACGCGGCATGTACACAGGCGATATCTGCGGATACCGTACTTGGCACACTTCTCCTTACGAACAAGGCGACTACTGATAACAACGGTCAACAGATTCAACTCCAGCAGGAGTCGTTCAAACTCGCCGCCGGCAAACAACTCTGGTTTGAGGCTAGGGTAAAATTCGCCGCCGGGGCCACTGAGATCGACTGGGTGGTCGGCATGGGTGAGACCGAGGATATCACGGGTGTGGCCGACAACTTCCTTGATGATGGGATTGCCTTTAACAAACTCGACGGAGCCACGGGTATTGACCTGGGGACGCACGACAATGGGGCGAACGTGGCAAGTGCGGACATTGCCACAGCAACCACCGGATGGGTTAAGCTTGGCTTCCATTTCGACGGTGGAGCGTCCGGTGCGGCAGTTGTTACTCCGTATGTCAATTGCGTAGCCAAGACGGCGATCACAACTTGCGTCTATGCGACTCAAGGCGAAATTTCGCCCATCTTCATGGTTCGCAACGGCGATGGCACGACAACGCAGACGATGGAAATTGACTACGTGAAAGTCGTCCAGCTTCGATAGGAGTAGGTCATGGCCGATGAAGTAACGGTAACAGCGAACCTGGCGTATGTCAAAGGTGGCGCGTCCATCACCTATACGAGCGGTGAGTTGACGTTTAACGTCACCGGTACGCACTACTTCGCCAACACGCAGGAAATCGGCACCGGGGCCTATGAAGCATTGGATATGGGCAGTGACGTGTCACCGGGTTGGGTGTTCATGCGAAATCTCGACGACGCGAACTTCGTTGAGATCAAAGGTGCGACAGGTGATGCTGGACCGATGCTCAAGCTGAAAGCTACCGAGTGCGCCGTCTTTCGCATGGTGTCTACCGCGCCCTTTGCGCAGGCCGACACCGGCGCAATCGACTTGGAGTACGTCATTATTGACGATTAGGAGATAGATCATGGCTCTTGTAACTACGCCGTTAGGAGCACCGCTGGCATACAGTCTAACGGAAGATGATGACTTGGACACGGCAGGTGTGACAAACATTCGCAACGGTCCTTGTACACTCTATGCCGTTGAATTGGTGGCGGCTACGGAAGACCCTGAGCCGCTGTACGCCAAGTTTTACAACCAAGATGGTTCGGCCTTGACGTTCGGTACAACGGCGCCTGTTATGATTATTCCGGTCGAAGAGGATACTGCGATCCTCGTCGTCATTCCCGGCGGATTGCCTTTTACGAGCGGGCTGTCGGCGGCGGGCTGTAGTGAGGATGGCAGTGCGGTGACGACGGAGCCTGACAGCGCCTTTCGGATGCGAGCCGTCACGGCGGACAACTAGGAGACTCTACGATGCCAGGTGCACGATCAGAATATACAGCGACCGTAGGTGACAAGGTATACACTTTTGCTTCCCTCGGCTCTACGGTCGAACTCGACTTTTGCGGCGATGACCCTTATATCCACGCCGTTGAGATTGATTGTACGAACAACACCAACGAAGATGTGTATGTTCGGTTTTGGTTTCATGCAACAGCGTCGCCGCCGACTAACGGCACGACGGACGTACATATGCTTCTCCCGGGGATTAAAGGCGTCGTCACGGCATACCTATTCCCGGAAGCGGTTTTTGTTGACGTGGACGGCGTGGGGACCTTTGCCCTTTCGATTGCTTGCGTTACAAACGCCGGCGGCGGAAGTGGCACCAGTGCGCCTAGTGGGGTTGTCAAGGTCAAACTCATTGTTACAGAAGGCTCGTAATGGATGGCAAAGCAGCGAACAGTCGATCTCATCTTCCCTGTAGGTGGCCTTAACCGCCGTTTCGCCTATCAACACCAGCCTCCATTCACCACGCCCGATTGCTTGAACGTATGGCCCGACTCTCCGGTGGAGGGTCGTGCGCGCGGGGGCTCACGTCCGGGGTTACAGAAAACACACGGCTTGACCGGTACGGGTGGCCCGCTGGGCGACGGTTCACCTGTTCGACTGCTCGGGCAGGTGCGCAAAGCACCTACGGACAACTACACCGTCTGGAAAGACCCGTTTACGTTTGAAGGCGATGAACCCTGGATGTTGTCTGATGTATGGTCACCAGCCACAGCACTCGACGAAGACATGCCTACGATTGCGGAAGAGCACTATGCTTACGTGAATGAATTCAGCAATCGTGGTGCGATACATGAAGGTTTGGACATTGATACTGATCTTGCGTATACGATCGGCATCGAAATCCTACCTCACAGTGACGGATTGTTTTATGGGGGGTGTCAGATATACGGCGGCATGGCCCAAGTCAATCCGAACCATTGGAACCAGGGATTTGCTGCTACTATCCGTTGCTATCTAGTAGAAGCACCAAGTACATATCATTACAAGGCTGGTTTTGCTGAGTACCTAAACGGCCACATCGTAGCGGGTCACAACTGGTACTGGGAGAGTGAGGACATTGTGCCGCACATGGGTTGGTTCAAGGTGGTTGTCAACCAAAGGGACGTGAAGGTCTATTGGGAAGATGAACTGATAATCAATGGCATTGTAGATGTCTGGGCGGGACGCTGGGGGTTTGGGTTGCGAGGGGGCGGGCAAACAACACGCATTACCACCTTTTCTATCGACTACTACAGAGATGCGCCGGGTGTAGCCGGTGACCCTCGCATGATCCTTTGCGCCGGGGCTGGGGCGCTTACGCGGGCGGAAGCGCACTCGAATAGCCCTTACAACGTGCACAGTTCATTTTACGTCGAGAATGTTGACGGCAGCATGGAGGAAATATCGACTGAGTGCGATTACACGGCGATTCCTCGCGTATACACGATCCAGGCTGACCGGTTATTGCAAGGGGCCGCGCGCCTTGACAAGTTCTACATTGCGGATTACTCGCCTATTCGGATAAGCGGAACCGACGGTGAGATCGTTGGCGTCGGAGGGCATTTTCTTGGACGGGTTGGTGTGCCTGTCTTTTGGTGGGGTAACCCTGAGTATGGAATTATCGAAGGCCGCGATGTTGTAATGATATCGCATTGTCAGGGTGGCGCCGCAGAAGACGGTGTTTACAAAGTCCGATTGGCGGGAAGCCCTTATCTGTCATTCTCGCCTAGCGCTGACGGCTCGGCATCGGATACGACGAGGTGCTCTTATCGCATCGAAGCCGGGCCGAAAGTATACGACCTAACAACCGGCGAATTGTCTATGTGGGAGGCGGACACGGGCAAAGGGATGTTGCCTGTAGGTTGTAGGCTAATATGCCTGTGGGACGACCGCATGGTCTTAGCTGGGTCAAGCACAAACCCACATCAGTGGTACATGAGTGCAATGGGCGACCCGCTGGATTGGAAATATGGGACAGGCGAGAAAGATGCGTCGCAAGCCGGAGAAGCAACCCATGTTGGCGAGATCGGTGACTCCATAACCGCGCTTGTGCCGTACACGGACGACTATCTCATCGTCGGGTGCCGGGCTTCTCTGTGGGTTCTCGTCGGTAATCCTAACGCCGGTGGCGTTATAAACAACATAAGTCGAACCATCGGTATCGTATCGGCGGGTGCCTGGTGTATGGGACCGGACTCCAAGATGTACTTCCTCAGCCGGGACGGTCTGTACATGCTGGACCCCGATGGCTCAAAGTACCCGGTTGCCCTGTCACGCAATCAACTTCCGCGAGCGCTGCTGAACATCGACGTGAACCAGGATACCGTTCTTCTCGCGTATGACCGAGCGCATCGCGGCATACACATTTACATCACGCCGAATCTGGGTGGCAACCGAGTGCACTACTGGTTCAACCCGGAAACACGAACCTTCTGGCCGATGGAGTTCGCAAGCAATTCCCAGCCGACTGCGATACTGTCCTACGATGCCGATATGGAGGAACACGCAAGAGTTTTGCTCGGTGGTCGTGACGGGTACATACGGAAGCCGGTTGCTCTCGTATCTGCGGACGACGCAACAGCGTTCAACAATTACGCCTACATCGGGCCGATTAAGCTCGGCAATACCACGCTAAACGACGGTATGTTGCTGGAACTTGTCGGTACGCTCGGCAGCACAAGCGGCAACGTGTCTTGGCAGATAGGAGCAGGTCCGAGCCCCGAAGAAGCGTACCATGCGGACGCCTTTCCGGTGTCAGGCATGTGGGAAAAGGCAGGCAGAAACCATACCGTTCGCCCAAGAGCACGCGGGCAGTGTTTCTATCTGAAAGTGTTCGGGCGAGGCGCCCCCTGGTCGATGGAAGGCGCGGCGGCACGTATCGCAGATATAGGCGAGCAGAGGTTGCCGTAATGATCAACAGTAAACCAATTCACAGCAACGTGCACGATCAGCTTGAGACGCGCAAGGCGCTTCAGCAGGTTGAAATGGCTCGTGCGAATCTCGACGAGCGTACTGAGGACCTCGAAGATATTACGGGCATGATAACAGATCATGTTTTCGAGTCGCCGGTCGCGGGTTCTGATCCACCTGACCCAGAATACGATACGCGGTTTTACAAGAAAACAGAATTAGACGCCGGTCAGCTTGATAACCGTTATTTCACCGAAGACGAGCATCTTGCTGCGAGTGCCGGAGCCGGGGACGCTGGCAAACCGATCAAGCTCGATGCCGCCGGTCACGTCGACGCGACAATGGTCAACGACGGCGACGTAGATCACACGGCAATCCAGAACATCGGGTCCAATACACACGCTCAGATCGACACGCATCTGGCGGCCTCAAATCCCCACACTGGATCAGCATCGACGGACCACAAAGCCGCGCACGTGGGGGCGGGCAGCGATAAGATCAGAGACGCCACGGCGGCACAGGACGGTCTAGCAACCGCTGCTCAGATAACGAAGCTCGATGGCATTGAAGCCGGGGCGGATGCCCTTCCCGTCGTAGACACCACGGAACTCGTCAAAGGTAGCGTTGATGCCACAAAGAAGGTGCGCATCGAGGCTGATGGCCTGACTACGGCAACCACTCGCGTCTTGACGATGCCGGATAGTGACATCACTCCCGACCACAATACTGCATCTCGTCCTCCCAACGGAGCTGCAGGCGGAGATATCACTGGTACCTATCCAAATCCGACGGTTGCCGCCGATGCGGTGACCTATGCCAAGATGCAGAACGTCTCGGCAACGGACCGCTTTCTCGGTCGTGACACCGCCGGAGTGGGCGACGTTGAAGAGATTGCCCCGGCGGCTGCTCGGACAATCCTGAATGTGGCTGACGGTGCTGACGTTACTGGGGATAATGTACCCAGGGATCATAAGGACAGCCATGATCCGGGTGGCGCAGATGGACTCGATGTGGCTACACCGACAGACATTGGAACGGCCAATGCCGAAGGCAACGGCACTGCCTTTGTTCGAGACAACCACGTTCATGCAATCCCGGCAAAGTGGCGGACGCGGAGTTTCCTTATCGAGGTTCCCGCTCCTCCGGATGACGACGAGTTCATCGTGCATTGGTTTCCTAATGCGGCGACGCTTACTCAGGTACGTGTCCACGTCAAGGCGGCCACGAGCGTAACCTTTGATCTGACGGAACGTGGTTACGATACGCCGGACGCGGGTGGCACGGACATCACAGCCGCTGCAATCACAGCGACGACGACACCGACGGATGTGACGATGAACAACACCAACATGGCGGCCAACACCGTGCTGGTCTATCACAGTTCCGCTGTTGTCGGTGCGCCCGGCAAAGTGTGGATTTTCGGTAAGTACACGATAGACTAATGGCTAAGACGCTCCGGGTATGCACTGATTTTGAGTCCGGTACGTTCTACGCGTTTGCTCGCACGAAGAACTCGCCTACGCTCGTTCAGAACCCACCTCCGGTGTATGAGCATGAGACGTATACGGCTGCCTGCACGCAAGCCGCTGCCGGGAAGTCGTTTGTAACACATCCGTTCACCAAAGCGGACAATGACTACGCCATCGGTTTCCCCGTGCGGTTTACGAACGTCAATGCGACTACAAATTATTACTTCGCCGTGGTTCAGAGTGACGATTCAAAACATCATCTAAAGCTGGGGGTGAACGCCGGGAAACTAGAGGTGTGGGATGCCGATGATAACCTGGTAGCGACCAGTGCCGGAGTGGTGTTTGCTAACGATACCGACCACCTCGTCGAATTGCTGCTCACGTTTGGCAACCCTGGTGACGTTGTAGTTCACGTTGATGAGGCGGAGGCGGTTACTGCAAACGGTGAGAAGTTTGATACCGGCGCAGGGGCGACATTGGAGCTATGTCTGGGCGGTCAGGGTGGCGTGCCGGCACAAGCGACCGATGTTTACTTTACTGGTCCTCCCTATGTGTACTCCGGTGCTGCTGATGTCACGGACTTCGTCGGGCCTAACGGGCACATACCTTTCCGCCACGACAAGGCCACGCCAATACCGGACATCGGGGATGCACTCGATGTAGGTTGGTGGGATGATGCGGCGGAGATCCCATTCGGCGATGTAAATCTAGTTCGCTACACCGATAACCTTGACTTTGGTGTCGTGACTACCGATCCCGATGGTTGTGTTGCAGCGACCCCCGGACCGCACGGGGATGCTCGAATTGGATCAGGCGATACGATCCTTGGTGCTACTTGGCTTGTGCGGTGGTTTGCGAATCCTGCTTTCCCCAACATAAATAATTTCTGGTTTTGCTACGGGAAAACGCCGCACGGCGATCCGGGTGTTGACAATACAACCAAGGTGAATCTCGGCAATGCCTTAGGCACACAGAACACTCTCATCGTTAGCGAGGCAGCCGGGGATGTGCCGACAAGGGACCACTATTTCCAACTAGGATGCAAGTGTCAAGTGGTTATTGGCGCTGCCTCAGTGACGATGTACAATTGCATGTGTTCGCTGTGGGTGAAACCAGGCCTAGCCTTTAGAGGCGTACACCTTGGTGCTGGTCCTGTAGGACGGGCGCAGGGAAGAGAGATACTTGTAGGGTAGCTGGGATCGCCTTAGCGTGACCGATTCCGGGCACCCGAAGATTCCGCTTGACAAGGGTTTGCGTGCCACCCGGCTGGGCTGGCTAGGTCGCGGGCGAGCTTTGCCAATTAGCCTACGCCCTGAATCTGGGGACGGGAGGTGGCGGCCTCCGATTGCTTGCAGTGGCCGCTGTACGCCCTACTGTGCTTCGTCCGGTGGGGCGTTTCCTTTGCGCCCCGAAACGATACAGAAAAAACTTTGGAATCCACTTGCATCTGGGCCGGGGATATCGTATAGTTCATGCACCATGACGAGAAAGCATCAAGCTAATTGAGAACAACGCCCCGCTCCGGTCCGCCGGCTCGTCATGGTAGCAGGCCACAAGGTTGGCCGGCGGGGCCTTTTTTCTCTTGGGATGGCGCGGTGACGATGGCAGGGATGCAGGACACGGACTGTCCGGGTCGCTTTTGCGACCGACAATCAGGACTGGGCAAATCAGCGGGCAGCAACGCCCTATAATATATGATATGCTGCAGTCACGCTGTCAGGCTTCCGTTCTTACTGCATCCTCACCACGTCCGGTCCCACGCGATTAACGGCGATTAGCGGACCCCGGTTTATGGGGCCTTTGCCCTATTCGCATCGGGCTAGAACGAGGCGCGAAGACTATGAAGTACAAACCCGGCGACAAGGTCGAAGTCAGATCCTCCAGGGACGACTTATGGGAGTCTGCCGTGATCCTGTGCTATTGGAGTTGGCACGCGAGATACGAAGTTACGCTTGAGGATGGTCGCGGTGCCATGGTGGAGACTCGCGACATCCGCCTGCGTTGGGAAGCGGAGGTGGAAGCAACCCAACGTGAGGAGCTCGGAGGAATCCTTCTCTCGTTCAGCCGGGGGAGGCGTGAGGGTTTTTGCCGGCCCTTGCGTTCTCCCCCGGGGTCTTGCTATCCGGCGTGCACGTTACTGCCCCATTGGCCAGTGGCTAAGGTGACGACATGACCGAGCAAGAAAAGAAGCTACTGACAGAGAAGCACAAGGAGCTGACTGACATCAGTCACCGGCTACATGAATCGTGGGTCAAACAAGAACACGAGGCAATTCGAATGGGTGATGTTATCGCCGAGCTTCTAAAAGTCCAAGGCATGATCAGCGTATTTCTCGCCGCGAGCGACA
>Ga0209986_10000659_pt1 | contig 33915 bp, 25 predicted proteins | sample BlataG_FD_183168 | JGI IMG/M metagenome (GOLD analysis project Ga0209986, IMG submission 183168) | Deep subsurface microbial communities from Black Sea to uncover new lineages of life (NeLLi) - Black_00105 metaG (SPAdes) (version 2) | ecosystem: Environmental > Aquatic > Marine > Oceanic >...
AGCACACGGCGCGAACAATAACCGAAGTGCTCTCCGGTATTGACAAGAAGAGGGATGTATAGAGATGCCCAAAAAAGAGCAGGCAAAGACAGAAATATCGGATTCGGAAGTACAGGAAAAAGAAAGCGCTGACAGGGAAACACAGGCGGATGTCGAGCAACCTTCCGGTGAAGCGAGGGAAGATGCCCAGGCTACCGAAGAGACCCAGCCAGAGGAAGAGCCGTGTGAAGAGGAAAGACTCCAACAGCACATAGAAGAGTTGGAAGACAAGCACCTTCGCTTAGCGGCTGAGTTTGACAACTATAAGAAGCGAATGGCGCGCCAGTATGAAGAGACGATGCGTTCGGCCAATGACAGAATCCTCCTTGAGTTGCTGGAAGTGGTGGACAACTTTGAACGCGCCCTGCATCATGAGAATGACAACACTGATTTTGAGACTTTTCGCAAAGGCACGGAGCTTATCTTCAGCCAGATAACCGCCCTGTTGGGTAAGTACGATATCAGTCCAATTGAAGCTTTAGGTAAGCCTTTTGACCCCAATCTCCACGAAGCGGTGATGCCGATCGAATCAGAGGATTACCCGGAAGGGGTCGTGGCGGTTGAAGTGAGCAAGGGTTATATGCAAGGGGATCGTGTGCTGCGTCATAGTAAGGTAGGTGTGAGCAGAGGGAAGGCAAAGGATAAGGAAGAAGGACGAAAGTAGGTCGGGTTCCAAGTGATGCGAAGCGAAACGAGAAACCCGACAGTACTCTCAAAGGCTATAATAGACTATAAAGGAGCATAAAAACATGGGAAAAGTAATTGGCATTGATCTGGGAACAACTAACTCGTGCGTGGCTGTTCTTGAGGGAAAGGACGGGGTCGTAATACCGAATCTTGAAGGCGCCCGTACGACGCCCTCGGTGGTGGCCTTTACCAAGGATGGTGAGCGTCTGGTCGGGGCGGCGGCCAAAAGACAGGCGGTGACTAACCCGGAAAACACGATTTTTTCCATCAAGCGTTTTATGGGGCGTATGCACAGCGAGGTCTCCTCGGAAGAAAAGATCGTCCCGTACAAGGTGACTGAGAATGAAAAGGGAGCGGTTCTGGTTGAAGCTCAGGACAAGAAATATTCGCCGCCGGAGATATCGGCCATGGTGCTGCGTTCGATGAAGCAGGCGGCGGAAAGCTACCTCGGGCAGGAGGTCAAACAGGCGGTCATAACGGTGCCGGCCTATTTCAACGATTCCCAGCGACAGGCCACTAAAGACGCCGGACGGATTGCCGGCCTGGAGGTGCTGCGTATCATCAACGAGCCCACGGCCGCCTCGCTGGCCTATGGTCTGGAAAGGAAAGGGAATGCCAAGATTGCCGTCTTTGATCTGGGTGGGGGTACATTTGACATTTCCATCCTGGAGATTGGCGACGGCGTTTTTGAAGTTCGCTCGACCAACGGCGACACCCACCTCGGCGGCGACGACTTTGATCAGACCATCATCGACTGGATGGCTGAGGAGTTTCTCAAGTCGCAGGCGATCGATCTACGCAAGGACCGCATGGCCCTTCAACGCTTGAAAGAAGCGGCGGAAAAGGCCAAGGTTGAACTGTCGTCGACCCTTCAGACAAATATCAATCTACCCTTTGTCACTGCCGACCAGTCCGGTCCGAAGCACCTTGATCTGACACTGTCGCGCTCAAAACTGGAACAGCTCACGGAGCATTTGATTCAGCGTACGGTCGAGCCGTGCAAGGCGGCGCTAGCCGACGCCAAGCTGTCTATGTCCGACATTGACGAAGTGGTTTTGGTGGGTGGGATGACCCGCATGCCAAAGGTTATTGAGCTGACGAAGGAACTGTTTGGAAGAGAACCGCACAAAGGGGTTAACCCCGACGAGGTGGTGGCAGTTGGGGCGGCTATTCAGGCTGGTGTTCTCTCCGGGGAAATGAAGGATATTGTGCTTCTCGATGTGACTCCGCTCTCGCTGGGAATCGAGACGCTCGGGGGCGTCATGACCCGGCTGATCGAGCGCAACACCACCATCCCAACCAAGAAATCTCAGATTTTCTCGACCGCCGATGACAATCAACCGGCGGTATCGATCCACGTCTTACAAGGCGAACGCCAGATGGCGATCGACAATCGCACGCTGGGGCGATTCGACCTCGTTGGTATTCCTCCCGCGCCGCGCGGTGTGCCTCAGATCGAGGTAAGTTTTGACATTGATGCCAACGGCATTGTTCATGTCAACGCCAAAGACCTGGCCACTGCCAAAGAGCAGTCGATCAAGATCGAAGTCTCATCCGGTTTGTCCGAGCAGGAAATCGACAATATGGTCCAAGATGCCGATAAGCACGCCGAGGAGGACAAGCAAAAGGGGGAGCTGATCAAGGCGCGCAACGAAGCCGACCAGCTTGCCTATGCCACGGAAAAGACTCTCAAGGAACATGGTGACAAGGTTAGTGAGGAGGACAGGAAGAAGATCGAAGAGGCCGTCAAGAATCTCAAAGATGCAATGGCCGGTGATTCGTTAGAAGCGATTAACGCTGCCAAAGAGACTCTCACCACCGCCTCGCACAAACTTGCCGAGGAGATGTACAAACAGGCGCAGGCTGCAAGCAGCGCTCAACCTGAAGCCGAACCAGAGGCTGCAACCGCCGGCGCCGGTGAGGGTGAAGAGAAGAAGGATAAAGGAGAGGGAGCGGTTGACGCCGACTTTGAGGTTGTCGACGATGACAAGAAGTAGTTAGCCGATGGCCAAAAGAGACGATTATGAAGATACCGAGAACGGGTGGCCCACCCCTTGGGGTGGGTTTCTCAGGACAAAATACAAGTAGGATGACTCAACCCACCGCAAGCGGTGGGGCACCCAAAAGGTTAACGAGAGCGCTTTCAAGGAACTGACAATGGCCAAACGAGACTACTATGAAATCCTCGGCGTGGACCGGGGCGCCAATGAGGAAACAGTCAAATCGGCTTACCGCAAGCTGGCGCTGAAGTACCACCCTGACCGCAATCCGGGTAACAAGGAGGCCGAGGAGAAATTCAAAGAGGCCACCGAAGCTTATGAAGTACTAAAAGATCCTCAGAAGCGCCGCGCCTACGACCAGTTCGGCCATGCCGGGGTGGGGCAGGCGGCCGGGGCAGGGTTTGGCTTCAGCGGTTTTGAGAGTTTTGATCTTGGTGATGCACTACGGGCCTTCATGCGCGATTTCGGCGGCGGGTCGATCTTTGATGATTTCTTCGGCATGGGGATGGGCGGCTCACGGCGGAGGAGAAACCGCGGTGAGGACCTGCGTATCAGAATCAAACTCACTCTCGAAGAGATTGCCACCGGCGTGGAAAAGTCGATTAAAGTCAAGCGGTTAGTGCGCTGCGACAGTTGCGGAGGATCGGGCGTGGCGGCCGGTTCTTCGCGTCGAACCTGCCCGCAGTGCAAAGGTGCGGGTCAGGTACGAACGGTCACACGAACCTTTCTCGGCACTATTCAGCAGGTTTCCACTTGCAACATGTGTCGGGGCACAGGAGAGGTCATAGCCGATCCGTGCCGGGTGTGCGGCGGTGAAGGCCGGGTGCGAGGTTCGACCACAGTTCAAGTAAAGGTTCCGGCAGGGGTTTCCAGCGGCAACTATATGACGATTGAAAACATGGGCCATGCCGCCCCTCACAACGGGGAGCCGGGCGATCTCATTGTCGTTTTCGAGGAAGCCGAGCACGAGCATTTCACCCGTCGTGGAGACCACATCCTATGTGAGTTGCCGATTTCATTTACGACTGCTGCTTTAGGAGGGACGGTCTCGGTGCCTACCCTGAATGGACATGCGACGATACGAATTCCTCCGGGGACGCAGCCGGGCAAGACGTTGAGAATGCGGGGCAACGGAATCCCTCATCTGCACCACGCCGGTCGGGGAGATCAACTCGTTGGTATTGTCGTGTGGGTGCCGATGAAGCTGAGCAAAGAAGACAAAAAGCTGCTTGAAAAGCTCTCATCCTCTGAGACGTTCACGCCGCCGCCGGCAAATAAGTCGTTCTTTGAGAAGCTCAGAGAAACCCTCGGCGTGTGAGCAAGAAATGGGTGAAACCAAACCCCACGCTTATACTGAAGCGAAAATTGAAATACCCCGTCTTTTAGCGGATGCCGTCTGTAATTTCATTATCGAAAACATAAGTTCCGGTTTGATTCTCGAGGAGGAAGAGGATTCTCCCGTTACCGGAATCAGGTTTTACGTTCCCCAGGATGACAAAAAGGACTGGCGGAGCTTGCTGACTGATTATCTCTCGTGTCTTGTCGACGGTGCCGGGGTAATAGTTCCTCACATCGAGGAGCGCCTGATCGAGAACATAGAGTGGGAAGAACAGTACCGGCAATCCGTCAAACCAATTCTTATCGGCAAGGATGTCATCGTTCGTCCTCCCTGGTGTGTTGCCAAACCGGGCGTCAAGTATGACATCGTTATTGAACCAAAGATGGCTTTTGGCACCGGCATACATGAAACCACACGATCGTGTCTCAAGATTGTCAGGGAAAGATTTAGGCTGGGGATGCGGTTCTTGGACGTCGGTTGCGGGTCAGGCGTTCTGTCCATTCTTGCCGACAAGATGGGAGGGAGTTTTATCAAAGCGATTGACAACGATCCCACTGCCGTGGAAAATTGTCGCGAGAATTTTCAGGTCAATCAGGTGCGTACACCCAGCGAAGTCCTGTTGGGATCGATTGAGAAATGCAAAGGCGATCTCCCTTATGATTTTATCTGCACCAACATTATAAAGAGTACGATACTGTCCATGCTTGGCGGCCTGGCAGCGCTGACAGCCCGCAAGGGGATTTTAGTATTGTCGGGGTTACTTGAGCGGGATGAAGGCGAGGTCTCGGCCCGGTTAAAACAGGCGGGGTTGGCCACGTTTTCAATTCTGCGGGACAACGAATGGCTGACCTACACCGTCTGTGAAGGCTAAATAATGGAACTGCCGATATTCTACTGTCCGCCGGAGCTTCGGCGCGATGATACAATTGTACTTCCCGCTAACGAAAGTCACCATGCTATCAGTGTTATGCGCCTTTCGCAAGGGGACCGGGTGCTGGTCGTTGACGGTGTTGGTACCGCCTACCGTGGAGAGATAGCGAGAATTGTCGGCAGAAAAAAGGTCGAGGTCCGGCTGCATTTGGAAATTCGCAATTTCGGTGAACCGGCCGTTGTGCTCACTCTGGCGGCTGGCCTCTCGGTTGGCTCCAAGTTCGACACCGTTGTCCAGGAAGGGACCGAGTTGGGTGTGAAAAGGTTCGTTCCGATCATTTCTGAAAGATCCAAGGTGAAGCTGGATGATCCAACAAAAGCCTCAGCCAAGACGCGCCGTCTCGAACGAGTGGCGTTAGCGGCCATCAAGCAGTGCCGCCGAAGTTACCGACCGGACATCTCGCCTCCGGTCAGCTTTGACGAATATATGAAACAAGCTGACAGCGAAGACCTTAAACTTATTTTCCAACCGGGCGACAGGGTGCCTTCGTTGGAGCAGATACGGGTAGATGCTCAGACGAAACGAATTACCGCGCTGGTTGGTCCTGAGTCCGGTTTCACGCCGGATGAAGTTGACCTGGCCGGCAAAGCCGGATTTGTTTTAGTCTCATTGGGGCCAAGGATTTTGAGGACAGAAACGGCCGGGCCGGTAGCCTGTGCGCTTGTGATGAATATGTTAGGCGAGTTGAGATAGCTCTCTCTTTTTCCGATACGTAAAGCAAATGGAGAATGTAATTTTAGTATGGGTGGGGCTGTTCGGTCTGGTTATCGGCTCGTTCCTGAATGTCGTGATTCACCGGCTCCCCCGCCATGTTCCGTTTCTCGCGGGGCGTTCCGTGTGTCCTCACTGCGGCGCCCAGCTTAAGTGGCACCACAATATCCCGGTGCTCAGCTTTGTGCTTCTTGGCGGCAGGTGCGCCTTTTGCGAAGGGAGAATCTCCTACCGGTATCCCGCCGTCGAGATCATCAATGCGCTCTTCTACGTCTACTTCTACTGGCAGTTTGGTTTTAGCCTGAACTTCGGTATTTTCGCTTTTCTTGCCTCAGCGCTCCTGGTCATCTTTTTTATCGACTTCGACTTTCAAATAATCCCTGATGTCATCACTCTGCCCGGAATAGCCCTGGGTCTGGCCGTCTCGTTGCTGCCCGGCGGAATCGACCCCGTGGGCGCCCTTATTGGCTTACTCGTCGGAGGAGGGGCTTTGTATCTGATCGCCATGCTCGGTGACTGGCTGTTCAAGAAAGAATCTATGGGGGGCGGTGACGTCAAGATGGCCGCCATGTTAGGCGCTTTTTTGGGCTGGCAAAAGATTATCCTGATCTTCATATCCTCGGCTGTAATCGGCCTGGTCGTGTCTCTGGTGATAATGATCTTCTCCGCCCAAGTTCGCGAAACCAGGGTGGTGCCGTTCGGACCTTTCCTGGCAGCGGCGGCTATGCTGTCGATCGTTTACGGCGACCAACTCATCAGCCTTTATCTTACCAACGTTGTTGGTTTGCACTAGCCCTGCGGCCTTTCAATTCAATTGGAGGGCTGCCGATAAGTAACTTGAGATGATAAGGAAAGGCAGCCGCAGATTCGAATCAGAGGTCCACCTCGGACTGCTCGTGATAGTCTGTGTCCTGTTGTTTCTCAATTTCACTTCGAACGTCATTATCTATCGAGCTCGTGAATCCAAGCGAAACAGTCTGACCGCCGACCTCAACTCCGCGGCGCGGGCCGTAACCCGGATGGTGCAGGGCACGATCCCCCCCTCTCTGACCGAGTCTCAGAAGCGAAATCTCATGCTGCAATACGGACTGAGCGGGCTGATGGTGATTCCCTCCAAACCGCCGTACAACACGGCAGAGTCCAAGAGACGATGGTTTACCTCCGTTGTTCACAGTCTTCCTCCCGGGCAGATTCCAGATATTGCCCGTAAGCTATTGACTTCAGATTTTCATACCCTGACGCGAGGAGAGGAAAATGAATACTTCTATGTCTATCCGATGCCATCCGGCGCCGGTAAGAGCCTGGCGATCCTGTCGAAAAACACACCGGAGCTGGCCTACCTTGATGATTCGACACAGGTGGTGCTGATTATCGGTATTGTCTCCTTGCTGGCCATTGCCGGTATCTACCTCTTGCTTTCGCGCTTTATCTTTTCGCCCTTCAGGAGAATCAAAAAGCAAGCGCTGGATGCCGGCCGATTCGTCGACCTGGCAGCGGATGATGTTGAGGCGATGGTTGAAGACTACCAGAAAATCATCGGCGAACTCAAGGAAAAGGAAGCCAAACTTCGCCAGTTAAACGAGGCCATTCAAAGAAAGGCCGATTCGCTGGAGCAGTTCAGTCAGTACCTGTTAACCTCGATGAATTCCGGCATTGTCACCGTAGATAGGCAAGGGCAGATTCTATCCGTCAACCGGGCTGCCGGTGAGATACTTGCCGTCCAGGCAAGCGGCTATGAAGGGAAGCCGTACACGGAGTTACTCAAACCTGATTCCGAACTGACCGAGACCGTGGAGCAGGCTATATCGCAAGGGGAAAACATCGATTATCGGGAGATTGATTTCACACCCGGCCACCGACAAAAATTGACTCTTGGCATTTCGGTTTCCGTGATTTGCGACAACCGGCAGCGGCCGATAGGTGCTTCTCTGCTCATTAACGACCTGACCGAGTTGAGACGGCTCCGCGCCGAGCTGGAGACGAAAAATCGTCTGGCCGCACTGGGGGAGATGGCCGGAGGGCTGGCGCATCAGTTGCGGAACTCAATGGGGGCTATCACCGGTTACTGCGCTCTGTTAAAAAAAAGGCTGAAAAGAAGCGGGATTGAGATTGGCAGCATTGCAGCGCTCGTTCAGGAAACTACTGAGACTGAGAAATTAGTGGAGCGCTTTTTGCAATTTGCCCGGCCACTCGCTTTTACACCACAACTAGTGTCTGTCAACGAACTCATCACGCAGGTGATTGATGCCTTTCAAGCTCGCCCTGACTGTCAACAAGCCGAATTCGTGGTCAAGCAGGCCGATGATATTACGGCGGAGCTGGATCCCCTGCTCATCAAACAGGCGCTGACAAACATCATAGAAAATGCCATCAATGCGTATGAAAGTAAAAAGGGATTGGTTGAAATCAGTGTGAGCCGGGGTGCCCCACCCCTTTGGGGTGGGGTAAGTCAAGAGAGTTCTCCCGACAAACCCACCACAAGCGGTGGGCCACCCGCCCTGAATATAGAAATCGAGGACTCCGGCTGCGGGATTGCTGAAAATGACCTGGATAAAATCTTCATGCCGTTCTTTTCCTCTCGCCCCTCTGGGACAGGCTTGGGGTTGCCCCTGGCGCGCAAGATCATCGACCTGCATCAGGGTTCGCTGACGGTGACGTCTCAGTTGGGCAAAGAAACGACGTTTACGATTTTGCTGCCGGTCCGGAGTGATTGTGGTGTTGGGCGACCCCGCCCGACACCTGATCGTGAAGAGGCTGTCCCGCGGGGTCGCATGACAGCACCCTAATGTTTACCATTTCGTTGCCGGTTCAGGTGCCGGAGGTTATTCCTGCGCCGTCACGAATCCTTTCGTGACGGCCATATTGGTGCAGTCAGGAAAGGATTCCTAACTGCGCATAAAAAGAACTAAAGTACCTCTTGTGGGGGCGTGTGTACAGCCGGGAGAAATCTCTTGAGCGCAGGGCTATTTTTTATATATTTGAGGGCGATAGATCAGGAGGTTTATTAGATGTATACGCCGTCAGATTTCAGGAAAGGGCTGCGCATTATTGTCGACGGCCAGCCGTACTATGTAATCGATTATCAGCATTTCAAAATGGGGCGGGGCAAGGCCAACATACGCACCAAGTTGAAACATATCAAAACCGGCGCCGTGGTTGAAAAGGTCTTCTCGTCCAACGATTCCTTCAAGCCGCCTGATATGGAATTCAAAACGATGCAGTATCTCTATGAGAACGCCGGTGAGTTTGCCTTCATGGATTCGCAAACATTCGAACAGGTGTCCATACCGGTCGACAACCTTGGTGATGCCCGGTGGTATCTGCTGGAAAATCAGGAATACAAGGTAGTCTTTCTGGACAACGAGGCTATCTCAGTCGACCTTCCGACTGCCGTGATTCTCGAAGTGGTCCAGACCGAACCGGCCGCTCGGGGAGATACCGTCACGAACATAACCAAGCCGGCCAAGTTGCAAACCGGCCTGACGGTAAAAGTGCCGCCCTTTGTTAAGGAAGGAGACAAGGTGAAGGTTGACACCCGCAGCGGTGATTACCTGGAGCGGGCCAATTAGAGCATGGTTGCTAAGCGTCGGGTAATCGGCGTTGATGAGTCCGGTAAGGGGGACTTTTTCGGCCCGCTGATAGTCGCAGCCGTTTTGGCATCGGACGGCGATCTGAAAAAACTGCAAGAGATTGGGGTCCGCGACGGCAAGCTCATCGCCGACAAGAAGCTGCTGACGATCGACGAGCAGCTTCGGTCCAGCTTTCCCCATACCGTTGTGGTGTACAGTCCGGAAGAATACAACCGGCAGTATGCATCGATCAAAAACCTGAACAAACTATTGGCAGAGGGACATGCGCGGGCGATTGCGGCAGTTCTTACCAAGCACAAGGCCGACCTGGCCATATCCGATAAGTTTGGAAAGCCGGAGTTAGTGGAAAAGGCTCTTCGAGAAAGGGGAGTGAGAATCGACCTTCAGCAGTTTGTCCGGGGTGAAGAAATTCTTCAGGTAGCGGCGGCTTCGATCCTGGCGCGAGCGGCTTTTATCAGGGAGATCGCAAAGCTGTCGGCGCTGTTGGAGATGGACATTCCGAGAGGAGCCGGCGCCATCGTGGACGAGGCGGGCAAAAGGCTTGCACGGCGCCCCGCCTTCGGCGGGTTCAACAAGATTGCCAAGACCCATTTCAAGAACTACCGCCGGATAGTCAATCTCACGTTTCCTGTGAAGTGAAAGCGACAAAAGGTATGTAGGTCAAAACTCCTATAGTTTTGATATTGTTGCCATTCGTCAAAAGCGCAAGGTTTTTGACCTACGAAACTTCGCATGACAGACCTTTCGTGTTTAGGTATCGGGCCGGGTCGCCCGACACCACGAAATAAGTCATTGATAACTCAAGCCAGGACAGAGGGTAAGTCGAATGAGTTAAAGTCATTCATTAAGTGCAACCAGCATGGAAAAATGGAACTGAATCCATATCCAGTCGACCGTCTCCAGATCGGTTGAAGGGCTAATCAGAAGGCTGGTTTTGTCGATAATCAGAAAGACTATAACAAGTTGGCCGGTTGGGAGGTCCCATGGAATTACAGGCGATTGACCTGGTGGTGTCACTCTTTTTCCTTTCTGCTCTTATACTCGTTGCCAGGTCTCGAAAACGACTTACCAGTGAAGGCACGGAAAGCTACCGTTACATATCAAGTGGGCTGGTGATTTTAACGCTGATGGTGGTGTCTCGCCTCTACAGCACGATTGGCGTCTTCCACCCAATCCCCCTTCTTAACGATCCGGTTTTTTATCGGTTGATCTTCTGGATTGGCATCATAACCGGACTGACGATGCTGGTGAGCGGCATATCCAACTGGCTTCCTCTCTCGCAGACTCACCGAAAGCTTGACCGGGAAAGGTTGCGACGTCTGGACTTTGTCAAGAGAGTGGAGCAACTTGTCGGGGTAGAAAGAAGGTCGCCGGTGGTCCTGAGCAAGGCGCTGCAGTATATGGTCGAACACTTCGGCTTACGAGAGGGAGCGGTTTACATCTACTCCCGGAGACGACAGAGGCCGGTATTTTTGTCTTCTTCAGGTTCGGACCGGATGTCTGATACTGACCTGGAGAAAATATCATTTGACGTGAACCTCGCTGATAACCTTTCCAATAAAGATTCTTCCGGTGGTAACGAAATTATCACGGAAGTTCCATCAGGCATTACCCGGCCAGACCTCACCCTGTCGGTGGTAGCCGGAGGCAAACTGTCGGCCCTTTTCCTCTTGTGGCCGAGCAAGAAGTCGTCTCTGGATGACGTTGACAGAATGAATCTGAAGATAGCGGCTGATATTATCGGCCGCAAAGTTGAGCTCAGAAAGCTGCAACTGGGAGAGGCGTTCCGCGGGCGTCAGGTCGAGTGGCTGCAGTCTTTCGTCGCTGCCGTCGATCGCAAGAAACCTGTGAAGGAGAACATGTCGGAAATCGCCAGGTGGTTCACCAGGATGATACCGGTCGAACTGATTTCGTTTACCGTCGTTTACGACGAGAAGAACATGCAGAGGTTTTCGGTTGGTGAGGACGGTACCCTCCTGAGCGAGAAGCGCATCGACGTGCTACCGCACCGCGCCTTCCTGAAATATGTTCTGGACAACGAAACGCCGCTGGTGGTCAACGACACCGGTGGCAAGACCAGCGTACCCATCGACAAGATGATTCTTGGCAGCGGGATGAAATCTTTGGCCGCTTTTCGGCTGGGATACGGCCAGAAACCGGAGGGAGTTATGGTGGTCGCCTCGAAAGGAACCAACCGCTTCACCTTGAGAGAAATCGAGCTAATTGAAGCGGCTGTCCCGCTGTTGAGTCACCTCGTTACTGAGGAGGTCTATCGCTATAAGATAGGCGTGAATGAGAGGCGCGTTGATCTGATAAACAGTTTTCTTGCCGATTGCGGTCGTGTCTCCAGCTTGCAGGATCTATTCGAGCAGGCGGCGGCACTTTTGTCAAGGGAGCTAAGAACATCCATGGTCAGGATTTCTACCTTTGAGTACGACGGCGCCTTTTTGAAATCGAGAGCCCTGGCGTCCATGCGACCTATTGAGGGACTTACGCCCGTCGACGGTCACATGATTTTGTCGTTGATGCCCTACCATACTCTGGTGCGTGAGACAGGCCGCCTGATGATGATAAATCAGGAACAGACGGACAAGAAGATCACCGAGGGGGAGGCAAGACAAGTCTGCCGCCCGGACTTGCAATCGGCCCTACTGGTTCCGGTTACGGTTGGTCAGGAGACACTGGTGGTTATCAGCTTAGCCGAGTTGCGACGGTGGTCCCGTTATCAATACAACCAATCCGACGTCATGTTTGCAAGTTTGGTAGCCTCGGGCTTGTCCCTGGCGATTCAACTCGCGCTCGGCAAAAAGATGAAAGCCCCCTCCAGGTTGGAAGAGGATAGTATCAGGCCAGCGACGCTCCCTGATCCGGTGCTGAAAGGCCGCATTAAATCATCTCTCTCAAGCATCTTAGGATCGGTCGAGATGATAAAATCCCATAACCCGAACACCGACGCCAGCCTCGACCGGTATCTTTCGATCATAGATCGCTCCGCCCAGAGAATCAACGACTACTTCGCGGAGAAAGTATCCCCGTAGGCGGCAGCGCCATTCACATTGGGAGCCCCGTCGGTCTTGCTCGCCATTGGCGAGTGTGGCCGGACGGAATACCGCTTCTCGATGTGCGAGGTCACACACCTGACATTGTTAGAATTAGGATGTACGCGAAGACAAGTTCCGTTCACTTGTCACCCGCTAAGAGCGCAGCTCCGCAAAACCCGGAACCTTTCCTTGACACTGCGTGCAGTTGCCGAGAAGTTATTACCGTCGGTATAAGTTGTCTTTTTCACAAACATCCTGTTTTCCGTTGAAATCTCCGTGAAAGTATGCTATAATAATTGAAATAGAGTTTTTGTCGGGATAAGGTATGGAAAGGATAACGTTATGATAGTTGACCAGAATGATAAGGTGCGCACAGACCAGTGGAAGATCGCCCCTCACGTGCTGGAGTTGGAGTCTTCCGCCATCAGGGAGATACTCAAGATCTCTTCCCAGCCTGGTGTGATTTCGTTTGCCGGAGGTCTGCCGGCGCCGGAGTTATTTCCCCTTGAGGACCTCAAAGAGGCCATGGCTAGTGCCATAGCGAAGTATGGCCCGGACTGCGTCCAGTATTCCCTTTCCATGGGAATCACGCCTCTTCGCGAGATGGTGGCCAGAAGAGCCACTGAAGCCGGCGCCAAGACCGAAATTGGCAATATATTAATAACCTCCGGAGCTCAGCAGGCTATTGAGCTGGTGGCGCGGGCCTTCATTGATCCGGGCGATTACATCCTGACCGAATATCCGACCTACATCGGCGCTCTGCAGGCGTTTGATTACTACCGGGCTCGCTACACCACAGTGGAGATGGATGCCGAGGGGATGATTATCGAGCAAGTTGAGGAAAAGCTAAAAAAGCACAAACCGAAACTAATCTACACCGTTTCCAACTTCCAGAATCCGACCGGTATTACCATGACAGTGCCGCGTCGCAAGGCATTGATCGAACTGGCCATGAAGCACAATGTTCCTATCATTGATGACAACCCATACAGTGACATCCGGTTCTCCGGCGAGAGACTGCCCACATTGAAGTCAATTGGCGGAGATGTCGTAATCGCTATCAGGACCTTTTCCAAGATTATTGCTCCGGGACTGAGGCTGGGCTGGATGAACGGCCCCGCAGAGATTATGAACTATTTTGAGAAGGTCAAGCAGTGTATGGACCTGCACACCAATACTCTCTGTCAATACATCGTTTATGAGTACATAACGGCAGGGAAATTGGAACCACACATAGAAAAGTTAAGGTCTGACTACAAGATTAAGCGCGACTTGATGATCAGAACGATGCGGGAAACCTTCCCTGACGGGATCAAGTGGACCGAGCCTGAAGGCGGGCTCTTCCTGTGGATCGAGCTCCCCACCCATATGTCCGCCAAGGACCTGCTGCCCAAGGCGATTGAACTGAAGGTCGCTTATGTTCACGGCCAGCCGTTCTTTCCCGACAGGCAGGGACTAAACACGCTACGGTTGAACTTCTCCAATGCCACCCACGAAGGCATCGTGGAGGGTATCAAGAGACTGGCCCGGTTGTTCAAAGAGAACATGTGAGGCCGGTCACTCGACTCCCTATCGAGGCACACGCCGATAGCGTGCTTCGTTGAAACCATGGATACAGGCCATATCTGCTGGCGGCAGACTTTATTGTTGCGACCACAAGCAGCCGTCATTTTATAGTAGGCCAATGTTGATTGCCTTTGACAAATACCATGCTCTTGAGAATGACTTTCTGGTCATTGAGCAGACGAAGGAGAGGTTCGGCAAGACGAAGTTGCACCGTCTGGCCGGATCTATCTGCGATAGACGGGCGGGCGCGGGGGCTGACGGCATTTTGTACCTGTCACAAAGTACAAAGGCAGGGCGCAAACTTGACGTCTTTAATGCCGACGGTAGCTGGGCTGAAAAGTCCGGCAATGGCCTTAGAATAGCGGGCGTGCATCAGTTCCGGCGCGATAGAAGAAGGAAGAGATTTGTTTTCGAAACGGCAACGGGACTCGACAGGGTTGTGGTAACGGCGTCCTTCGGTAGCAGTTACGTAGTCAAGACGGAACTGGGTCAGCCGGAGTTCAGGGCGGAGCGGGTACCGGTCAAAACGAAGCTTAAGTATATGATAAATGTGCCCCTGGCACTTGGGGGATTGAAGTTCCCGGTCACCTGTGTCGCCGTCGGAAATCCGCATACCATCCTGTTTGTCGATGATTTCAATTTCGACTGGAAGGCTCTCGGCGCTGAAATAGAAACGCATCGCGTTTTTTATAAGCGTACGAACGTTGAGTTTGTCAAAGTGATAAACCGCAAACGACTGAGGGTCACTGAGTGGGAGAGAGGGGCTGGCGCCACCGGCTCCTCGGGAACCGGGGCGGCGGCGGCGGTCTGTGCTGCCGTCATGTTGGGGCTGGCCGACCGACGCTGCGAGGTTATGTTCGAAACCGGCTCGCTGCAGGTTGACTGGCGCAAAAGTGACAATGCCATTGAGCTGAGCGGTCCGGTTGAGTTTGTCTGCCAGGGCAGGTACGAATTCAAGTAGCCTCGCTTTGAGTCTTATTCCGTGCACGGCGCTTAATCAAAGGTGGGGCAGATGTGGACATCTGCCGCCCACGAGAATAAGGCCGGCTCTGCCGGTCATGGTTCGACTCCGCTCACCATGACTGATGAGCTGACCGGTTTACCGCTCCGTGCGCGGCGTACGTCCCCGTGCGCCGCGCCGCCTAAATGGGTGATCAGCGAATGTTGTAACTTGCCAGAGTGGGTGCACTGTCGTATTATTAGTGCGCGTGACAAGGACGGAACGGGAATGAAAAAGGACCGATTCAAAGAGCAATTTGCAGCAGCGACGGCGACCGCCTTTCAGCAGGTATACAGCAAACAGTATCAGGCGGTGGGGACTGCCCAGATTTTTGATTCCGATTATGTCTACCGTAATCTTGAGAAACCGAAAGACCCCCGTATGGGCCGTTTTGCCTTCCCAATCTTTAGGTACGCCACCTTACTGGGGGACAGCCCTGACAAAATATCGTCAAAGGTTGCTGCCGTGACCAACGAGATTCTGCTGTCAACCGGCGCGAACGCTCCGCTGGTGGTAAGTATGGCCGTAAAGGGCTTTCTTAACGCCAGGGTGGACTTTGCGGCGTTGGCTGAGGAGACAATAGGTGAAATACTGTGCTCCGGCAATCACTACGGCGATTCGGACGAGGGCGCCGGGCGGAAGTACGTCATTGATTACTCATCGCCGAATATCGCCAAGCCGTTTGGGGTTGGGCACCTCCGTAGTACAGTTATTGGCAACTCACTGCGGCGTATCTTTGAGAAACTCGGATATGAAGTGGTGGGCATCAACCACCTCGGCGATTGGGGAACGCAATTCGGTAAGATGATTGTGGCCTTCCAGAAGTGGGGTCAAAACTTAACCCTTAGGGAAAACGCTATTGAGAAGCTGTACGACCTGTACGTGCGGTTTCACGAGGAAGCCGAAAAAGATGATTCCCTGAATGAGCAAGCTCGCGCAGCGTTCAAGGCCCTAGAAAGAGACGAAGAACAAGCCGTTGATCTGTGGGAAAGGTTCAAGAGCATTTCTCTTTCGGAGTTTGAGGAAGTTTACCGGATACTCGGAGTGGAATTTACATCAACCACAGGCGAGTCTTTTTTTAATGATAAAATGGCACCTGTTATTGAGCGTCTGCAAAAGGCAGGGCTGATAAAAGACTCCCAGGGAGCATTGATCGTCGAGCTGGACGATCCTCAACTACCTCCCTGCCTGCTGAAAAAAGCTGACGGCGCAACACTGTATGCCACGCGGGAACTGGCGGGATTGGTGTATCGTTGGGAGACCTACCGGTTTTATGAGTCGCTTTATGTGGTCGGATCAGCTCAAGCCGACCATTTTAAGCAGGTCTTCAAGGTGATTGCCATGCTGGAGGAAGCTGAGAATCTACCGGAACCGCAGCGCATGACCGGTCGGGCTAAACATATCAACTTCGGCTGGGTGAAGTTTGGTGACAAAACTATGTCCACCCGACGTGGCAACATTGTCGTTCTTACAGATGTTTTGACGAAGGCAGTGGAGCTTGCATCAGACAGGATTATGGAGAAAAATCCTGAACTGTTTGGCAAAGGAGTGCCAATTCAGACAGTGTTGGGGCTGCGGCATCCTACCGCTCTTATGATCGGTGTGGGAGCGGTGCTATTTTCCCAGTTGTCAGTCAAGCGGCAAAAGGATGTCAATTTCGTCTGGGAAGAGGTCCTTAATTTCGAAGGGGAGACCGGGCCGTACCTCCAATACACGCACGCCAGGCTGTGTTCGTTGATGCGGCATTATGGTGATGAGATCACTTCCACTGTTGACTACTCATTGTTAAACAACGAAGAAGAAGAGCGGGTAGTGGAGCTGCTGGCCGATTTTCCCCAGTCGGTCCTTGATGCGGCAAGGAATTACGATCCCTATTTTATCTCAACGCACCTGTTGAGATTGACGGCGGCCTTCAACAAGGTGTATCAGCGCAAGGATGCCGGGGGGCGAATAGACAAGATCGTGTCCGACAACAAAGAGCTGTCGGCGGCAAGAATGGCTCTGGTAAAAGCCGTGCAGACCGTTATCAAGGAAGGCCTACAGCTCCTGGGTCTGCAAGCACCGGAAGAGATGTGATATGGTGAGTCAATTTGTGGGTAGGGTGGTAACCGGGAGTTGTCAATGCTCGTCGTGATGGAAGCCTCGGCCAGCCCCGACATGGTGGCGCACGTCTGCCGTGAAATTGAGAAGATGGGGCTACGTGCGCATCCGATACGTGGGGATAAAAGTACAGCTATCGAGGTGACGGGAAACGGATTCCCGGTGGACCCGGAAGGAATTCTGACCCAGCCGGGCGTCAAGGATATTGTCCACCTGACCCAACCTTATAAGCTGGTCAGCCGTCAGTTGTACCCGAATGATACAGTTATAGAGATAAGAGAGGTCAGCATCGGCGGTGGGGAGCTTGTGGTCATGGCGGGTCCCTGCTCGGTGGAAAGTCGTGAGCAATGTATGACGATCGCTGAGCGGGTGGCAAAGTCGGGCGCCAAGGTGTTTCGCGGCGGGGCCTTCAAGCCGCGCACCTCGCCGTACAGCTTTCAGGGACTGGGCGAAGAGGGTCTGAAGATTCTGGCTGAAGTACGCGACAGATTCAATCTGCTCATCGTCACCGAAGCAATGGACACCGAAACAATCGGCATGGTGGCTGACTATACTGACATCATACAGATCGGCTCGAGGAATATGCAGAATTTCTCATTGTTGAGAAAGGCGGGAGGCAAGAAGAATCCGGTCCTGTTAAAGAGAGGGATGTCAGCCACGGTCGAAGAGTTCCTGATGGCTGCTGAGTATATCATGGCCGAAGGAAACCACAACGTGATTCTCTGCGAACGGGGCGTGCGAACTTTTGCCGACCATACCCGCAACGCTCTTGACCTGTCGGTTGTGCCGGCGGTCAAACAGATCAGCCATCTGCCGATAATTGTCGACCCCAGTCACGGCACCGGTATAAGAAACAAAGTCCTACCGATGTCCCGTGCCGCTGTTGCCGTCGGCGCCGACGGCCTGCTGGTTGAAGTTCATCACGATCCGTCCGGCGCTTTCTCGGACGCGGCGCAGTCCGTCTCGCCAGAGATGTTTGACCGATTGATGCAAGAGGTGCGAGGGATCGCAGGCGTTCTGGGCAGGACGTGCCCATGAAGCGGACAATTACGCCGGTCAGAAAGGTTGGGGGAACTATCCGTGTTCCGGGTGACAAGTCCATCGGCCACAGAGCGGCTCTTTTTTCCATTCTCGCTAAGGGGCCTATCATTGTTAAAAATTTCCCCAACGGTACGGACTGCCTGACCTCGCTGGAAGCCGCCAAACGACTTGGCGTGAAAGTGCTCACTGAGGTTGACGGCCTGGTGCTGATCCCGCCTGCTGCCGTCTCAATTGAACCGGACAGTATAATTGACTGCGGCAATTCGGCAACCACCGCCAGGCTGCTGGCCGGTATCATTGCCGGTTCCAATCTGGAGACAACCCTGACCGGCGATGAGTCACTCAGATCACGCCCGATGAAGCGGATCATTGATCCACTGACCCAGATGGGGGCGGAGTTCTTTGCCGAGGATGGCCACCTGCCCATGAGGATACGGGGCAAAAAGTTGCTTCCTTATGAGTATGACCTGCCGGTGGCGTCGGCGCAGGTGAAAACAGCTCTGCTAATGGCCGGACTGGCATCCTCCTGTGAGGTCACTGTTAGAGAGAAAACAGTTACGCGCAACCATACAGAAATCATGTTGCGGGAAATAGGCGACGGTGTCACTGTTCGTAAAGTCAAACCGGTAAGGAGCCCTGACCCGGTTGATCCCCGCAAGACAAAACTGGAAATGCCCGAAGCGTTCAAAAAGGAGATTAAAATCTCTCCTGAGGCGCAAATCACGGGTGGTACTATTGACATCCCCGGGGATATTTCCACCGGGGCTTTTTTTCTTGCCGCTGCGGCCATATCGCGCTGCACACTGATTATCGAGAACCTGGGGCTGAACCCAACCCGCACCGCTATTCTGGATCACCTGAAAATCGTCGGGTGCAAAGTTGACATAAGGGACAGGACAATCATTTCAGGTGAGCCGCGGGGGAGAGTGACCGTCACCGGCGGGCCGCTTAAACCACGAAAAATTTCCGGCGAAACGACGGTGCGGTTGATTGATGAAATCCCGATTATCTCGGTCATGGCCGCGTTTGCCGATGGCACCACGGTAATTCGGGGTGCTGGTGAGCTGCAGTTCAAAGAATCCAACCGCCTTGCTGCCATCTCCGAAAACCTGCAGCGGACGGGCGTAAAATGCGGCCTGCTGGAAGACGGTCTGGCCATCGAAGGCGGAAAAGAGCTGTCAGGGGCTGATTTTCAAAGTTTTGGCGACCATCGCATCGCGATGGCATTTTCAATCGCCGCCCTTTTTCTGGTTGGCCCGTCGACAATCGATGATGCCGCGGTCGTAGACGTATCCTGTCCAAGCTTCTATAACTTATTGGATGCTATCTCGTTATGAAGCATACTTATAGGTTTGGTTTAATAGGTCACCGGGTATCGTACTCCAAGTCGGGGGATGTTTTTCGCGCCATATTCTCGCACATAGGGAAAGAGGGCGCCTTCGATATCTTCGATGTCGCCCCGGGTGACTTTCAGGCTCAGCTTGTCGAGCTGGTCAAGGATGGCGTCCAGGGGCTGTCGGTTACAATTCCGTACAAGCAGGCTGTCATGGAGTATCTTCAGGAAATTGATACGATTGCTCGCGCGCTTGAGGCGGTCAATTCCATTTCGATCGATTCCAAGACGCTGTGTGGTTTTAATACTGACTGTTATGGGTTTTCTCTACCTCTGAGAAAGTATAGTGAAAAGCTCAAACTCGGCACGGCCCTGATATTGGGCTGCGGGGGGGCGGCCAGGGCGGCGGTGTACAGTCTGTACACTGACTATGAGCTCAGACGATTTACTGTTTTAGGACGCACGGGATTCAAACTGACTGAGTTCCGGCGATCTCTCGAGCGTCATTTACACCAGGCTAAGATCACACCTGTAATCGAACAAGAAGCTCGTAGCCGCGACTGGGAGCGTGCATCTTATGACATTATCGTCAACTGTACGCCGTTGGGCGGATGGAACTACCCTAATGAGCACCCTCTTCCGAAAGGATTTGGTTGGCAAACCGGCAAGATATACTACGATATCAACTATAATGAAGGTAACAACTTCGTAAAAAACGCTCGCGACGCCGGTCTGATTGCAATAGATGGTTCTGCGATGCTGGTCGGTCAAGCGTTGCGCTCATTTGACATCTGGACCGGCGAGACGGTGCCCTTTGAGCCGATCTACGAACGAATATTTGGGTAAGCAGCAAAGATAGGAAAGCTTCTTTCAGGTGAAAACGATTGGGTGGCCCACCCCTTGGGGTGGGTAACTTTGGCCTGGGGCGAACGTAATGAGAAACCCAACAACAAATTCGGCAACAGATGTCAGATTTCTCCCCCGCCGGAGGCGGACACGGAACCCGACCTACAAGAGGCACATTTTCCTCATTGGTTTTTCCGGATCGGGTAAGTCGACTGTTGGCGACAGGCTAGCACGGCTTCTTGAGACAGAGTTCCATGATACCGATATGCTGATCGAGCAGCGATGTGGCAAACTAATAGATCGCATTTTCAGCGACGATGGTGAGGATACATTCCGGCGGCTTGAGTCTCAGGTTATTGACGAGTTGATTAACCGTAATGGACCGAGAATGGTAATAGCGCTCGGGGCGGGAGTTTTTGAAAAGCGCAAGAATTGGAATATTGTAAAGCGGCATGGAACAGTTGTCTATCTGAGTTGTTCACTCCGGGAAATCTACAGGCGCATGAAACAGAAAACCGATCGCCCGCTCCTTCGGGTGTCACCGGCCAAAAGAGAGACATGTCGACAAGCCGTGCTCAGGAGAATCAAAGACCTTCTTGGTCAAAGGAAGCGAATATACGCTCAGGCTGACATAAGGATTTCGACGACGAACAGAAGCATTGACGAGACCGTGAGACAATTACATAGAAGGATACAATCCTGCGATGCCAATCATTAACGTCGACCTTAACCAACGAAGGTATCCGATAATTGTCGGTCCGGATGTCTTGGGCCGTTTAGGACAGAAGTTGAATCGACTCGTCCGAAAAGGGCAACTTGTTGTCTTTTACGATGCCCAGGTATATGCCCTGCACCGCCGGCGGATACGGACGCAGTTGAAAGGCCTTAAAGGCAACGTCCAAGAGATGGTGGTGCCGATAGGGGAGAGGGCGAAATCGGCTGCTGTCCTTAGCAAGATTTACGCGTTTCTCTTTGATGAGAAGATAAGCCGGTCTGATTTCATTCTTGCCTGCGGCGGCGGAGTCACAACTGACCTGATTGGCTACGCAGCGGCCACTACTCTCAGGGGCATACGGTGGGGGATTGTGTCGACCACGCTTCTGGGGATGGCAGATGCCGCTATTGGCGGTAAGACCGGTATTAATCATCCTCGGGGGAAGAACCTGATCGGCTCCTTCTGGCAACCCTCTTTTGTTTTATGCGACACCAGCTTTCTGAAAACTCTCCCTGCTCGACAGTTGATCGCTGGGTTGGGGGAAGTTGTAAAGTACGGCGGGCTGTTAGGCGACAGGATGCTCGCTGTGGTTGAAAAGTACCTTGCTCAAGATAATTTATACCATGAGAAATTCCTTTCTAAACTGATTCACCTCTCGGCATCATACAAAGCGGGTATCGTTGCAAAAGACGAGCGAGAGAGCGGCCTTCGCATGCTTTTGAATCTGGGACACACATTTGCCCACGCCGTTGAAAATGCCGCCGGTTATGGCAGGCTGTTGCATGGAGAAGCGGTCATTCTCGGCCTTCTGGCTGTCGTTGAGCTGAGTTGCCGATTAAAGCCACGGCGCGCTAAATATCTTGCCGATTACAGTCGAATAATAAACCAGATGGTTCGCATGATTCCGTACAGAAAGATCAACTGCGAGAAAGCTCTTACGGCAATGCAGCTCGACAAAAAGAGAGCCGGGACAGCCCACAGATTTGTCCTACTTGACAAACCTGGCCGCGCATTTATTTCCCGCGAGGTAAGTCCCCTGTTAATTAAATCGTCCATTGAGAATATGTTAAACGTATACAAAACAGAGGGAGGCATGGATGCCCCGAATCTTAGTCGTTAACGGCCCCAATCTCAATCTGCTGGGTAAACGAGAGCCGGAAGTTTACGGGACCGAGATGCTTGATGAACTGAACGGCAAGCTCTCCGACATGGCCAAGGAGCTGGGAGTCGAGGTTAGTTTTTTCCAGTCCAACTCTGAGGGCGAGATAATCGATTACCTGCACAAAGAAGGTTTCGATGCCGACGGCCTGATCATTAACCCGGGTGCCTTGACGCACTACAGCTACGCCCTGCGCGATACCATTGCCGCTGTGGAGATTGAAGCGGTCGAGGTGCACATGTCCAACATCTACGCCCGGGAGGAATTTCGCCGCAAATCGGTGATGGCGCCGGTTTGTACCGGGCATCTGGTCGGCTTTGGGTTCTATGGGTATGCGATGGCGCTCTCGTATTTTGCCGACAGCCTGAAGGATCAATAAAGTGAAAAAGATTCGTGTCGCGCTGATTTTGGCTTTAGCAGTTCTGTTGGTACTGTCCTCCTGCCAGGAAGTTCAGTTGACGGAGGAGGAGGTCGTTTCTTGCCTTGATTCCTTGGAGGTGAAACTCGAATGGCTGGATTATCGCCTTGCCGAGGAAAGCTGGGAGTTATATACCGAAGGGCGCTCCGATTCCCTGGAGTTCTACCGAGAATTATACGACTATGTGACCTCTGATAGAGAGACCTTTGAACATCTCCGGCAGGCCAAACATCTGTTGACCGATGAAGTAGACCAGCGTCGGCGGGAGCTGGCCTATTCGACACTACTGCTGTCGCGGGTCGAAGCCCGGCGTGACATTGCCAGGCTGCGTGACTCTCTTGCCGTTGTCGACATAAACTATCGCGCCGAATTCGAGGGGGAGAAACGCTCGGCCAATTACCTGTACCGGACTTATCGCAGCGATCGAAGTCGTATTCGACGGGAAATCGCCTATCGCGCCTGGTGTTCTGTCGGGTTGGAGTTAGCTGATGGCCTGGAGCAATTGTTCCGGCTTCGTAATCAGCAGGCTCGCCGGCTTGGCTACAACAATTTTCTGGCGATGGTTTTCGCCCGGCAGGGACTTGAGACCCAAGAATATCTCGCTTTGTTGAGACAGCTCGATTCGCTGAGTGAGAAGCAATATGTGTCGATTCTTGACAAAGCTAAGGGGAAGCTCGGCTTGAATGATCTCGAAATATGGGACCTTGCCTATGCTTACGCGGGTATTAACGGAGAGGTGGACCGTTACTTTCCCGCTGATTCGCAATTACTTTACATCAAGAGGAGCCTCAAGAAGATTGATTTCAGCCTGGATAAGCTACCCATCTACTTTGATCTCGCTTCCCGTGAGGGAAAGTCACAGTTTGCCTATGCTTTCCCGATCAAGCCTCCCTACGACCTGCGGGTGCTGGCTAATCTGTCCAACGGGCTTTACAGTACGCGGGTTTTGCTGCACGAGATTGGTCATGCCGTCCATTTCACGCACATTGCGCAGGATCGACCGCTGTTCACAAATGCCCTCTCAGCCAGTTGGGCGGAAGGGATGGCGCAGATTGCGGCGGCTCTGTGTGATGAGAGAAGCTGGCTGGAAACATATGCCTTCATGCCGGCAGAGGTGATTGACAGGTTCATCGCGGCCAATAGGGAGCAGGACATTATCTATCTTCGTACGACGCTGATGCGCCTGTACTTTGAGTATGAAGCTTATTCCAACCCCAATCGCGACTTAAACAAGCTGTACTGGGATTTGTTTGAAAAGTACCTCATGCTGCCCCGGCACGATGAGATCAAGCCGTGGGCGGCGATTATCCATTACACTACCCATCCCGTTTATCTGCACAATTATTTGATAGCCGACATCATCGCCGCGCAGACAGTCGATTACCTCAAGAGGAACTACGGCACGGTGGTTGATAATCCGACGGTTGGTTCGTTTCTCGTCCAGAACTATTTCCGTTTCGGGAGCCGGTACGATTGGCGCGAACTGTTAGAGAGGGGGACAGGGGAGAAGCTGAATCCGAAGTATTTGTTAGAGAGGCTGGGGATTTAGCATCGGCAACTTGGATTCAGTCGAGAACGGGGCAGATGTGGAGAGGCCGTCTCAAAAGTCGAGAGAGTCGCGCAGGGGCGGGGCTTGCCTCCGCCCAGCGCGGAGACTTGTGGCGACACAAGGCCGCCACCTACGCGGGTCCATACCACTTGTGGGACAACCTCTGGACATCTGCCGCCCACGAGAATTCTACAGCGAGAAACTCACGGAAAACTCCAGGCCGATGTAGGTGACGTCGAACCCAAGCGGGCGCGAAAAGGCCAACGATGTCAGCTTTGCATCATCCATAAAGAGCCGCTTGTAATACAGTTCAAAACGGGTTGCCCTGTGCGATCCGCTGTAATACGAGCGCCCAAAGCCGATTCTAAAGAACGAGTGGGTTTGAGACTCGTAAAAGTCTGGGTTAATCGGTTTCAAGTGCGAAAATCCAAACTCGCCTTTGGCGAAGATAGAAGATCGCCTGCCGGGAGTAAACATGAGTAACCAACTCCCGGAGTAGGAAATCGAGCGGACCTTGCCGTTCTTATGATCAAACTTCACTCTGTGTGATTGCCCGTATACAAGCTCTAGGTTGAGTCCCAAACGAGATGGCGGACGGGGAGAGTATTCGAAAGTGAAGCCGCCACCATAGACAGAAGTGTTACTCGATCCTTCGAGTTTGTCGGCTGCCTCTCCGGTGATCAGGCCGATTGTCAGTTTCGGGACCAGTGCAAACTTGGTATGGACAATCTCGATTGTCTTTTTCGGCTTCTTTTTGCGATCTTTGCGAGAGGCGTCAGCCTCCGGCGAGGATAGCAGGATACAGAAGCCAAATATGATACCGGCTTGCAATAGGCGTCTAAACATCGTAATCCCCTTTATAGGAGGTGGCAGATGTGGACTTCTGCCACCCACAGAGTTGCACATTCTCACCTCAGTTACTATATAGACGTAATCGTGTTCGGACAAGTTCAATCTTGATGTTCATAAGAGAATGGCTTGATAGGGGACGGGGCAGATGTGGACATCTGCCGCCCACGAAAGCCAATGGGAAACGTCGTCGCCGTCTAATTTCGCTTGTACCGTGACATGATCGGGCGTAATATGCTGTCTGCTGTAAGATTATGATGTAGCAAGTTGTCCGTTGACGAGATTGCAGCCAGCACAGTTCGATGAATAATACAGACCGCATCACGAGTGGTTCGATACCGAAGACGATCTTCTCTCTGGCGCTTCCGGTCGTAGCCGGCATGTTCATGGAATTTGCCCTGCAAAGCACCGACTACTTCTGGGTGGGCAAGTTAGGGGCGACGGCGCAGGATGCTGTGACCACTTCGATGGTTGTCATCTGGGCTATCTGGTCGCTGATTTCCATAATCAGCGTCGGGATTACTGCTCTTGTGGCACGCTATGTGGGTGCAAAAGACCTTGACCGAGCAGCATACTACATAAAGCAGGGACTGGCCATGGCCCTGGGCATGGGGGCGTTGTTTTCCTTTGTCGGGTACCTGCTGACACCTGGCCTAGTGGCGTTCATGGATGCTGGGCCACCGACGATGCGATTGGCCGTCCCCTACTTGCGCATCTTTTTCGCATCGGCCATTTTTTTCTTTCTGGTTGAGACAGCGTATGCTGTCTTTCGGGCTTCGGGAGACACGCGAACACCGATGAAAATCGGGGTCGCCATCATCATTCTGAACATGGTATTGGATCCCCTTCTCATTTTCGGGATAGGGCCTTTTCCTGAATTGGGCGTTGCCGGGGCCAGCGTGGCGACAGCGTTTTCTATGTTAGTGGGGATGATTGTCGTGCTCAGAAAGATACTCACCGGCGCCCTTGGCTATAGCATCGGCGATCCCTTCAGAGTAAGGCCCAATGTAAAAGATATGCTTAAGATAGGTCGCATCGGTACTCCCATTGCAAGTCAGCAGATTGTGTTTGTGGTGGTGTACTTGTTTCTCATCAAGATTGTTCACCAGTATGGCGAAACAGCGGCGGCAGCGATGGGGATCGGCAATCGAATGGAGTCGTTTTCCTACCTGATGTGCTTTGGGTTTTCAATCGCCGCGTCTACCATGGTTGGTCAGAACTTAGGCGCTGGCAAACCGGATCGCGCCGCCAAATGCGCCTGGGGAGCGACTGGTATCGCTATCGGCTTGACGTTTGTCACATCGGTGTTGTTTATCACCATTCCCTCAAGTATTGCTTCAATCTTCACTGACAATCCGGAGGTGCTCAGCATAGCAATCTACTACCTGATAATCCTCGGCCTCTCGCAAATAACGATGGCCATTGAGATAGTATTGGAAGGCGCCTTCGGGGGAGCAGGGGATACCCTGCCGCCGATGATCGTTATGATTCCCGGATCCATCGCGCGAATTCCGCTGGCCTACTGGTTGTGCTTTACTCTGGACTGGGGTATCAATGGTGTATGGTGGACGCTGACGATCACGACTACCGTCAAGGCTATTATTCTCGCTCTATGGTTCAAGCGAGGCAGATGGAAAGCAAAGCGGTTATGATTGCTTGTTGACCTGCTGTGGATGGATGTGTTAATTGATTTCGATCCATCGCAGTCCGGCAGCGGTCATCGGCATAAAGGATGGAGACATGAGTCAACGATATGTTCGCTTCTGCAAATCTGGTGGAGGAAGCATCCACTATGGCAGGTACGAGGGTGACACTGTAACGCGGCTTGAAAGAGCGCCCTGGTTCGGTGTAGCCGTGACGACGGAAGTGTTTGACGGTAACGACGTCACCCTAAAAGCGCCGGTGGAACCGTCCAAGATAATCTGCATCGGTTTAAACTATCATGCGCATGTCGCAGCCTCGTATTCCGCCGATAAGGCTCCAGACCATCCCTTGATTTTTCTCAAGCCGCCCTCGGCCGTCATCGGGCCGGACGAAAAGATTATCCACCCGCCCCAGTCCCAGCGAGTTGATTACGAGGCCGAGCTCGGAGTGGTTATCGGAAAAAAAATCAGAAATGCTGCAGTTGATGAAGCAGCCGAGGCTGTTTTCGGGCTGACCTGTGTCAACGATGTAACGGCTCGGGATTTGCAGAAACTGGATGGACAGTGGTCTCGCGCCAAGGGGTTTGATACTTTCTGTCCGGTTGGTCCGTGGGTCGTCACCGGTATCGACTGGCAGGACCTACTCGTGGAAGGAGTCCTGAACGGCAAGGTCAAGCAGTCGGGACGTACCTCGCAAATGATTTTCGGTATTGCTTACCTGGTAAGCTATGTTTCATCAATAATGACTCTTAATCCTGGTGATCTGATTTCTACCGGCACGCCCTCAGGAATTGCACCGATGAAGGCGGGAGACAGGATTGAAGTGAGAATAGAACAGGTCGGTACACTGGTAAACTGGATGGGATAAGTTATGGGGTTGCTTTCACACACAAAAAAGCTCGTATGGCTTACAGTCTCTTGCGACGCCAGGTTTGTACAAGGGAGTAGCACCAAGTGAAGTCTATCCAACCAATACTGGGAACGGATACTTGAGATGACCGAGAGACTGTACTATCGCGACTCGTCGCTGCTGGAGTTCAAAGCCAAGGTGGTCGAACAGGGCGCATATGAGGGAAAGGACTACACAGTTCTTGACAAGTCCGCCTTCTATCCCACCTCAGGAGGTCAGTTGCATGACACCGGGACTTTGAATGGAATTGCAATCATTGACGTTATTGAGACAGATACCGACCAGGCATGGCATATATCGGACAAGCCGGTGGGTAAAGTCGGTGACACCGTCCGTGGAGTTATTGATAAGGACCGACGCCATAGGCACCGGCAGATGCACACCGCCCAGCATATTCTCAGTCAGGCTTTCATTCGGCTGTACAGGTATGAGACCGTCTCCGTACACCTTGGCCAGGAATACGCGGCGGTTGAGCTTGACGCCAAGCAGATGTCGCTGGAGCAGGTGACCTCAGCCGAGCAGATGGCCCAAGAAGTCATTGGAGCCAACTCCCCGGTTGAAATCCTCTTTGTTGAGAGCGATGAGGCTGCAAGTCTGCCGCTGCGCAAAGTTCCCGTGCGGGAGGGTACCATTCGGGTTATCAGGATCGGCGACTTCGACTGGTCAGCCTGCGGCGGGACGCACTGCAACAACACCGCCGAGGTGGTTGTGCTCAAGATAACCGGCGTGGAGAAAATGCGCGGACGGTCGCTGGTAAAATTCCTGGTAGGCCAGCAGGCTCTGGACGACTACCACAACCGATTCTCGGTAACGAGTCAGTTGTCTCAACAGTTTACCTGCCACGTAAATGATCTTGTTGACAAAGTCAGTAAGTTGGCGGCTGACAACGACAACATGCGCAGGGAAATCGCGCGGCTCCAGAAGGAACTCATGCCTGTCTGGGCAGAGGAGTTGGCTGCCGAGGCGCAAGCATGCGGGGCCTACCAACTCGTCTGTCGAGAGATGGAGCTGTCCGATAACCGTCACGCTCGACAACTCGCCGGCCTTGTGGCCGGTCGCATAGATGGCGTGGCGCTGTTGTTGGCGTCGGGACGTCTTCTTGTCGCAGTATCACCTGAAAGTAAACTCCATGCCGGTCACCTGGCAAAACAGTTCTGTGAATTGACGGACCTCAGGGGAGGCGGCAGTGCCGCTCTTGCCCAGATTGGCGACGCCGAGAAAGAGAAGATGGCTCACTACAGAGAAGTAATCGGAAAGCTGCTGCGCGATGGCTAAGTTTGTTTCTACACTGTTAGCCGCAGGCGTTGTTTTCCTATTGGCGCCTTTCGTTTCGGGTCAGAGCAGTAACCGCGTCGTGTTGGAACGGGCTGATGTGTTTGAAGTGATGCTGGAGGGGGACAGTTATGTCACCCATGCCATCGGCAATGTGATTTTCCAGACCGAAAGCGGCCGCATTTACTGCGACTCCGCCGTCTGGCGCAAGAGGGAGAGCGTCGATCTGAAGGGGAGTGTCGTCATTGATGACGAGGATTACCGGCTGGCGGCGGACTCAGTTTTCTATGACATCGCCACTTCAGTAGCAGTAGCGCGGGGCTCCAACGTGGAACTCTGGTCGTACAAGGATTCACTTTATGCCGTAGGACTCCATGCCTACTTCGACAATAAAAGAGATTTCTTCTACATGGAAGAGCGGCCTGTGCTTTATTTGAACTACCCTGATTCGGCCCGCATGGTTGAGGTCATTGCCGACTTGATCGAATATAATGCAAACTCTAAACGAACGGAAGCCAGCGGGACAGTTATCATCACTTCACAGGATATATCTTCGTTCTCCGACTGTGCTGTTATGAACACGGCCGATAACACGCTCGACCTTTTCGGTAATCCCCGGGCTAAGCGGGGACATTCCGAAGTTACCGGGGAGTTGATCTCGGTCTACTTCGAAGAAGGTATGCTTCGCAAAATCGACGTCATTGATTCGGCCCACGGGGAATTTTCCGAGCCGGTCGATTCAGCCGAGACAGACTTTGACAGGTCCATCCTGAAAGGGAAGCGGATTATCCTCACGTTGGAGAAGGGACAGCTCGACAACATTCTGTGCTACGGCCAGGCCTACTCCTGGTATTACCCTTCAACGAGAGGCTCCAATGAGTTTAATGAAAACACTGTCTCGGGCGATACGATCAGGTTCACCGTGGAAGGGGAGAGGCTGACCAAAGTGGATGTGATCGATGGTCCCATCGGGACTTTTATCACCGGGGAAATCTATGGTGATGACACTCTTGCACCGCCCATAGTCGACACCATTGATTACAGTTCGCGCTTCATCCAGTATGACCTGGTGGATTCCATGATAACCCTGAAGGATGCCTCGCACGTTCAGTCGGGCACGGTGGCGCTGGACGCCCACGAGATTTATTTTGATACCAGAAGACGGGTAATAGAGGCCTACTCAGCCGCAGTCGATACCGTGTCCGTTGACACGAACGATCTTGGTAGAACGGACGGACTGGCAACGGCCAGTTTGCTGCCGAACACCATCCCGGTTATTCTCAAGGATGGAGCCGACGAAGTGTATGGTGACTATCTCGAGTATTCTATTGACACGGAAAAGGGAAGGATAGTCCAATCCAAATCAGCCTATGAGGCCGGCTTTTACTACGGCAAAAAACTCTTCCGGGAGCAGAAGCACATCTTCTACGTGGACGGCGGCCGCTACACCACTTGCGATAAAGGCGAGCCTCACTACCATTTTCATTCCAAGTCAATGAAACTGATCGAGGGCGAGAAGTTGATAGCCAAACCGGTTGTGTTCTATATCGGGCGTATTCCAATCTTGGCCTTACCCTACTATGTCTTTCCCCTAAAGAAGGGCCGTCATTCGGGCTTTCTGCCATTTACCTTCGGCAAATTCGAGCGGGGCGATCGCTATGTCCAGAATGTAGGGTACTACTGGGCGGCCTCGGAATACTGGGACTGGCAGGGGTCGTTTGACTACCACGAAATAAATCGGTACCTCACCTTGAACAGTGCCGTGCACTTCAGAAAACGATACGTGTTCGATGGCTATGTGACCGGCAAGGACACCAGGGGGACAAGCTATGATCGGTCAGTGGCGGCGGAGGGCAAAAGCAGGCGATGGGTTCTCAACGCGGGTTACAACCATACTTTTTCTCCCTCCTTTAACATCAACGCTTCGGGGAGCTTTCAATCCGATGCGCAGTACTTCACAGACTTATCCTCCAATCTTGATGAGCGGCTCAACCGGGTGGTGTCGTCGAGGGTAAACTTCTCCAAGAAGTTCGGCAAAAGCACGGCGCTTTCAGGATATTTCAAACACGATGTCGACCTTGACCGCGAAACCCGGACTGACTATATCCCTTCTGTGGCCTTCTCCCTGCCTACTATTTGGCCGTTCGGCAGCGGCCGCCTCAACGAGGAAGGAAAACTTGAGCAGAAGTGGTACCATAACATCACGTTCAGATACAGCCCTAACCTGTTGAATTATTCCAGACGTGTTACGAACGATTCCATTTTCATCGTAGCATATGACACCACGATAACCATCGATTCGTTGACAATGGAAGAGGATACGACCATTACGGAGATAAAAGATACAGTGTCGATCCGCAGCCGCAGAGAGTACGCTAAGATCAACCACAACCCGAAGATCAGCTTGCCCACCATCACCTTAGCCAAGTACTTTATCCTTACCCCCAGCATTAACTACAGCGAAACCTGGTTCAAGATTTCCGAGACGGATCAGTCACTTGCAGATACTATAGATGCTTCCAGGCTCTACCGGACCTATTCTTACAGCGGCGGGGCGGGGCTTAAGACGGCCCTCTACTGCACGGTATACCCGAATGCCCTGGGACTGGTCGGCTTGCGCCAAGTAATTACGCCGACTGTTTCGTATGGTTTCTCACCCGATATCGATCGCTATCCAAAAGAGCGTGGTTTTGTGGGCGGCGGCGCCGGAAGCAGAAAAAGCTCGGTAATGTCTTTTAGATTGGAACAATTGTATCAGGCCAAGGTCAGGCAGGGCGAAACGGAGAGAAGTCTTAACCTGCTCTCGTTAACGTCAAGCTTCAGCTATGACTTTGAGAAAAAGGAGAAACCGTTATCGAGTCTTGGTACAACATTTAGTATTAGTACGCTGCCGGGCGTCACTCTCAGCGGGAGTATGACGCATTCCTTTTATGATCCCATCACCGACGAACTCAGTTTCTGGTCGCCACACCTGATGAGTTTCAGTCTCAACACCAGCTTCACTCTGTCCGGCAGTAAGTTTCTCTTCGACGATGATGTGACGGCGATTCCAAAGGGCGCCGATTCCGCTTCTCAACTCGATGACTCTTCGCAATCAAAGGGGCGTAAAGGGTGGAATCTGAACGTCACGTACAGCTACAGCGAATCGGGCAGGGACGCAGGGTATCGCAAGTCGAGCTTCATACGTTTTACCCTGGGCTTTAACCTGACACCCACTACCTCCATTACATATTCCCAGAATTACGACATTGTTGAGAAACTGACAGTTTCAAACGCAGTAAACATTGTTCGAAAGATTCACTGCTGGACAGGAAGTTTGTACTGGGTTCCGATCGGTTCCAACCGAGGCTTCGGATTCAAGCTTAATGTCACCGCTCTGCCGGAGATCAAAATCGACCAGAATCACGACACCTTCTCCAGCGGCGTGCTCCGGCACCGCTGAGGGGAGCTGTAAAGCCGGAATAGGGGCTGATTTTTGGCATTTTTTATCATTATTTTTAGTTGACTTCTTTACTGGGTTGATGCAAAATTAGACCGTAATGTAATATTGAAACCTAAACCTTTTGTAACCCTTAGGAGGGATATCCTATGACAAAGGATGAAATGATCGCCCTGATGGCCACGCAATCCGGAATTACGAAGAAGCAGGCCACCGAAGCCTTACAGGCTTTCATGACCGGTATTACCGGACAGTTGAAGAAGGGCAGGAAGGTTAGCTTTGCCGGTTTTGGGGCGTTTTCGATTTCCAAGCGGAAGGCTCGTATCGGCCGTAACCCTCAGACCGGTGCCGCAATCAACATTCCGGCGACCAAAGTACCCGTCTTCAAAGCCGGGAAACATCTGAAGGAGGCTGTTCGCAAATAGTTCGCGTCCAAATCGTTTACCGGGCAGGGGATTGTTCCCCTGCCTTTTTTGTCTCAGTTTGTAATTGCGTTTTTAAGGCCGTTTGACGAGTTTGTTTCTGTGATGGCTAAAAGAAGCAGAAAAAAAGATCCCGGCCAGAGAAAGAGGCAAGCGGCAGGGGTATTGTTGTTTCTGCTGGCTGCTTTGGTTCTTGTTTCTTTAGTATCGCATCATCATCTGGACGACCAGCGCATCAGCGGGGAGATCGACCGTTACCTGAACCCATTTGAAATCCAATACCGTAATCAGGTGGGTATGTTAGGAGCCTACCTGGCATTTGTTTTCATGCTTCTTGGGGGCTGGCTGGCGTACTTTGTCCCGCTGGGCCTTTTAGTCGTGTCGCTGCGGCTTATCTCTCCCGAAAGGCTGGTAGCCCTCAGGCTCAATGTCTTCATTTTGTTCGTTATGGCTGTTTTGGGCACTATGATATACAATATCCACCTGGTGGTCTTTCCCAACCTGACCGCCGACACCGGAGCTGGCGGGGGATACTTAGCAGAGAAACTGACGGTGGGTTCTGTTAAACTAGTAGGTGAAGTTGGTTCATATATCCTATTGTTCGGCTTGGAGTTGATTCTGCTCATTCTGTATACTTCTATAACTCCGATCTTCTCTCGCAAGCTGACCCTGCCCAGTGGTGGTTTTTTCAGACAGGCGTATCAATCGGTCATGACACTGAACAAAAGCTTCTTTTCCTTAGCATGGGTTGGGCGGTTGCTGGAGCGCAGAAAAAGAGCGGACGAGGTAACTGAGGGTTTCCATGAAACGCTGACCGACGAAATGGCTGAGGTGTCGGAAGCAGGAGACACGGACAAATGGGAGGCAGAAGAGAGTGCCGCATCAGTGCGCGGGGCTGCGAAGAGGGGGAAACATAAAGATGTTATGGTCAAGTCACCTGAATCGCTTCAGATCAAATCGATGGAGTACTCCTACCCGTCCCTGGACCTCCTTAAGCAGAATCCTCACTCCGGGGAGGCAGTCGGCAGTGAAGAACTTGTGTTCACTGCCCGTATGCTCAAAGAGACGCTGGAAACGTTTGGGGTTGCTATCGACGGCCCTATCGAGAAATTTCCCGGTCCGATCATTACGCGCTATGAGTTCAAGCCGGGCATCGGTATCAAGGTAAACCGGATCACCAACCTGTCGGAAGACCTTGCTCTGGCGTTGAAGGCGAAGCGTATCCGTATCATTGCCCCGATTCCCGGAAAGGCCGCCGTCGGCGTTGAAATACCCAATCGCCAGGTGCAAATTGTTTATCTGAGAGAGATCCTGA
>Ga0209986_10000660_pt1 | contig 33895 bp, 32 predicted proteins | sample BlataG_FD_183168 | JGI IMG/M metagenome (GOLD analysis project Ga0209986, IMG submission 183168) | Deep subsurface microbial communities from Black Sea to uncover new lineages of life (NeLLi) - Black_00105 metaG (SPAdes) (version 2) | ecosystem: Environmental > Aquatic > Marine > Oceanic >...
CACAAGCACTAAATATCAAGTAAATTCCAAATTCAAATATTCAAATAACAAAAAAATCCCAAATTCCAATGACCAAAACTGGTTATCCCGACCAGAGGGTTCGGTCATTGGAATATGGCAGTTACACTTAAACAACAATTTTCTTATAAGCACAAAAAACAGATAAATTTTAAATTTCAATATTCAATGATCAAAGCCTGTTTAGAATTTTGAATTTCGGTTATTGTGATTTGTTATTTGTTTTTTTCCGAGGCCCTAATGTAAAACGCCATGAACAAAACCATTCTTCGGGATGGTCATCCGGCGGACAGCCGATGCATTGGGTTCGGATTCTCGGATCAATAGCTTCAGCAAAATAGGTATACTCCACCAGTCCCCCGGATTTGCAAGGATAATCGTCAAGGCCTTTACGTTTCCGTGCAGATTGAACCCTGCACTCGTTCATTTGAAATACAAAACTGTCAGATTCTTCATCAACAATGGATTGCGTGTTGATACAGGCATAGACACGAAAATTAAGCGCCTTTTTTAAACCCTCCAGACCGGGTTTTTCAGAAAGATTCAAAAAATTCTTAATGGCCTGAGCTTCAAAGGGCGAAAACTGGGCCCAGCAGGAATCATTACATCGCTTGGCATCATTCATTCCGTTGGTAAATTCCACAGCCTGAAACCATATCCCGTCGTTGGCCAGCCAGTTCACGGCCACACGATCCATAAGTTCCATCAGAGATTCTTTTGACTTGTTTAACAACGGCAACGGGATGCCGTCTTTCATTTCAAACCCGAGGGCCTTTGACAGCCTTTTCATCTGAATGCCATAACTTCTTTCAGATGCTTTTTTAAGAATATCCAGGGCTTTTTCCATACCCATCTGGTGCTTGACTTCATTAAACCAGAGGGCATAATGGATGATTATGCGATGAAACATGTCCAGAACCAGCCGGGCAGTATTTTCATGATCCAGATCTTGTATCTTCTCTGCTTTGTTCAAGTCCAAAATTTCTCCTTTATGAATGGGGAATATTATCTCCCCTTCCACACGGGTTTCCTCTTTTCCACAAAGGCCGTTAACCCTTCCCGAGCATCTTCGGTAGCGCAAAGCGAAGCAAACAACTCTCCCATATAGTCGATAGATTGATGGTATGGAAGTTCTGACATGCCGTATATACCTGTCTTCCCGATCTGAAGCGCCAGGGGGCTTTTCTTTGCCAGCTTGGCGGCAAGTTTCATTGTGAACGCTTCGAGCTCTTTCGGCGGCACCACCTTGTTTATGAGTCCAAGCTTTTCGGCTTCAGCAGCGGAAATCATGTCACCGGCCAGTACCATCTCAAGAGTTTTTTTGCGTCCCAGGGAACGAACCAGCGGAACCGCCGGACCCAGACAGATTAGCCCAACGTTTATGGCGGTGGTTCCAAACTTTGCATCTTCGGCGGCTACAGCCAAATCACAGGCAAACACAAGTCCTGCTCCGTTCGCAAGGGCATAGCCCTTGACCGAGGCAATGACTGGCTTTTTCATCCGGGCGATGGTGTGGTTGTGCTCGTCCATCAATTTTATAAATTCCCGGTAGTCCTTATGACTTTTGTCTTTGAACTCAGAGAGTGAGATGCCCGTTGAAAAATGTTTTCCCGATGCCCGGATTACAACCACACGAATTTCGTCATCCTGATCCATTTCCCGAAGTGCGTCATTCAATTTTCCGGCAAAGGGAACATTAAAAGTGTTCATCTCTTCGGGTCGATTTAGCGTAATCAAACCTATCATATCCTGCTTATCTACTAAAATCGGTTCGTTCTCCATGACATACCCTCCTTTTGAATTTTATATTATTATCCGGTTAAATATGTTTTTTTATTGTATTCAATTTTTTGCCGGGAAAAGCAACTTTTTTCCAGCTAATGGACTAAAATGCTATAAAAAGCCAGATAAATTCTTCATTCATTCTTTTCAAATGCAAAGCTCTCACCTCGCATGCCATACCGAATGAGCGCTCGGTCAGAAAATAATACTTATTTATGCGTTGGCAACCTGATTTGTCAATATCTTTCTCATGCCTTTGAGTGTAGTAAGTTAAGCCGTGCTCTTATATGAAAAAATCTTGACACGAAAAACGTATATATGGTATTAATTTTGAACGAGCGCTCAGTCATAATTTAAACCCGGGGGTGAGCATTTTTCAAAACATCTTCTTGTGGGGGTATGATGGAAAAAATACGTGCGATAAAAGGAATACCTACCCAGATAAAAAATCCTGATCTTGTGGCGCAACGGCATCGTCAGATTGTTGATGCCGCGGTTCAACTTTTCATCGAACAGGGTTTTCATAAGACCACAACAAGGCAAATCGCCCGTGCCGCGGGTTTTTCCATCGGTTCATTATATGAATATATCGCTTCCAAAGAAGATATTCTGTATCTGGTTTGCGACGCAATCCATGCTGAAGTCGAACGGGGTGTTTCACAAGCAATGGCCAGAGCATCCGGGGGGCACAATCCATTGGCCGAGGTGATCCGGGAGTATTTTTTGGTTTGTAATCGCATGAGCGATCATATTCTACTCATATACCAGGAAACCCAATCTCTGCCGCCGAGATGGCGTAAAAAAGTACTTGAAAACGAAGTTCGTATTACAGGTGTCTTTATGGAAGTGCTGGCCCGTCTTACTTCATCCGGTGATTTGTCTCACATTAGTGAGCGTTCCATGGAACTTGTCGCACACAATATTTCTGTCCTGGGCCATATGTGGACTTTCCGGCGATGGTTTCTTGCACGCCATTACAGTATTGAGGATTATATTGAGCTTCAAACCGAATTTATTCTTGGAAATGTTTAAACAGGATATTTTGTAAAAAAGAATGCATCCGACCTGTTATATGATCATCAACCTTGACGGTTTCGTAAAAAGTTCAAATTCAAGGCGTGCAAATTTTGTAATCATGAGGCGTACTTGTCGTACGTTGAATGATTACGAAATGCAGCACAACGAAGAAGTTGGGCTTTTTACGAAACCGTCAACCTTAAATTGGAAATTTTCAATTTCATAAGGGAGGGGGAATGAGCGTTGAAGTTTACAAGCCCGAACACCATATCAGAGTTGTTACTGCAACATCACTTTTTGACGGTCATGACGCATCCATAAATATCACGCGCCGTTTACTCCAGGATACCGGCGTAGAAGTCATACATCTGGGTCATAACCGATCCGCTCAGGAAATTGTGGATGCCGCAATCCAGGAAGATGTTCAAGGGGTGGCGGTGTCGAGTTATCAGGGGGGGCATGTGGAATTCTTCAAATACATTGTGGACCTTTTGAAAGAGGCGGGAGTTTCACATATCAAGATTTTCGGCGGAGGCGGCGGTGTCATCGTGCCCCAAGAAATCAAAGAACTGCAAAAATACGGCGTAACCAAGATATATTCCCCCGAAGACGGCGCCAAAATGGGACTTCAGGGCATGATTAACCATATGGTTAAACTTATGGATTTTTCTACCGTCCGAAAGACGGATTTTGATTTTGCCGGCTTGACTCCGGACAATAAATTCAGGGTGGCAAACCTTATTACCGCCGTTGAACTGGCCAAAGAAAAACAAGACGGACATCTTGCCGCTCTTAGATCACATCTTTTAAAAAAGATCGGCAATCGCAAAACGCCGACCATCGGTATTACAGGGACCGGCGGATCCGGGAAGTCGTCTCTTACAGATGAGCTGATTTTTCGAATGTTACACGACCTCAAAGATATTAAGCTGGCAATTATCAGCAGTGATCCGTCGCGGCGCAAAACCGGAGGTGCACTTTTAGGTGACCGGATACGAATGAACGCCATTGCAAACCCTAGAGTTTACATGCGCAGCCTGGCGACCCGTCGATCACGGACGGAAATTCCCTATGCACTGGCCGAAACGTTAAACGTTGTAAAAGCAGCCGGCTTTGATCTGGTTATTGCTGAAACAGCAGGTATCGGACAGGGAGATTCAAATATTGTGGACATGGTGGATTTGTCTATTTATGTCATGACCGGTGAATTTGGCGCCGCCACTCAGCTCGAAAAGATAGACATGCTCGATTTTGCCGATCTTATTGTTGTAAATAAATTTGAAAAAAGGGGCGGCCAAGACGCGGTACGTGAGGTTCGCAAGCAGGCACAACGCAACCGAAAGGCATGGAACCGGTCGCCCGAAGAGATGCCCGTGTATGGAACAATTGCATCCAAATTTAATGATGATGGTGTCACCGCCCTGTATCATGCGGTCATGGATGAGCTGGCTGAAAAAACAGGCACCAGATTTACATCGACCTTGCCCGGAATTGACACCCGGACATCTACATCCAAAACCATCATTATCCCGCCGGAACGTACCCGTTACCTTGCTGAAATTTCGGAAACCGTCAGATCCTATCACCGATGCACAAAAGAACAGGCAGATGAAGTGCGGAAAGCCTGGCATCTCAAAGAAGCCGCAACAGCCATAAGCGGTGACGATCTCCAGGGAGACACATCCGGGATTCTTTCCCGTCTTAAAACGGAAATTGAAAAAGCCGAAAAATCTTTGGATCCGGAAACGACCCGATTGCTTGATGACTGGGAAGAGATCAAAAAAATCTACAGCAAAGATGAACTCACATACCATGTCCGAAACCAGGAAATCAGGGTTCCGCTTTTCAAGGAGTCATTGGCGCATACCAGAATCCCGAAGATTGTTCTCCCCAAATTCAAGGATCCCGGTGAAATTTATGCATGGTTGAGGCAAGAGAATGTATCCGGCCGTTTTCCGTTTACCGCTGGTGTGTTTCCTTTAAAACGCCTTGACGAGGATCCCACCCGCATGTTTGCCGGTGAAGGCGATCCTATACGGACGAACAACAGATTCAAGCTTCTTTCCGCCAACTATGAGGCCAAACGTCTCTCTACGGCCTTCGACTCTGTAACGTTATACGGATACGACCCTGATCCGAGACCCGATATTTACGGCAAAGTAGGCACCTCGGGCGTAAGCATCTGCACGATTGACGATGTCAAGTTGCTTTATGACGGGTTTAATCTCTGTGCGCCCAATACATCTGTTTCCATGACCATAAACGGTCCTGCACCCATAATGCTTGCCATGTTTTTAAACACGGCCATCGACCAGCAGGTTACCGAGTTTTGCACGGATAAAGGAAGGGCGCCCACGGAAAAAGAATACAAAGACATTTGTTCCATGACTCTGCCCAATGTTCGCGGCACGATTCAGGCAGATATTCTAAAAGAGGATCAGGGGCAAAATACCTGTATTTTTTCCATTGAATTCGCACTGAAAATGATGGGGGATATTCAGGAATACTTCATAAAAAACAATGTCCGCAATTTCTACTCGGTCTCCATTTCAGGATATCACATTGCCGAAGCCGGCGCCAATCCGATCACACAGCTTGCCTTTACCCTTGCCAACGGCTTTACCTATGTAGAATATTATCTTTCCCGCGGCATGCCCATTGACAGCTTTGCACCCAATTTGTCGTTCTTCTTTTCCAACGGCATGGATCCGGAATATACGGTTATCGGCAGGGTGGCAAGGCGCATCTGGTCCATTGCCATCAGAAATAAATACGGCGGGTCCGTCCGATCCCAGATGCTAAAATACCATGTCCAGACATCGGGACGCTCTTTACACAGCCAGGATATCCAGTTTAACGATATCCGGACAACACTCCAGGCCCTTTGCGCCATTTATGACAACTGCAACAGTCTCCACACCAACGCCTTTGATGAAGCCATTACCACCCCGAGCAACGAATCGGTCCGACGGGCCCTGGCAATCCAGCTGATCATTAACCGTGAGTGGGGACTTGCCAATAATGAAAATTTAAACCAGGGCAGCTTTGTTGTTGAGGAGTTGACACGGCTGGTGGAAAAAGCAGTCCTTGCGGAATTCGACAGGATTACCGAACGCGGCGGAGTACTGGGAGCCATGGAGACCGGTTACCAGCGAAGCAAGATTCAGGAGGAATCGATTTATTATGAAAACCTGAAACATACGGGAAAATTTCCGATAATTGGCGTTAACACCTTCAGAGATCCTGACGCCGATATGGAGCAAATGGCCGAGTGCATTGAACTGTCCAGGGCCACCCAGGCCGAAAAGGAATCACAACTCCGTCGCCTGGCTGCATTCAAAAAACAGAATGAAGAACAAGCACCCGAAGCACTTGAACGCCTTCAGAGAGCAGCGTTGTCCGGAGACAATATATTTGCCGAACTTATGGAAACGGTCAAGGTTTGCACACTGGGCCAAATTACGCAGGCGTTGTATGATGTGGGGGGGCAGTATCGGCGCAACATGTAGATTTTCCAGCTAATAAATTGTTTTTTCTCCGATGAGCAGCGTTCTCCGCAAGTTTTCGACCTCAACATACTATTAGTATGCCTCGGTCGAAAACTTTTGTGCGGCTTTGCTCTTCGAATAAATCCCTCATTTATTAACTGGAAACTTGTTTAATAGAAATTGGAGAAAAAAAAATGAAACAAGCAGTGATCGTAAGTGCAGTGCGAACGCCGATTGGAAACTTTAACGGTTCGCTAAGAACCATTGGCGCGACCCAACTGGGGGCTGTTGTGATTGAAGCGGCGGTTAAACGGGCACACATAAGGAAAGATGATGTGAATGAAGTGATCATGGGGATGGTTCTCCCGTGCGGCTACGGCCAAAATCCGGGCAGGCAGGCAGCAATCAATGCGGGAATGCCCTGGGAGGTGGAATGTATCACGATCAATAAAGTGTGCGGTTCGTCCCTAAAGTCGGTGATGCTGGCGGCTCAGGCCATTCAGGTGGGGGATGCGGATGTTGTGGTCGCGGGAGGCATGGAAAGCATGAGCATGGCGCCATATTATCTTGAAAAGGCCCGCTTTGGATATCGCATGGGTCCGGGCAACACCGAAGATCACATGATACATGACGGAATCTGGGATATTGTTAACGACTTTCATATGGGCATTACCAATGAGCTGAGTTCGGAAAAATATAATATCAGCCGCCAAGACCAGGATCATTATGCCGCCGAATCCTATGGCCGGGCCCTTGAAGCCATAAGATCCGGTAGGTTTAAAGATGAAATTGTTCCGGTTAAAATCCCCCGGCGAGAAGGCGACCCTGTGGTCTTTGATCAGGATGAGTGTCCCCGGGAGACCCCTTTGGAAACCCTTTCAAAGATGAAGCCTGTGTTTCAAAAGGACGGAAAAGGGACAGCCGGCAATTCATCCATCGTTAGTGACGGTGCTGCAGCGGTGGTCGTAATGTCGAAAGACAGAGCAAAAGAAATGGGGTGTAACATCATAGCAAACATCGGCGCCCAGGCAGCATACGGTGTAGACTTGAAAGACCTTCTTACAGCACCAATCTGGGCCATCCCAAAGTGTTTAAAAAAAGAAGGGATCTCCATAGATGACGTGGACCTTTTTGAAATTAATGAAGCGTTCAGCGGTTCTACCGTGGCAGTGCTGCGGGAACTTGGTCTGGATCATGCAAAGGTCAACGTAAACGGAGGGAGCGTTGCACTGGGGCATCCTATCGGTGCCAGCGGATGCCGGGTACTTGTTACTCTGTTACATGAAATGATGCGGCAGGACAAAAAAATCGGTGTTGCTTCGTTGTGCCTTGGAGGCGGTGAAGCTGTGGCCATGGTTGTAAAACGATAAGGAGATAATTATGGAGATAAATACTTTCGGCGTTGTGGGCGCCGGCCAGATGGGAAATGGAATCGCACAGGTTGCTGCCATGAGCGATCTTGAAGTAATTATGAGCGATATAAAGACCGAATTTGTCGAACGGGGTCTTGAAAGCATCAAAAAAAATTTGCAGCGCAGTGTTGACAAAACCAAAATGACAGATGAAGAGAGGAATGCGGTTTTAAAGCGGATAAAAACGACCATAGATATCAAGGAGATGTCAGCGGCCGATTTTGTGATCGAGGCGGCCACCGAGTATGAACCGATCAAGTTTCAGATATTTAAAAACCTGGATCAAATCTGTGCGCACCCTGTGATTTTGGCAACCAATACGTCTTCCATCCCCATCGGCCGGATCGCAGCACAAACCAAACGGCCTGAAAAAATTATCGGGATGCATTTTATGAACCCAGTGCCGGTGATGAAGCTGGTTGAGGTCATCCGGGGACTTGCAACTTCAGATGACACGTTCAAAACAACCCGGGATCTGGCGGTTAAATTCGGCAAAACACCGGCTCAGGCAAACGATTACCCCGGATTTATCGCCAATAGAATACTCATGCCCATGATCAATGAAGCGGTTTTTTGTCTGTATCACGGGGTTGGAGCCCGGGAAGATATCGACACGGTAATGACCCTTGGCGCGAATCATCCTATGGGACCTCTGGCTCTGGCCGATCTCATCGGACTGGATACCTGTCTTGCCATTATGGATACGCTTTCCCATGGATTCAAAGATTCAAAGTACCGCCCCTGCCCTCTTCTCCGGAAATATGTGGAGGCCGGCCGGCTGGGCAGAAAGACAGGACAAGGATTTTATAACTATAACTAAGTACACGCATTCTTAAATACGATTGCATATAATAATTGGTTTATTCATTTTATTTAAAAGTTTTAAGTGAAAAGTGATCTAAAGTGCCTAAAGTTGATGAATTCTATCATTTTTAAACTGGCCTCGCCCCCAGGCGAGTTCCTTAACTTTAGTTCACTTTAGCTCACTTCAAATTTTAGTCACTTTTATGATCAATCGCTATGTTGAATGCGGTGGCCTGTCATAAAATACGTCACCGTATTTACGAATCAGAGCACTAAGGAGGCGCTATGACAGAAAAAAAGGCCGATGCCGTTGTGCCGGTTGGCAAGAAGATAAAGAAAGAGAGATTAAAAAAGAAAATGTCCCTGGACCGTGTCGCCAATGAAACCGGTTTTTCAATCGATGATCTTAAACAAATAGAAACCGGTAAGAAGATCCCGCCGGTTGGAACCCTTTTGCAGATTGCCAGGGCGTTGGAGATAGATTCCGGGTTTTTTCTCAGAGAACAGGAGTCAGGCATAAGAAGTCGTATCAAGGCCTATACAAAGCGTACTGAAAATTATGCCTACACCACCCTTACGCCGGGAGCCGAGAATAAACATTTGAAGGCGTTTAAGGTCTCCATTGAAGCCATGCAGGACCACAAGGGGGTGGGGTATCAGCATGAAGGTGAAGAGTTTGTTTATGTGCTGGCCGGGAAGATTGAAGTAATCGTCGGTGACCATGTCAATAGGCTCAATGCGGGAGAATCACTTCACTTTAACTCGGGAATACGGCACAAGTTAAGAAACATCGGCAAAGAAAAAGCAGAGCTTATTGTAGTTATTTACGGACCGTAAGAGTTGAAAAGGAGTAATAAATGTCTTTTCCGCTAACTGATGAGCAGATCATGATCCAAAGCATGGCCAGGGAATTTTCAAGGAAAGTAGTGGCGACTACCGCCGCGGAACGGGATCGCACCAAGGAATTTCCGTCTGAAAATCTCAAAAAGATGGGAGAACTGGGACTTATGGGAATGATGGTCCCTTTTGAGTATGAAGGCTCCGGTGCCGATACCGTGAGTTATGTACTGGCGCTTTCCGAGATTGCCTACTCCTGCGCTTCGACTGCCGTTGTTATGTCGGTTCACAATTCCATCGTGTGTGAAAGCATCTACCGGTTGGGAACCGAATATCAAAAAGAAAGATTTTTAAAACCGCTTGCAAAAGGGGATATCATCGGCGCCTTTGCCATGACCGAACCCCATGCGGGTTCCGATCCTGTCAGGCAGTCGACCACTGCCGTACGTAACGGTGATGAGTATATTTTAAACGGTACAAAGCGGTTTACAACATCGGGCAGGAATTCCGGTCTGACTATTGTCACAGCTATAACAGATGAAAGCAAGCGACACCAAGGAATCAGTGCATTTCTGGTTGAAAAAGAAACGCCGGGGTTCATTGTGGGAGAAGATGAAGATAAAATGGGGCTGCGGGCTTCCGACACAACGGATCTTATCTTTAACGAGTGTAAGGTGCCTGCTGAAAACATGCTTGGAAATGAAGGAGACGGATTTAAAATTGCCATGAAAGCGCTTGACGGTGGGCGCATCGGTATCGCGGCTCAGTCGGTGGGTGTGGCCCGGGCGGCATTCGATGCCGCCGTCAAATATGCAAAAAAAAGGGAGCAATTCGGCCAGATGATTTCCAAATTTCAGGGTCTGCGATGGATGATTGCGGATATGGCTACGGAAATAGAGGCGGCCCGGCAGTTGATGCTTTCTGCTGCTGCCATGAAAGATCGCGGCGAAAAATTTACGGCCCAGGCATCCATGGCCAAGCTTTTTGCTTCTGAGATGGTTAACCGGGTCACCGCAAAAGCGTTGCAGATACATGGCGGTTACGGGTTCATCAAAGACTATCCGGTTGAGCGATTTTACAGGGATGCCAGGGTGTTTACAATTTACGAAGGGACTTCGGAGATACAAAGGGTGGTCATATCCAACCATATATTAAAGGATAAGCGCCGCCCTTGACCAAAATTTCTCGTGAATAATTTAACGTCTCAAAAATTCTACATTTTTTGAAAATAAAAAGGTTTTAAGGAGATCGGCCTTAAAGTGGCGGCTTCCGCCGCTGCGGCCTGTCATTCAGATACTTTGGAAATTTTCCAGGTTTTCCAAACCATGAGTATTCCATTAGACTGGACCAAAGGAACCTTGAGACTCAGTGTAGGACGGATGACCACTATTGAGCAGATTGATAAAGCCGTTCAGTTTATTGTTCATGCCGTGAAAAACCTGCAACGCACTGCTCAATAACCATAATTCTCGATGAAAAATCCTTGTGAAAAAAAATGGGGATGCACTTTAAGTAAATCCTTGTTTTAATGGAATTCTCTCCTCAATTCCTGCATTTCGACACCTGCAAAAGATACGATTTGCCGTTTTAATCCACGCTCCCGCACGGGGAGCGACCCATGCACTATAGTTTTAACTTCTGCTGTCTCGGTTTCAATCCACGCTCCCGCACGGGGAGCGACAATCTGATAGGGTTTTAAGTATTTCGCAAACACGTTTCAATCCACGCTCCCACACGGGGAGCGACATTTTAGTATTTACACTATCAGGCATTTTATTTAGTTTCAATCCACGCTCCCGCACGGGGAGCGACCTCAGAAAAAAGAAAGGGGGGTAGATATTTGTATGTTTCAATCCACGCTCCCGCACGGGGAGCGACTAAAGGTCTTGTCGATTTTTAACCTTCGGGCCTGTTTCAATCCACGCTCCCGCACGGGGAGCGACTCTTTGCCAAGCTGGATCACCGATCTTTTAAGTCCCGTTTCAATCCACGCTCCCGCACGGGGAGCGACTCAGTTTTTGGAGGCAAGAGAGTTTCAGAAACAGGTTTCAATCCACGCTCCCGCACGGGGAGCGACTTTCCACCAGGGACAAGAATAATAAAAGAAAGAAGTTTCAATCCACGCTCCCGCACGGGGAGCGACTTTCCACCAGGGACAAGAATAATAAAAGAAAGAAGTTTCAATCCACGCTCCCGCACGGGGAGCGACCATGATAGGGAATTATTATTATCCTGATTACAATGTTTCAATCCACGCTCCCGCACGGGGAGCGACGCGATTTATTTTACTATTCTCCCGTGGCGATATTTGTTTCAATCCACGCTCCCGCACGGGGAGCGACACCCTTTTATTTCAATCGGTTATATTATATTTCTTGTTTCAATCCACGCTCCCGCACGGGGAGCGACTACTTATGCCAATAATTATATCACCACGATTATTGTGTTTCAATCCACGCTCCCGCACGGGGAGCGACGGCATATCTGTTAAGGATGCCAAGGCAAGGCTGGTTTCAATCCACGCTCCCGCACGGGGAGCGACTGCAGATCATACACGGAAATTCTGCGGGTTCCGAGTTTCAATCCACGCTCCCGCACGGGGAGCGACCACATACAATTAATTGACCTTGGCGTGACAAGCAGTTTCAATCCACGCTCCCGCACGGGGAGCGACCCGGATAATGAGACTACATTCAAAGCCATGCGCGGTTTCAATCCACGCTCCCGCACGGGGAGCGACACAACCTCCCATCATCCATCCAAAGATAATTAAGTTTCAATCCACGCTCCCGCACGGGGAGCGACATACTATAACACGGGTTTTTTTGTGATTTTAGGGTTTCAATCCACGCTCCCGCACGGGGAGCGACGAGCATCTGGATGATCGCAGTTATCATAACCCAATGTTTCAATCCACGCTCCCGCACGGGGAGCGACTAATAAAATTTATCTAACATGCGGACAGTTAGATAGTTTCAATCCACGCTCCCGCACGGGGAGCGACTCAAGGATATACATGGCAAGACGGTGAGGAAATTGTTTCAATCCACGCTCCCGCACGGGGAGCGACGTTCATTAAATTATAGTACGTGACGTTGTCGTCGGTTTCAATCCACGCTCCCGCACGGGGAGCGACTGTTAATTCAATAATGTATATATAATGCACAATGTTTCAATCCACGCTCCCGCACGGGGAGCGACGAAAATGTATGGTCTGTTGGCTGATAGATCAATGGTTTCAATCCACGCTCCCGCACGGGGAGCGACTTTTTGTGAATGTGGTGGTAGGGTGTTTGTTCAGGGTTTCAATCCACGCTCCCGCACGGGGAGCGACTGTTGCAGTCGGGCAACAGGCGTCGATAATTTGGGTTTCAATCCACGCTCCCGCACGGGGAGCGACGCGGGTTTTTTATGTGAGTTCTCTCAAATCTATTGTTTCAATCCACGCTCCCGCACGGGGAGCGACTACCCACTTATACCGGGGTAAGTGATGTAACAAAGTTTCAATCCACGCTCCCGCACGGGGAGCGACTTTCTTTGCATCCATTTCATAGGGTCGGTTACGGTGTTTCAATCCACGCTCCCGCACGGGGAGCGACCTGAACCTCATCCGTTGCCGCCAGCGGTGGCTTGTTTCAATCCACGCTCCCGCACGGGGAGCGACTCAAAATCGGCTTTTATATCTGGGTGAGACGTTGTGTTTCAATCCACGCTCCCGCACGGGGAGCGACTGATGTTGTTGACGAGCAAGATCATATCCATATTGTTTCAATCCACGCTCCCGCACGGGGAGCGACATAATACCTATGCCCGTTGGACGCGCCCAAAAACGTTTCAATCCACGCTCCCGCACGGGGAGCGACCTTGGCAGATGATCTTATTAAAGCCCTCGAAGAAGTTTCAATCCACGCTCCCGCACGGGGAGCGACCAAATTTAGTAAAAAGGCATCGAATCAAGAGCGAGTTTCAATCCACGCTCCCGCACGGGGAGCGACGGGTGTCAGTGGTTTTAAAAAGATGGTGGCCTGTTGTTTCAATCCACGCTCCCGCACGGGGAGCGACTGTTCTCTTATAACTTTATAAAAATATTATACTTATTATTATATATTTGCGGACCTTCTATCTCCATCAAGGATTGTATTATATTGTCAAAGAACATTTTTGATTTACGCTTTATTTTAAAAAGGTTAGGGTAAATGCGAACCCTCCAGGCAAAACATGTTTACTTAAGGTTCGCAGGCGATTTTAAATAATCAAAGGACCTTCCTGATCGAACGTTTGTTTTGCACCTACATGTTCTATACGTCGCTTCCAATTTGAACCAAGAAAGTAAAATCTCAGGCTATCCTCTTCAGGCTTTATTTCATCAATCAACCTTTGACGCAAAGCTACCCATTGGGCAGGGTCAACAATACATTCGAAAACAGAATACTGAACCCGTTGCCCATAATTTTGACAAACTTTTGCCACCCTCCGCAATCGGCGCTGACCTCTCTTGTCAACTGTAGAAACATCATAACTGACCAACACAAGCATAATCTTATCCTATTTCCAAATAAAAGGCGGATATCCGTCCAGATCGCCACGCAAATATCGAGCCAGCAATAAGGCCTGGACATGAAATAACATACCGATTGTGATCTTCTCTTCAAGAAAAGGATGGAATATTTCATCTTGTTTGCGTTTTTGATAGGCAACCAAAAGAGTTTTTCTCATTTCGTCGGCCATTAAGACAGCGCCGGATTCTTTTTTTTGGAAGCCTTTGTTTTTTGCCTGGCCAAGATTTATTAATGATAAGGTTAAGCGATCTGCCAAAAAAGGTCGGAATTCTTCCATGAGATCAAGAGCAAGACCCGGGCGGCCCGGGCGATCTCTGTGCAAAAAGCCCACGGCTGAATCAAGACCCACGGATTCAAGCGCTGAACGAATATCGTGCATTAAAATCGTATACAGAAATGACAACAGACAATTTACATTGTCCAATGGGGGCCGGCGATTTCGTCCGCGAAAATAAAAATCTTTTTTCTGAGAAGTAATAAGATAGTCAAATACCGAAAAATAAGTATGTGCTGCTTTACCTTCAATTCCCCGAACAACATTCAACGGCAGATCTGACTGTAACTCTGTTAAAAAGCTGTTGAGTTGCTGTGATGCCCGCTGAACTTCCCCTTTATTTATTTTATCGGGATGATCTCTCAGGGCGCGTTGCAGAACAGTTCGGCAATTCGCAAGCTTGCCTATTACTAAAGCTTTTGCAACATTTGCAGAAACATCCATATCATCAGCGCGTCGATATTGCTCACGCCGCAACAGCACATTGCCGGATACAGGTCCCTGCACTCTTGCAAGAAAGCGTCCATACTCAGATAAAAAGCTGATAGCCACATCACGCTCGGCGCAAAATCCCATTAGGAATGGGCTGCACATTACGTTCCCGAAACAGACGATTCCCCCTAATGTGTGTATCGGCAAACGCAGGCGAACCGCTCGCTCCACTTTAACAACAACGGTTTCGCCTTCTTTGGCCAAATATGCCCCTTGCGTGGTCACGAAAAGGGTATTCAGGTGTTTTTTCATAAATTTTGTATAGCGTTTTTAAGATAACGGTTTACAGAACGGTTTTTTTCTATGGTTTTTGGCAGGCACAAACCCACAAAAGAACAGCTATCGCATTTTTTTGAATACACCGGTTTCGGCGTTTTCCCCGCTTTAATAAGTTCATGTACTCGTTTTGCCGCCTTTTCTGTTTCCAGCCTCAGAGTCCTGTCAAATTCTACATCTTGCCTTCGGCGGGTTTTCCCGTAAAAAAGCGCCCCCTCCGGAATTTCAGTATTCAGCATTTCTTCAAGGCACAGAGCCTGAGCACAGAGCTGAACTTTGTCGCAATTATCCTTTTTAGGCCTGCCACGCTTGTATTCAACCGGAAACGGTTGCCACTTCTTTCTCGCTTTGCTACCAGACAATGAATTATCACTTAACAGATGAAATTCGACAACATCGGCTTTGCCGGTTAAGCCCAGGCGTAAAGACCGCAAAGGCATGCCATACTCAATGCGGATATTGCCTCTGGATTCCCTATTGCCTGTATCAACCCGTTCGTGCATGATTCTGCCTTCGGCCGTAAACAGGTTTTCGACCCAGACCTGCTCAACATGAATCAAAGCACATTGACGCTCGCAAAAAAGCAGATGCTGCAAGGCTGACAGTGGTATGAGATCGTCTTCGGTGTAGTTCATTTTTTTCTTCTCCGATTACGCATCTGTAATCGGGTATGATAAAGTTTTTCCGTGAATCCTCCTTCTTTCAAGAATTCTTTTTCTAAAGTCCTCAATTGTTGATCAAGCAAATAATTCGTTTGGTGAATTAGGCAGATCATGGCATTAGCAGCAATCTCAGGAGGAGAATCTTCGATATAGGGCTTATAGGTCAAATAGGACCTATTCTTTCTGTAGCAAAGCCCTCGAACTTGTCGCGCTTTCGGGTGATCCTTGCCCCAAAGGGCCAACCCCTTCTGGCGCAAATAATCCTGAAAATCCAGCAACAACTCCTCCAAACTTGCCCGGGCCACACCGACGAGTTTGAGTTCGAATTTCTTGGAGGTGCCGGAAGCCATGCTGCCTTCGGCTATGTTTTGCTTTCCGCTCCGAGCTGCTTGCACCATCTGATCATGTGTGCGGGAGCGCCGGTTAATGAAACGGTTGCAAAACACTACCGTAGCATCATAAACAATCTCCGCCATCTGATAGGATTGCAGATCACGAAACCCGCCGTGGGGCGGGATGAGTTGAGGGAAATCTTCTTTGTCAGTCATTTTGAGTTATTTCGTCTAGTTTGTTCTTAATATTTTTCAAAATTTATTCGTCCATTATTCCGCTTTTCATAGTATAGAGGTTTTCGATCCAGACCTGCTCAACATGGATAAGCGCACTGCCGCTCGCAATAAATCAAGTTCTACAAAGCGGATAGCAATATGAGTTCGGCTTCGGAGTACAAGAGTTATATTTTCTCTTCTATGGTAACACCTTCGGGGCAGTTGTCCCGGTCAATTGTTACCTGGTAATCATCTTTAAATGAACGGGCTGGCTTTCCTTCATCCGTGATGCGTGTAACGGCAACCAGATCGAACAGCTTGTGCGCCGGCGCATTTCCCAATTCACTGTCGTGCTTAAAAACAATCAATTTTTGGGCAGCCATTTCACCTCGGGCTGCGGAACGGTCATGATCGAACATGTTCTTCAGCGCATCCCAAAACAACGCCAGATCTTCCTCTGAAAATCCGGTTTGTTTTGCAAGCGGTGCCGAGATAAAGCCGTGTGCACGGTAAAGGCCATAGGGAACAATCGACTTTCTGGCACCTAATCCTTTATCGGTTGGCTCATCAACCCTTACCGCTGCAGTACGGAACATAGCAATATCCAAACCTAAAATCGGTTCTATACTTCTTGAAAAACTAAGTTGTACAGGACCTCTTACCTGACCACATGTTTTGTCTCCTGTTGACATTACGGAGCCAAAAGTTCGTACATCAAAAAAATTTTTACACATCCATTTCTTGGCTGCCTCTTCCTTGCTATCAACAAACAACTCTTTCAATTTTGCCAATGCAGCATCAGAAAGATCTTTAAGTTTAACAGTAGCTTTTTTAGTGTTATTTAAATCGACACTAAGCTTCAGATAAATCCCCTCATTTTCAAAACCCATCCCTTCAGGATAATTTTGGTAATTTCCAAGCGCATTTCGCAAGTCTAATGGTACATGGACAAATATCCGTTCATTGTCTAAAGCTAAATGTGCCCGTTTGTGGTGTTCAGATAGAAATTCTCTCTCTCGCACGTGAATTTCATAAGGTGCCGCATTTTGCTTAATTAAATCAACGTAATTCCGAACCTTGCGCTTCAAACAGACATCGGTCACTATGCCATGCCCGGTTTCGGGATCAATGCGAGGAAGATTCCCTGCATCAGGATCACCGTTTGGATTTCCATTTTTTACATCAAACAGTAATACGAACTCGTAACGGTTTTTCATAGCTTCTCTCATTATTTCCCTCCTTTATTATTTTCTGCTTTTTTTTTCTTATATAGTGCATTTTTCTGCTGATAATAGGCGATAGCAAATAAGCCTTGATCTTCAAGTCCCATGTGTTTAGGAAACGATCCTACGTGCTCCATAATCTCTGCGATGCGTCGATCAGAGACATGGCCATATTCCGACTTTTCGATGTGGTGTTGGGCAAGCCGCAAGAGGCGTGGAAAAACAGTTGCTGGTGTCGCGGACGCCGAACCGAAAAAACGGTCTTTTATGGTGGCATTAATTTTGCCAAGCGCGTCCAGTTGCGCTTTTTCAAGTACTGCAAACAGCCGCCCCAATAAATAAGCGACATCCTTTCTATCCGGATCTAATGACATCGGTACCTCCTTTTTATGGTTTCGTTTCAGCACAGCTTTTAAAATAGCTGCTTTTAAATAGTTGACATTTTGGCTGGCACGGACTCGACCCAACACGCCCTGGTAAAGGTTTTGAGGATAATTCGTTCCGGTCAGAATGGATCGGGTTATGGCGCCGCCAAGAAGCGGAGAAATGTCTTTGGTTTCACGGGCAGTTTCTTTGAGAAGGTGCCAGATTCCGGGAAATTCAATGTCCCGCTCTGGATTGCGCTCCATTTCGAGATCCCTGAGATGTCTCTGAAGTCGGTTCATCATTTCTCCCACCGAGCAGACGTGCCAGAATCGCAATGCCAGCCTGGCCTTATTTAGTGACAAACCAAGGATATAAAATTTGACATCTCTCTCATGATCGATTTCCGCCGGCATTTTCCCTGCTCGCACAGCTTTAAGGAATTTTTGAACCGCAATGGCATCCGCGCTATCCGGGGAAGGGTTTAATACCTGCCCCATAAATGTTTCAACCGCTGATTCGCGTTCAGTCCAGAAGACTGTGGTTGCATCTCCGATACGCAGGCGCTGTGTTCTGCTGCGTAACAAATGTTTAATGGCCGATGCACTCTTAAACTCCGCTGCAATGCTGATCGGGGCATTCTCCCCCCTTTTTTTACCGTATGATTCATATGCCTTTTCATTAAAGGACACGAGTGATGCGCCGGAGCCAAATTTGAACTGTGCATATTGAAGCTGGAGGGGATGTTTCTGGCCATCTACAAAGCAAAAACCTTCGGGGTAAATCTTTTTGGAAATATGTTTCGACCATAGTTTTTTTATGGCCGGGCGCTCATGAATAAATCCTGTTTCCCCTTGGAGTCTGAAAGCAACCCATTTTCCGTTGTTTCCACAAATTTCTTTCCATGATTCAAGACCGGCCGCGTCCCGGGAATTCCATTTTTGCAAAAAGTTTTTAACGGCAATTACTCCTTCATCACTTGAATCTGCACACACCTCATGAACCAGTTTTTCGAAATGCTCTTGATGAATCTTTTTTTCCGAAGATCCGGACAGCCCAAAAATATAATCCGCTTTATCAACCATAAAATTGGGGGCTTTTGCGGCGCCGCTGGATCGAACATTCACCTTGTTCGAATAAGGCACCACAGATGGGAAGTATTCATAGGTATTGGTATTTATTTTTGTTCTGAGATCCTCCGGTTGACCGATCAGATTACCTTCCTCGTCAATGGTAATGACGAATCCGATGGCCTCGACACTGAATCCGAACGGTGGCATCTCATCAACTTTATCAAGCCGCTCATAAAAAGAAATCAGTGACTGGAAAATCACGCGACCACCTCCTTTCGACAGTCCATAACGCCGCTATGCATAACGGCCCGAAAAAAGTGCGGCGTCATTTCGTTAGCGAAGTCGATATCATGGAGCATGAACCCAAGGCTCTGCTCGCCGGTCAATTCGGACTCGGGAATTACATCACACCATTCAAAATTGACTGGAAATTCACGGCACCCAAAATAGGGTCGATGGAAGCATTGCCCCTTTCTGGCCCTTCGCTCAAATATCGCCAAATGCTTCCCCGGGTCTGCGTCATCGACACTGGTCAATTCAAAGTGTGCGTCTATGACGTATTCGACATCCTTCAAAACCAGTGAGGCACGTTGCTGGCGGTCGTCTTCGATATATTGGCAAACAGGCTGATTACCTTCTCTCATGATTTTCGCTGAAATCGAAACCTTGTTTGAAAGTTCATTGCGCCGGATGTTTTCAAACTGAATCGGTTTGAGCACATGAATTCGATCAACAACCCAGCGGATGGCGGGCTTCCAGTAGATTGCCTCCAGAATTCCCCGCGCGGCAGAGGGTGTCATTACATCATATGAAACCCTTTCCACTTTCATTTCGAGCCGGGTGAAAAGTGCATAATCACCCCAAACTCTCAGCTTCACTCCATAACTCATTTTGTGTCCTCCTTTATCCGAAAAAAGTACAGCCTTTCGGCGGCTTGCATTTGAGGCCGGTTTGCTCCGAATACAGTTCCGAAGAGCGCAAAACCCATACACCCGGATATGGGTTTTCCAGCCAAGAACGGATTTCATCGAACTGATACGGGTAAATCTGAACCGAATATTGTTGTAGCTTTCGAAGAATCGAACCGGGATGCTCAACAAATTCCAGTTGCCGGATAAGATCAACAGATTCCTTTTCAATCGCAATAACGACCGGCAGCGTTGCTGTTTTGATCATTTGAAAGGCGTCGATATCCTTAAATTGAATATCGCCTTTTTGCGCCTTGCAGCACAGGTCGAGCGTTCCGTCTACATCCATTTGATTCTGATTTTTCCAAAAATAATCCAAGAAATATTCATATACGCAATCCGGCGAAGTAAGATCACCATTAAAACGTTCAAATAGTTTTTGGGCTGACTGCGCCGCTTTGCGGAAAAAAGAATTCTCCAATTCTTCGGGGAAGGTGAAGACAAATACAGGGCGGGGATTTACGCTTCGCCCATTGCGATTGCATCGTCCGGCCGCTTGCGCAATACAGTCGATCCCATTGATTGCGCGGAACACGCACGAGAAATCCACATCCACCCCAGCCTCAATCAACTGCGTACTGACAACCCTGCAAGGCAATCCGTTTTCCAGACGGTTGCGAATATCCGCCAGTTTGCGGGAACGGTGAGCCGGATACATCAATGCACTCAGATGAATATTTTTTTCCAACTCTGGTAGCGCATTAAATACGTCCAGCGCCTGCTGACGTGTATTCACGATGCATAAAACGTGTTCGTGTTCCGCTAGTTTTTTGGCAAGCTCGCACTCTGAAAGCATTCCGATAAATGTTTCTCTTGTTCGCTTCAGTGCATTGAACAATGTTGGAACATCATCAATGATTTCCCGAACACCTTTCAGACCGGACTGAAATGCTTCCGAAAAGTGAATGGCCGGTTGAGTCGCCGTACATAAAAGCGCCGTTACTTTGTAATTCAATGACAACTCGCGAATTACCTCCAGGCACGGCATCAGTTTTTCAACCGGTATGGCCTGAACCTCATCAAAAATGACCACGCTATTCGCGACATTATGAAGCTTCCGGCACTTGGACGACTTGCGGGCAAAAAAGGAATCAAAAAACTGAACATTCGTAGTAACCACAATCGGGGCATCCCAATTCTCAACTGCCAGGCGAACCGTCCAATCTGCGTCATCCGGAATAAAATTGCAGTGATGTTCCAATACCGCTCCATCACCGAGCATATCGCGAAAAACAGCCGCGTTTTGTTCAACAATGCTCGTAAACGGAATCACGTAAATGACGCGACGCTTGTGATGCTTTTGGGCATGCTCCAAAGCAAACGCCAAAGATGCCAGTGTTTTTCCCCCTCCGGTCGGAACCGTCAAAGAGAAGAGACCCTCTTTCTCTTTTGTAGCCTTCAAGCAATCCGCTAAAACGACCTCACGTTGACGTTTGACTTTAGTATCCTCAGCTTTGTTGCGAAGTCGGTCAAAATTGCTCCAAAATGATTTTCGCAACTCCAATAAGGCTGGATATTTTGACCGCCATCCTGCTCTTTTTTTATCCAGAGCTGCTTCCGTATCCAGAAAATCAGCATCAACCAAACATGAAAAAAGCATGCGAACAAAAAACTGTAGCTGAAAACCAAAAAGAGTTCCGTCTGGAGTTTTAAATGGCAATTGCTTTGGGAATTCAGAAACATCCATTGGGATTTCAATTTTAGGAAATTTTTTCCCCAGTCGCATTTTTAGAGAGTATTCTGGATAGTCATTCCAATTCTGCAAACCGCCATGATGTCCAGCAATGCAGTAAGCTAGCAGCTTACCGGCTTCTTTGGAACGCTCATACAACCACTGCGCCCCCAGCGCGGCATGCTCGATACGACCTGTGTAGTATTGCACGAAATCATCTATTATTTCATTTGAATGGCGCAAATACGCCTGCCACGGAAGGGTTCCCTTGCCGACATCATGATTGAGACCCAACAGCTGCGACCAAATATCTCCACTGAAAGGGCGGGCAAATTCAGCGGCCAATTTCGCGACGTTTTCCAAATGCTCTTCAAGCGACTGCCATTCTTCTTTAGGTTTTCCAGGCAGACTATGCGCATAGTATTCTTCGGACATGATAACCTCTCATATATTTATTGAGACGTTTATATTAAAATTCTATGAATCGCTCAATATTTCTGATGACGCATTGGTTCAGAACTCTGGATTTCACTTCATAAAGTTCGGGCAGAGTGGTATATCTCCCATCGAGGTTTGGCTTGCTCTTGGTCCATGAAATCTTCCGTATAGAGGAATTCCGCGTGCACCAAGATGGATCTTTGCAGCCGATTTCTCATCGCTTTTACCTTAATTTTTCAGATGTTCTTCCAGAGGCTGCCAATTCTCCGGCGGGCAGCCGTCTTTGCTATGTGCATAAAATTGTTTGATCGGCATTAGAGATAACCTTTAAATAATCTTCATCCTTCACGGGCAGGTGCACCGCATGCAGGACACACACGCGTGTCACCCTCACCCTTCTCAAACCTCATTCCTGAATCAAAGACAGGATCACCGGATTTATATGTACCTGAATTGAGCGATTGTCGAGGTTGCCACAGATACAAGGAAGATATCGTTTCGCTATAGTCAACTATGCGGGACGGCATCTGACACAGTAGATGCGGTAAGATCGGCAATTCCGTAGGGTTTCAAATTTTAAAAATATAAATCAATATAATTCATTAAGATTAAAAGATATATTATCCTCTTTTAAGATTTAAAACGCTCAGTTTAGTATGTAATCAAACGGCCGGTAATATCCACATCTTCCAGAAGCCCGCAGCTATCACAGCTCAGCAGTTCACGGTCATTCAGAAAAAGGCCGGCTTCCCGTGCAAGACGATGAACATGCTCTATTCGCCGTAGCAGGGATCTCTGTAATATGCCGGCCGGCTTTTTATCTCTTTTTGGTATGTTATTCGATTTGCTCATTGTTTACGGTTGTAGGCTCATTCGAAACATTATGCAGAGGATTTATTTTTATCTTAAAAAGGGGCCGCTTTTAACTCTTTTATAATTGATTCCCCTTATCTTTTACTCTTTTTCAATTAACCGCCTTAACTGGAGGTCACAAATTGTGACTTCCAGTTTTTAAATTTTTCTTTCGCCTCTTTTGAGGTCTTACCTCTTTCTCCAAACGTTTTACCTCCTTTACCGCCTCCTCAAAATGACGCTCCACCGCAGAGGGAGCATTAAGGTGATCCATTCTGAATTTTTCATATTCCTCATGCGCCTTTTCCATGGCCTGTTCATGGCTGATCTTTCCCGCGTGGGCAAGAAGGTTTCGTTCACTCAAGCGTAAAAAATCGTCCAGCTTAACGATCCAGTCCTGCATATACATAGGCTTCCGATTTAAAGCCTGCAATTCGGCAAATTCAAGATAGAAATTTACAATGCGATTCAGTGTGTCCAGCTCTTCTATAGTAAGATAGTTTTTAGCGATTTCAGCGTCTACTTTATGCGGCTTGTCTCCTTGCCATGAAGTCAGCCCCATGTTTGGTTTTGAGGCATCAGCCCTTTTGTGGACAATTTCGGCGGCAGTGTGGCCGTGAGCAGCCCAATGCATCTTATTCTGGAGCACTGCGAAAAACTCACGAGAAAGATCGATGTTTGGGTCATAGTCGATGCTGGTGGCATAAATATCGAGCACCTTGCGCCAAAAAACTTTTTCCGATGACCGGATATCTCGGATGCGTGCAAGTAGTTCATCGAAATAGTTGCCGCTACCGGCCTGTTTGAGCCGTTCATCGTCTAGAGTGAAACCCTTGATGATATGTTCTCGAAGGCGCTCAGTGGCCCAGATACGAAACTGGGTGCCGCGATGGGATTTCACCCGGTAGCCTACTGATATAATGACATCGAGATTAAAAAAATCAACTTCTCGGGTTACCTGCCGCTTCCCCTCTATTTGAACTATCCGGAATTTCCGGATAGTTGGGTCTGGCCACAGCTCGCCTTCTGCATAGGTGTTTTTTATATGCTCATTAATGGTGCGAACATCTTTCTGGAATAACTCGGCCATTAGTTTTTGGCTCAGCCATACAGTCTCATCATAGAGTTTCACCTCTATCCGGCTTTTACCGTCTTCGGTTTGGTAGAGGATAATTTCCGATTTATTATGTGAATCATCCTGCAAATTATTCATTGTTTTTAAACCCCATCAACTTGTATATTTATAAAGGTGACTTTATTAACGGTTCTGCTCTTGACTCTTTTTAACTGTTCTCTTGTTCTTTTTGCCGTAAGCTTTTTGCTTTTCCTTTACCGTAAAACCGATTTTTTCAATTAACCGCAGATGAACACAGATTTTTATTAATAATTTTGAAGATTTCGATCGGGCATTTCATCCCAGGTTCGGCCATCAAGCATTCGCCCTGTTTTTTTCTTGTTAATCCCTCCCCATTGCTTGAAGAAAAAAGGCACATTCGCGGCAAGACACTGATTCTGAATACCTTTCACCCACGAGGAAGACATGGGCCTTGCTTTAGGGCCGGATTCTCCACCCACAATAACCCAATCAATGTTTGTTAAATTGATATTTGAAATTGGGCTAAGAAGAGGTTCAAACGAAACAAATTTTACTTTTGCAGGTGTATTTCGTAAATCTTCAATTCGTTTAAGGAGCCTGTTATTTTCGACAGTAACCCCCATCCAGACATTGTCGGGCCACGGCAGGCTTGTGCTCAATTTGCGCAAATTCTCGGAGCGTTTGGTAAGAACCTGAAATATATGTTGCTGCGCTTGTTTCATGACGCTGAAAACTTTGTGTATAAAAGAAACCGGTACTTGTTCATGAAAAAGATCGCTCATGGAATTTACGAAAATTGCGCGGGATTTTTTCCATCTCAGAGGAAGAGACAGCACTTTTTCATGCGTTCTTACCTTGAAACCGTCAATGTAATTTGGCTGCCCCATGGCCTGGAGGCGGTATGCCATCCTTGACGCATAACAATTCTGACAGCCGATACTGATTTTCGTGCATCCTGTGACGGGGTTCCAGGTGGCTTCGGTCCACTCGATTGCAGAGTTTGCGGCCATCAGCTTCCCCTCCTATTTTTATATTTATTGAAGATGTCTTGCACAATGTTCTCTGCCACTGGTTTGTGTGAAGCGAAAAAAAGGTAATATACAACGGCATTTTGGCTGTTTCTCATTGCAATTGGTTTAGGAACATTTTGAAAACCAGCCACTTTTTTCAGTCGTGTTCTGAAAGCATCTGCTATTGCTTCATTTGAAGCTTTTTCCTTTTCCGAATCTCCAAATAATTGCATCTGCGGTGAAGTGACATAGGCTTCTTTTCGCCAGGAATCGTCTCCCCAAAATCTGTTCATTCGCTCAATTTGAAAAGGTGAAACATTTTCCGGCTTCCGCCAGAGAACATTGCGGTTCATGTCTGCCACAGGGAAATTTAAAAATATTTCTACGGATTTCATTTGGCCGGCTTTAGCTATCACTTCCCAATCAAGATGCAAACCATAAGGATCTAAAACACATAAGGCACGTCGATAGTCTTCATACTTTGTCCTTGGAAAGACATTATCCAACATAACATGATTACAATCACCGTGATAGATGTAAATGTCCCTACGGGTTCCAGCCATGTTTTCCAGAGATTCAATTTTCTGTTTATGCAAATCGATAAAATGATACTCTCGAAAAGGGGGGTTGACTAATAGTGCATTTTCAGGACTTCCAGGAACAAATTCACCTGTACTTCTGGAAATGTGTTTTCCTGCTCCGGCAAATGCATCAATATAAAGATAATAAAATCTGGGGCTCTTCTGCCTACTCATAATCCGGGAGTAGGCAGATGCATACTCTTTGATAATATCAAGCTTGATCTCGGACCAATATCCAATTTCATCATATTTTGACGATTGGGACATCCTTCAATCCTTTTTATCCAACACATCCATACCAACTTAATCCAAAATAACTTCATCAATAAAGCTTTTTTATATCACACCATTTTGTCAGATCAGAACAAACCCTTATTTTTTTGCTAACTCATTAAAATCCATGGGTTATTAAAATATTTACCGGTATTTTATAAAGTTTCGGTGACTGCTTTTAATTTCAGCATATCTTTGTCGAAGGAAACAACGACCCGTGAAGAAGAGGAAATGGCGGCGAGAATGCAATCGACAATATCAGCGTTTGAAGTTTCGAATTTCAGCAGGGCCTGGAGCAGTTCAGAGCGGTTTGAATTTACGATACCGGAAAAATTGAGAATTTTACTGAGCTTTTCCGAGATTTTTTCTCTGGGAATCCGGTAAAATTTTTCCATGACATAGACACATTCAGCGGTAACGACATCGAGTATTTCAGCCTTTATTGTTCCATTAGCGACTTCCGACATAAACGCAGTTGCCTTGGGACTAAGCTCGGAATGATCCCCTAATAAAAACCTGAGAATAATATTGGTATCAATCAGATAGACCTTCTTTGGCTGCTTCATCTGCAATTTTTCCTTTAATCCTTTGCCGGATTTCGTCTAACGGCACATATTTTTTTGCATATTTATTGAGGCTTCCCGCCAATCGGTCCGCCTGTTCGCCAGGGACCCCTTTAAGCTTAACTACATCATCCTCCATCAGGAACAATATCCCCCCTTGTTTTTCGATCTTTAATTTTTCTCGGATGGCCTTGGGTATTGTTACTTGACCTTTTTTTGAAACTTTGGCATACATTTTTAATTTCCTTTACTATGACATTTTATTCGATTTATTTAAACTCCCTACTTTTTAATATTGCCTTTCAATTACTAATTGTCAAGCAATTTTTCTATGATCATAAATATCCTAAAATGTATTTGTTTTATTATTTAACCGAGGCAACCTGCCAGCAAGGCTTGGCCACGCGAGGCGGGCAAGTCTGCGGATAGGAATTTATTTTTTGACCACTCTCCACCGGTTTAAAACCTGCTCTATTTCAAGGACCTCATCCCGGCCCTCTTCGACTTCCTTGCCCGTAAGCACCAGATCCCATAACCGTCCGTTGGGTGTCAGCAGCCGTCTTGAAAAGTCGGGTTCGCCGAAGTCGGTTTTTCCGTAATGACTATGAATTTTATTTTTCAACGGCTCTACCAGGGACGGATCGATTAAGTCGAGTTCGTTTAAACGGTATAAAAAAGCTTCCGCAGAAACACCGAAACGGTGTTTGATGCGCAGCAAAAGTTCATAGGACCAGTGCTTTTTCCGGATGCCCAGTTGCGAAACCGTATCGCATACGGCATTTGCAGGCATTAAAAATGTTGCGGCAAAGCGCCGGGCCGCCCGGTGAGCGGTAAAGGGCTTTTCGGCTGAGGGAGATGAAGCGTCTGGATCCTTGAACACGTTTTGGCCCCGGTTCATGGCGCATGTCAGAATCAGCACTTTACCCAATTCATATGCCAGGCGGAAAAGCTGCCGTTCGGAATTATGGCGTGCATTGAGGAAGAAAAAAGCGTTTTGATATAACGGGTCGTAATAAGAAAAGCTGTCTAAAGTTTTAAGCATGGGCACGACAATAACCCGGAATCCCTGATTCTCAAATAGTTCAAAATAGTCGAACACAACGCCGTGTTCAATCCCGGTATATCGCCGAACCGATACTGCCAGCGCTTCCATACCGGATTCAGTGGGCTCAAAAGGGATAAACAGAGGGATGCTGGCCCTTTTTTGGGCACTGCAGATATCTTCCAGGGCCCAGAATGCAGTTATAATTTCATGGGCCATGGTCTTAATTCTAACGGGGAGTTCTTTATCAAGATCGTCAAGGGGAACTGGAAAGGGGTTTTGTGCACTTTCATGCTGAAACGATTTAAATTCGTGTTCATCTTCGGCAAACAGAGTGTCTACTGAAACACCCAGCGCTTTGCTTAGTCGAAAGATCACGGATGCGGACGGAGCGTTTACACCACGTTCAATACGTCCCAGAGGCACCTGGCTCATTCCTATTTTATCGGCCAGCTCAGCCATGGTCAAGTTGCGTTGCCTTCTTAATCTACGGATGTTTCTCCCGATAAATGCAAGATCGATTTTCATTACCATTTAATACTATATAGATTTTTTATTGTCAATTATTAATTATTTAATACAAATAAATAACTATATAGTTTTATTTGGGAGAAAAACATCCTGCCGGCATATCCCCAATCCACTCGACCCCGAAATCTTTATATTTCGGATATGGCTTCATTCTTCCGGCTTTGTCTCCAGCCGTTTTCGTACCGATTCAACCGCGTTGTGAAGTTTCTGCTCCAGTAGTTTGCGCTCCGGCAGTTCTGGTTATCTTAATGCATCATCCCTTCACTCATATTCCATATCAACCCTTATTTTTATTTCCTTCCCGGTTATTACCCGATTTTACTAATCGGTTTTTTCTATGAAAACGACCTTTAAGTATCGGAAATTCCAGTTTGACAAATCGTAATATCCTTTGTAATCATATTTTAGTATTCAAAATATAATCACAAAGGAACTATCCATGTATCAATTTTTCGGCTTTACCTGAGCGTATTTTATAAATTCTGCCCGGGTTCGGTAGGCACAGGGTTTGGCCGAAAAATCATGTCTATTATTATCCAGTTAGCATTTTTTACATTCAGCATTCGATCAAACTCTGCCACATCCCATTTCGAAAGTGTTTAGGGGCAACGGCGCTGGGCGCCCCGCGGTCTTCAAAACCGTTGGCCCCGTCTGAAAAACGGGGAGGAGGTTCGATTTCCCTTGCCCCTTCCGGAACTGAAATATGAGTCTGTTGATTAATGAAGATTTTTGTTCAAGCTCAAGGCATGCGAAAAAAGTAACTACAGGTATCTATCTGATATTCCGAGGATTATTTTTTGAGCATAACGCAGAGATTGGGCGAAAAGACCATTAATCAACAGACTCAAATATGGGTTGGATAACAACCGTGCGTTACTATTTGCTGCCGTTTTTTATCAAATTAAAGGAGGAATGAGAATGAAGAAATCAGAAGTGTTGGCCAGGATGGTGATTGTGTTGTTTTTTGTTTGCACAATGGTAAGCCCCTGTCGGGCAGGATTCAAGATGGAATTTGACGAACAGACCAAAGGGGAGATCGGCATCTGGATGCAAACCTCATATCAATGGGTTGAAGACGGAAAGATAAATGAGGGCAAATACGAAGATGTGAACGATTTCATGATACGCCGGGTTTATATGTATCTGAAGGGGGATGTGACCCGGTATGTCAGCTTCTTTACCCACCTTGCCTCGGATAAGGTCGGGATGGAAAAGCCGACCGGCGGGAGTTTGGACGATTCCGGCCTGGGACTGGGAAGCGGTATTGCCTGGCGAGATCTGTGGATTACCTTGAATCTGCATGAGGCCTTTAAGATCCAGATGGGAAGAATGTATGTGCCCCTGACACGCAATTACGGCACAACTTCCACCAAATGCATGTTGCCTGTTGATCTCCCATTTTTGCAGGGCGGTTCGCGGGGCGGCATCTTTTATGCACAGAAAGTGGGGCGAGACGACGGACTGACCCTGTGGGGCAACCCTCTGGACGGACGACTTCAATACCGAGCTATGATCTCTGAAGGGGTCGAGGGTGACGCAAATCCTGAAGACAACCTCCGGTTTGTGGGCCGGCTTTCGGTAAGTCTGCTTGAGCCGGAAACGACTTGGTTTAACAAGGGAACCTACCTCGGGAAGAAAAAGGTTTTGAGCCTTGGCTTTGGCATGGACAGTCAAGACGATCTGACATTAGGCGGCCGTGAGGACCAGGACAATACGGTCTGGACGGTTGACGCCTTCTTTGACTATCCGGTGGGAGAGGGTGCGGTCACAATAGAAGCCGCCTACATTGATATCGACAATTGCACCCAGGGCAACCCGAATTTTTACCATGACCTGGAAGCCGGCGATGACGCAGAGAACTGGTACATTAACGCAGGATATCTTCTGCCCGGCGCCATCGGCCCCGGCCGTTTTCAACCGTATATCCGTTACGAAACAGTAGATGTTGATAAGAAAAACCAAACCGACTTTTTTAGTGGTGGATTCAACTATTATCTCAAAGCACACAACTGCAAGTTAACGGCCGACTACATGTACGTTGACCCGGATAACGATGACAAAGATGACAGGAGCATCTTCACTTTTCAGTTTACCGTAGGATTCTAATTCCGGAATCACAATAACCGAAATTCAAAATCCCAAACAAAAAAAACAATCGCTTTTGAACCGGTTTGGAATTTGGAGTTTGAGATTTGAGATTTGTTTGAGATTTACCAGCCTAAGGCGGGTTAATTTGTAATTTGGTGCTTGGAATTTGTTATTTAATTGATCTTCGGCGCTTAGAATTCAGGATTTCAAAAAATCCGTGAACGGTTTCAATGGATGAAATTAAAGGAGGAGATAAATGGGTCAATTCAAGAACTTTTTTTCGACACGCTGGGGAATTATAAGTGTAGGAGCCTTTATCGGGATATTTGCCCCGCTTTTGCAGAAATGGGGCAATCCCGGAAACATGGGCATCTGCGTGGCATGTTTTGAAAGAGACATCGCAGGTGCAATTGGGCTTCATCGCGCTGGAATTGTTCAATACATGCGGCCGGAGATTATCGGTTTTGTTCTTGGCTCATTGATTGCCGCTTATATTTTTAAGGAGTTTCGGCCCCGTACGGGCTCCGCTCCTATTGTTCGATTCGTATTAGGGGTTTTTGCCATGATCGGTGCGCTGGTCTTTCTGGGATGCCCGTGGCGGGCTCTATTGCGCTTTTCAGCCGGTGATGGAAACGCCATTTTTGGATTACTCGGACTGATCGGCGGCATCTGGATCGGCACGCTTTTTCTCAAGGGGGGATACAACCTGGGTCGAACCGAGAAGACATACGCCTCGGTGGGGTGGTTATTGCCTTTGACCCTGCTTGGATTTTTTATCCTGATACTGATCTTTCCACAGATCCAAGGAGAGGCGAAAAGCGGGGTGCTGTTTTACAGCCTCAAAGGACCGGGTGCCATGCATGCCCCGCTGCTTGTTTCTCTGGCCATCGGACTTGCCATTGGATTTGCCGCACAGAGAAGCCGTTTCTGTACTATGGGGGCCTTTCGGGATCTGATCCTGTTTAAACAGGCCCACCTTTTCTTGGGTCTTCTTGCCCTGGCGGTCTTGGCTTTTATCACAAGCCTGATAGCGGGGCAGTTTCATCCCGGCTTTGTCAAGCAGCCGGTGGCCCACACCACGCACGTCTGGAACTTCGGCGGTATGGTTCTGGCCGGTCTTGCGTTTGCCCTGGCCGGGGGATGTCCGGGCCGACAGCTTTTTCTTGCCGGTGAAGGGGATGGTGACGCTGCGGTTTTTGTCTTAGGGATGATCGTCGGGGCCGGTTTTGCCCATAATTTCGGCCTGGCCAGTTCGCCAAAAGGGGTAGGACCCCATGGAATTGCTGCAGTGATTATCGGGCTTCTGGTCTGCCTGTTTATCGGTTTTACCATGAGGAAGAAATAATACAGGAGGTAAAGAATGAGTACAATTGTAGACGCAGGAGGGCTTTCCTGCCCCCAACCGGTCTTGTTGACGCTAAATAAGATCAAAGAGATACAAAAAGGAGAAATCATAATAAAGGTGGATACGGACACGTCAAAGGAGAACGTGAGCCGTGCCGCCCAAAGCCAGGGCTGGGATGTGGCGGATATTCAAAAGCATGAAACAGGATATACGCTTACCATAAAAAAGGAGTAAAATTTGTCTTTTTTAGGGCTGTTAAAATCGAGAAAAAAGAAATACAAAACATCATCTGGTCAGGACAGGGGCATACTGGTCTTTGAGCACACCAGTGAAGTGATTAAAGCTGAAAGCGTCCTTAAAAAAGCCGGGTGGGATATCCGGGTTATGGGTCCTCCACCTGAAATTCGGAGCGGCTGCGATCTGGTTATCGAGATTCCCCTTATTGAGGAACTGAATATTTTGAGGACCTTAGAGAGCGTCGGAGCTTCGCCCATGGAAATAGTTCCGGTCAGCAGTCCGTTGCTGCAGCCCGTGGATCTTTTTCAAAATAAGGATTTTGGAAAATACCTGATGATTCGGGCGGCCAATATGAAATTAACTGTTGAAAAGGAGACAGGGAAAATAGTGAATATTTCAGGGGGAGGATGTCCGGATGTACCCTATCTGGCAAGTAAGATGGTAGGAATGTCACTGAATGAGGCGCCAAGCCCACGGGAAATCGGCCACACCCTCTGCGGGTATGCCCTTCAGTTAGCTTACGAGGAGATGAGACGCCGGTGATCGGAGTCGTTGGAACGGTTCCTGACCAGGACTTCCCTTTGGTAACCGGGGAAACCCGCCTGGAAGGTGACAGCATCTATATCCGGGGAAAGCAGATCTTAGTAAATCGAGGGACCCCGGCCCTGCTGGCTGCAGCAATCAAGACCGCCCAAGTGCTTGATCAAGGTGCTCCATTCGGATATCTGGTGGGAGATGTGGGACTTGGACATGGCAGCCGGCGCCTTTATGAATATTTGAGCGGGCATCTGGGGAAACGTGATTTTAATACCATTGTTTTTCATTACCTGCAACCGGATGTGGACTGGCACAATCGGGTTCTGTTTGCCATAGAGGAAATGGAAAAGCGGCCGGTCTTGATTGCAGATGCGGGTTTCATGTACGCGGCAAAAATGAGCGGGCAGTCTCCTCAATATGATCTTTTCACGCCTGACATCGGGGAACTGGCCTTTCTGGCAGACGAAGAGGCGCCGCATCCCTTTTACACCAGGGGGTTTATCCTGCATGAGGAAAATCGAGTACCGGAACTGATAGCGCGTGCTTATAAGCATAACAATGCCGCACGTTGTCTCCTGGTCAAGGGGAAACAGGATTATGTTGCCGACCAGAAGGGCATTATCGCGACTGTCGATATTTATGTGGAAGAGTCTATGGAGGCCATAGGAGGTACAGGAGACACCTTGACCGGTATTGTAACGGCTTTGATTGGAACAGGCATGGAGGTTGCTAAGGCAGCTATTATTGCCGCCAGAGTGAATCGACTGGCCGGATCTTATGCAAAGCCGACACCTGCAACCCAGGTGATGGATATTATACAGCATATACCGACCGCTTTTGCTAAAATTCTCAGCGAGAATGAGAAAGGAGAATTGTGGGCAAAACAATCTTAAAGGAAGGACGATGCATCCGCCCTGAAATGACCGTCCTGGATGTTGTTTCCAGATACAAAAAAACAGAGACCGTGTTTAAACTGTACGATAAGCAGGCTAGTGAATATATTTGCTGCCAGGCGCTTTTCGAAACTATACAGGACGTTGCAAAAAAGTATGGTTTTAGCCTGGAAAAGTTCCTTAACGACCTGGAGGATGTGGCTTTAATCGATATCTGAAAGGATTGATATAGGCAAATATCCAAAATAGCCGTTAATCTTTCCAACAGAGTTGTCAAAAGAAATCATAATGTTAGCACTTCGTTATTCAGATACGGCTTTCACTGATTTCACGGATTAAATATTAATCTGGTAGTACGTCTGATAATTATCAAATTTGAGTTAATCCGTAACATCCGTGTCGTAAAAAGAAAAAAATACTCTGCCCGAGATTTTATCAAATACATCACGGCTACTCTTCAAATACGATCTTATGGTTGACCAGATTCATAAACTTTATTTTGCCTTCAATGATTTTTTGCTCGCCAAAAATGCTGACCAGTCGATATCCGCCTTCATCTTCCGGCTCGATTATGTCTACGGATTCCAAAACCAATTCTTCTTGACCACCCTTAATAAGGTATGCATTGGCTTCACACATCTTTGAAAACCTCCTTGATATTTTTTTCAACCGCCGCCTGTACCAGGTGCGGCAGCGGCTCTTTTACCATACCCACAATTTGAACCCTTTCCTGCGAAAGCGGCAGAAGGATTTTAATGGCAGGGCTTGAAGTTACGGCTTCGGCCATGCGGGGCGTAACCTCGCCGAGCATAGAGTTTGCCCAGGTAATAGCGATCGGCCCGACAATGCAATCGGCTTTTGCTACGGTCCGGCAAATAGCGTTTTCTCCGGATGCGCCCTTATTAGCACCGGCTTTGAGCATCTGGGACGTAGCGATGGCG
>Ga0209986_10000661_pt1 | contig 33846 bp, 37 predicted proteins | sample BlataG_FD_183168 | JGI IMG/M metagenome (GOLD analysis project Ga0209986, IMG submission 183168) | Deep subsurface microbial communities from Black Sea to uncover new lineages of life (NeLLi) - Black_00105 metaG (SPAdes) (version 2) | ecosystem: Environmental > Aquatic > Marine > Oceanic >...
CTCGCCCATCTCTGGGTATGGAGGGTGTGTCCCTGCCGGTCCATCGCGCTCCTGCCAGTCCCTTCCCTCCACGGGCATTACCCCGCTTCAACGGTACTATGAACTGGTCCGACTCCCAGAGTGTCGTCTGTACTATCTTGCCGTCTATAGACTTGATAGGACATACTCCCCAGGGGAGAACACTCTGGGTCTCCCGAGTTCCCATAATAGCCATTTGATACCGTGCCACGGTCTCAGACCCCGTCGGGCTCGCATCGCCTTGCCATGTCCCAGAGCTCCCTGCTATATTCCAAGACTGGAGATTCGGACTATCGGCGATGAGAATACTGCCTTCCGTCAAATGAACAACGTCGACCTCCGAGATAACGTGTATTTCGGGGCTCAATCCCTTTACTTGCGTTGCAGCCCAGTATCCCATCCCCCTGGCTTCACCACAGCCTGTTACCAGACTGGATGCAAGGTTCAGTTCTGAGGTGGTGGCTAACCTTTCCTCAGGTTGGATTTTCACCAACTGGCTATTATGAATTTTGCTCGGCACACTCATAATTACACCTCATATAAATATTTCGTGAGATTTTGAATTGTGGGACAAGCTCTTTATTCCGGGTAGCGTGGACGGGGCTTTTCTTCCTTCTAAATATTCTTTTGATAAAACTTTTCTTTAAGCCCTTACAGGGCTTGCGGGGTCGTGGGGCGGAGCCCCACATAAGAAAAGGTTTGTTTTAAAACGTTCTCAACTCGCCTCTAACCGCCATCTCCGTTATCACAGCGATATTTGAAAGCCAATCATCCATTATTCGCCCCACCTTCTTTTCCGCTACTCCGGGGTTTGCATCGCTCTTCGGGACAATCTGAGCGGTTGCCACCTTCGGGTCGTCTATCCTTCTGCCTATCTCCGAGAGAATTTTTATATACACCTCTTGAATTCCATCTACGCTATCCACGACTTCGTTGGCTATTTTATCGGCAAGCAAATTGTATATCTTCCCGGTATGATTCACCGGATTTTTTCCCGGCGTTCCTTCCATGCTAATAGGTCGGTTTGGCGTGATAAGCCCATTGCACCTGTTACCACGACCCGCAGCACCGTCATCTCCCATCTCCGCTGAAGTCCCGGTCACCGTGATATAGACCGAATCGGGCGTGTCAGCCATGTTTACCTGGGTGTTCACTTCCCTGCTTGTATAAGATTCGGCTATGCCGCTTATGAAATCCCGTAATCGCTGCTTTGCCGCTTCATAGTGCTCGTAGTCATCCACGTATTTCGAGACGAAAGCATCACCAATCGTTAAAATTATTTTATCCCTTTCTCTAAGCGCCATCACCTTCATATCCTCACCTATCGCTTTCTCCTTATTCCGGTATTCCTCCATCACCCTGTTTTCCGCATTAAGCGCTATGGATTCAATCTCCGAAAGAGGAGCATGTGCAACGCCAAAGGAGGTATCATTCGCCAGTGGTATTTCCCTATCCTTATCTCTAAAAACGGTTAAAAGGTCGAAAGAACCCCGTCCCAATTTGCTATCCACCACAACGTGGCTATCCACATCCAAATTCCTTATGTTCCGCAGATAATCCTTCGCTGCTTTCACCGCTATCGTATCAACGGCAATTTCTTCGCCCTCGAATTCTCTCGTTGCCCGCCCGCCTAACAAAACGTATATCGGTGAAATAACCTCGCCACCACCATATTTCGGGTTTGACCTGCCGGCGACGAGTTGCACTTTATCCGTGTTGTGATGCAATATCATCCCGCACTTTCTTTTATACTCCGTACACAACGCTACACTAACCGCTTCTGCTATACCATCGCATAAACTGTCCGGATGCCCCAGACCTTTTCTTTCCACCATCTCTATCTCTAGCTCCTCAACGGGCTCCCGGTTCACAAATTCAACCTTTATATTCCTTTTTATCGAATCGCCTACGCTCATTTTTTCGCTCCCTCAAACTTTCTCCCGGAGAATGTTAGTTAGTTAGTAAAGACTCCTTTTAAAGAAAGGTTTTTGCTTTGTCAGAAAGTATCGCACTGTTGCCCGCGGGGTCATCTATTATTAACGTCATGCTCGCTTTACCCGACTTTATTTCCGCTATTTGCTTCAAAACCGCATTTGCACGCTTCTTTTTTTTACCCTCGACGTTCCTGCTCAGCATCTTCACCACTTCTTCCACTCGCTTCAACACACCTTCCACCGTAGAAATGAAGGATTCCCCTCGCCTCGGCTTCACGCTTACACCCAACTCCGGTATCTCAACGCTTCCGAACGAAGACCTTATCACCCTTACGTTCAAATCCTGCGTTGAAGAAATCACCATCTCATGTCTTCTCCTCTTCTCACCCGATAATATCATTACGTCAGTAAAGCGATAGCCACAAGAGGGACAAACCGCGGTAAACATCATGGCATCGCCAAAATAAGGAATTTCATAAGGTAAAAAATGCAATTCGCTTTCCGCTCCACAAATCTGGCATTTCTCTTTCACGTCACGTCACATCGAACTCCAACTCCGCATTGCACCGCTGCGCTGCACCGCCAGGCTACTTCCCACTCAATTTTTTCCTTTCTATCTTAATTCCCATTGGTGTCACTACCACCTGGTCATCACCTATACCGGCGATGTCCCCTCCTACGTCTAATGCAGCCATCTTCAAGTCTTTTATCGCTTTCTCTACCAGAACTTTGTCCTGCCTTGCCCGTGATATGTCCAGAATCAGCATATTGCCCGCATATATCTCCTTCTTCAATTCGGGAATATCGTATAACCCTGTCAATTCCGCAGTCTTTATGTACATCTTTACGCTTTCTTCGCCCTTTAGCCCCTCTTCATACTCTTCTATGTCCAGGTCCAGATAATCCGCCTCATTCTCTATTCCTTCCTTCTTCACAAATAGCTTCCCTAAACCGCCTTTCATCCCCATTTTTATTCCTTCCTCACCCCTCTTTGTAATTATTATTCTCTCGTTCTAATACTTAAGAATATATTGTGGGGTAATTAATTAAAAGACTTTGCATAAAAAAAATGGTATGGCATGAAGTTAGTAGAATGTCATCAAGGGTGCAGAGGTTTTATATAAACGTATCGCACTTTTTTATATAGTGATTATGGAAGAAAGATACAGCGCTAAGGATATTCAGGTGCTAAAAGACTTAACGGCGGTGCGAAAAAGACCCTCAATGTATATTGGCGACACCGGCACCAGGGGTCTTCACCACTTAGTAAACGAAGCGATAGACAACAGCGTGGATGAAGCTTTAATAGGCTTTTGCACTGCCATAGAGGTGATAATCCGCCGGGATAACTCCGTGACGGTAACTGACAATGGAAGAGGGATTCCGGTTGACCTGCACGAGGAGTATAACCTTTCTGCGGTGGAGGTAGTGATGACGAAGCTGCATGCGGGCGGTAAATTCGATAACAAGGTTTATAAAGTAGCAGGTGGGCTGCATGGCGTTGGGATTTCGGTTGTTAATGCACTTTCAGAGTGGCTGGAGGTAGAAGTGAGGAGGAATGGACAGTGCTATTATCAAAGATACGAGCGTGGAAAGCCAGTATGCGGGTTAAAAGAACTGGATTATTCCATGGAGAATAAAGAGGGAACAGGGACTAAGGTAACGTTTAAACCAGATAACAAGATATTCGGAAGTTACGAATTCGACACTAACATTTTAGCAACTCGACTGAGAGAGCTGGCTTTTTTGAATCGCGGGCTTTCGCTTTACTTGAAAGATGAAAGAAGTGGAGAAGAGAAGGAATTCAAGTATGAAGGCGGCATTGTGTCGTTTCTGGAATACATAAACAGGGATAAGAGAGTGCTGCACAGACCGATAATTTTTGAAGACGAGAAGGATGACGTTAAAGTGGAAATCGGTGTGCAGTATAACGACAGCTATGCGGAGAACATATTCTCGTTTGTGAACAATGTGAAGACCATAGAAGGTGGTAAGCATCTAAGTGGATTCAAAGCGGCGTTGACGAAGGTGCTTAACGAATACGGCAGAGCGAGCAACGTGCTTAAAAAAGTGGGTCTGGATGGCGACGACGTGCGCGAGGGACTTGCGGCAGTAATAAGTGTGAAGCTAAGAGACCCGCAATTCGAGGGGCAGACAAAGACAAAACTCGGAAATAGCGAGGTAAAGGGGATTGTAGAATCAATTGTGCGGGAACACCTGTGGGAGTTTCTGGACGAGAATCCAAATGATGCGAAGGAGATAATACGGAAGGCAGTGGAAGCAGCGAGGGCACGAGAAGCGGCACGGCATGCTCGTGAAATAGTGAGGAAGAAAGATTTTTTCGCCGATTCGCTGCCCGGTAAGCTTGCGGATTGCTCTGAGAAAGACGTTGCGAAAAAAGAGATTTATATAGTAGAGGGCGACTCCGCTGGTGGTTCTGCGAAACAGGCACGGGATAAAAACTTTCAGGCGATTCTTCCTATACGAGGTAAGATTTTGAACGTGGAGAAAGCGAGGCTGGACAAGATATTGAAAAACAATGAAATCCGGACGCTTGTTACTGCTCTGGGTGTGGGAATAGGGGAGGAATTCGATTTGCAAAAGGCTCGCTATAATAGGATAATCATAATGAGCGATGCGGACGTTGACGGTGCGCATATAAGAACGTTACTGCTTACTTTCTTCTTTCGGTACATGCAGGAGTTAGTAAGCACGAACCACGTGTACATAGCGCTGCCGCCGTTATATATGGTGAAGAAGGGTAAAGAGATGAGGTATGCCTTTTCTGATGACGAATACGCAAAGGTTTTGGAAGACTTAAACGTGAAGGAAGGGGATGCAGGTGTGAAAATACAGCGATATAAAGGTCTGGGCGAGATGAATCCGGAGCAGTTATGGGAGACTACGATGAATCCGCTTACGAGGGGCATAAAGCGAGTGACTTTAGCGGATGCCGCGGAAGCGGACTGGATATTTACGGTGTTGATGGGCGAAGAGGTGGAGCCGAGAAGAAAGTTTATACAGGAGCATGCGAAGGAAGTGCTGAATCTGGACGTGTGAAAAGCTTTTTTAAAAAAATAAAAATGTTTTCCCCTCGTTTCGACAAGAGGAAAAATCGTTCCAATCTTACTTACCTATACAATATCGACTAAAATCTTTTCGGTCGATGTTTCTGGTAACAGTCCTGACAGTAAACAGGTCGAGAGCCATCTGGTTTAAATGGTACTTGACATTCTTCCCCGCAGTCCGCACAAGTAACCGTGTGCATCTCTCGCGGTGGACGGTCAAAACCCTGTCTTCTTCCGCCAAAATTTCTTTCGCTCATTATGTTATACCTCCTCATTATAGTAGTCTCTTATTATTTAAATAACTTCAAAAAAAAGGCATTGGATAATATTTGAACTTGTCTTTTGGATTCATTAATGGTAAGCTCTTCAAACTACTGCTACTCACTGCTTCTTCAATAGCCGCTTCGGGTTTGGGATCGACAGTTTTTTCAAGTGGAGATATATCTGTAGAACCAAAGGTGTTCCTCGCAACCACCATTAAATTGTGGCTATTCATTTGAGGAGAATATATAGGTAACCTTTATACGTGATGACATTTACATACATGTAGGTAACCTTTAAATACATGTGTTTATTGTTACATATCATGAAGGGTAAAAAAAGGGAAAGAATACTCAGGATACTGCTTAACTATCCCGATGGGTCATTATCCATATATCGCATCGCAAAAGAGGCAAATTGTTCGCATGTCTGGGTCATTGAATTCTTGAGGAAATTAGAACTGAAAAAACTGGTAAAGAACACAAAAGTAATAGACGTGGAAGGATTATTTTCTTACTGGATAGAAATCAATCCCCATCCATCTTTTAGAGAATACAACGTGCAAAATCCGCTTGAAGTACTAAGTTCAACAAACTTAGACTATGCTCTGACAACTTATTATGCAGAAACACTAACTCAAAACTACTTGTTTCCATCACGAGTTGATATCTATGTACAGGAGTACGAGCTACAAGCATGGCACGAACTGCTCACAGCGACTGGACTGGTTGGAAAAGGGAACTTTAGGTTGCTAATAGATGACAGTCACGTATTCTATGCAAACATAAAGAAGAAAGGATATAGCATTGTCTCTACTCCACAGCTTATATTTGATCTGCTAAGAGAACAAGGCGTGGCTGTGGAAGCTGCACACATGCTCATAGAGAGGGAGTATCATGACATTATATGAAGAATTTGAGACCGATACCTCATTCAGGCATTTAAAAGAAATAGTGAAAATCCTCGAAAAACCGATATGCATTATAGGCGGGTGGGCGGTTTATTTTACCGTTAATGAACACTTCAAAAAAGAACATGGAAGAAATTATATTGGTTCAAGGGACATTGACCTGGGTTTTTACATTGATAAGAATCTCGATAAAGAGGAACTCAAAAATACAGAATTTGGTAGATCAATAGCTCTTCTAGAGGAACTCAGATTTCAGCCGCTTGGATTTAGGCTTTACAAGGATATCAATGTTGATACGGGGGAAGATTTAACTCCTAAACAGTCCAGAGAAACACTGAGTCACAACATCTTTAAAATATACGTCGATCCGATAGTGAACGAAATCCACCCTGCTTTTAAAGAAATTTTTGGATTTATTCTTATAGATGAATCCCTAATATCTCCTGTTTTTCAAGATGAGAACAATAGAATAGAACTCACAGAATTTAATGAACTCCTCTGGTTACCAAAGCCCGAGATACTACTTGCCACCAAGGTTAAAAGTGCACCAACAAGAACGAAAGACGAAAAATTAATAAAAGATATCTGTGACATCTATGCTCTAAGCTGGCATTCCGGGAAAAAATTTGACCTAATTAAAAAAGGAACACACAGCATATTAGATTTTGATGACCCAAAATTACATACTTTTCATTCTGGCGAGGTATTTGAAAAGGCAGGAAACGCAATGGGAATCGATGCAGACGTCGTAAAAACAGTTATTGAAGAATTGTACAAATGAACTGATTATTTTTTGCCAGCTTCTTTCACAGCCGCTGAGGATTGATCTAAATTGTAATATTTTCAGCATTTGTCTGATTTGTATTTGATTTTATTAATAGCGGCTCTGGCTGCCTTTCTTCTAGCATCCCTTTTACGCCCACCTTCTCCTTCACCGCACGGTTTTCCTGATATTTCTACAACTACTCTAAACGTGGGGCTATGGTCTGGGCCCGTTTTCTTTTCCTTGTATTGCAAATCACCTAATTTTTCAATTTGCACAATTTCCTGAAGTCTTCCAATATAATTTCTCTCGGGATCAAATTTTTCTATTTCATCTGATAGCATACCAAGTATTATCTTTTTTGCCTTTTGCATACCTTTATCAAGATAAACTGCTCCAATAAGTGCTTCAAACGCGTCTGCAACAATAGAATCTTCAAGATCTTCTTTATTCCCAGATGCTCCTTTCCCAACTTTTATGTGCTTTTCAATGCCAATCTTTTTTTCCTTAATAATCTCGGCGAGTATTTCATTACTGACTATCTCCATTCTCTTCGTCATGCATCCCTCAGAATCGTCTTTAAATTTTTTGAATTTGAAGATATACTCGCTGACTACAAAGTTAAATACAAAGTTTCCAAAGAATTCAAGTCTTTCATAGTCATCGCATTCTATACCTCTGTCCTTCATTTCTTTTGCGTAGGAACTGTGGGTTAAAGCCTGATCATATCTGTTGAGCGCTCCTTCTTTTACATTCACAATATTAAAAATAGGGTTACTGAGGAGTTCTTGTATCTTCGCCCTTCTTTTTTCATCCATTTGAAACTAGCACTCTTTATGTCGATTATAAAACAACCACCTTAAACATAAAAACTTCTCCTTAATTCTAAAGCAGCCTTAAAATAGGTGATTGTTTCTCTGAAAGTTTTCTCAATTACTGCGTCACTTGCATTACCCTTTTTTCCATACTCCGATAAGTCACTGAAAAGTGAAGATAAATAGCTAGCTTTAAAATTTATATCATTTAAAGAAGAATCGGGAATTCTCGATTCATCATTATAGCCTAAAATTAAAAATTTAACTTGACAAAATCTTAGTTTAGTATTAGACGATTTTTTAAACCACGGAGCCTTCGAGTAATAAGATTGTTGTGCAACTTCATCCAGGAATTGATGGAAAATAATCGATCTAAGATTAAGTAGTACCTCATATTTTTGCGATGATTTGCTATACCAATCATGAATTATACTATCAAAAGCACTTACAATGTCTGGTTTAATATTTTTTAATTCGCTTTTAGTAAATACTATATTTGAATCTAAGGTGTCATCCAATCCTAAGATTAATAATTTCTCAGTATAATTGGGATCCGTTGATATATCTGATAAAAATATCACTACATTCGACGTTCCTGAAGCACTAGCATTTGCAGAGGAATCTGTACTTTCTATTAAGTGTGATGTTGGTCTAATATATGTTACAAAGTCTTTATGAATGTTAGAATACAAATTTAATTGTTCCTCATCTCTGTCAACTACCTTTTTGTATTCTTGCCAATCCTCCTCTTTAATCTGTTGGAGATTTATATTTGGGAACTCATCTAATGCTATTTTCGCTTTTTGAACAGATTCACGAGTCTTACCAAGGTTTGCACATGAAATTTTATGTTTATATATTTCATTTATAAGATCTCCTTGAAATTTTTCCAATACAATATCAGTTTGCTCATATATTGTTTTATGTTTTTCCAAATCTTTCTTCCGATCTTCTTCTATTGTCATTCTATGATGAAGTTATTATTATTTTAACATTATCGGAATGATCAATTTCTTCACCAGATTCTACTGATTTTATATATGCTTGAATTTTAAATTGTCCACTCACTGGTTCCTCTTTTTTATTTTCAATTACGAACGTCTGAGTTACTGTCCCTTTGGTACTCAAATCACTGCCCAATAATTTTTCGGAGGGTAACACCCAATATTTATTCCCATTATCAGGAGATACTACCTTGATGCTAACATGGTAATCGTTTCGATAGGCCGTCACTTTACCTTTATTTTCGACTGTAAGAATAAGTTTAACTGATTCACCTGAGTTAATTTCATAAACGTAGCCCCAATTACTAACAGATTCTAAATCTTCTGCTTTAAAATCAGTGATCCTAAGCTCTTGTGATTTCTCAAAACATCCGGAAATTGCCATAGTAGACAGCATTGCTATTACTATTGCTGTTCCAACCACAATTCGTTTTCTCATTTTTCTTCTTTTGGTCTTTGGATCTTCATTCGTCACAGGAATCTCCCCAAGCATCCTAAAGGAGAGTATATATATAAACCTTCCGCTTTCGGCTGATTTGTACCTAGCAGCAAACACTTCCATGTGTAAAAGGATGCTTTCTCCAAAAGCACAAAGATATCGCAAAGAGTGATTATCAAAGGTTAAAATTATGTTTTAACACCTCCGCGTTCTATCCTAACTTTTGCTACAAAAACCAAAAAGATTGCCCAACAAAGTATCAGGAATATAGCAGAGAATAAAGTGATTAACCAGTTAGGATATGGAATATATCCCAAGATATTCATGAAAAAGAGAAGGCAGGCAATTATAAATAAAACCGATGCAAACATATCAGAATTCTTTGCAGAATCCGGTCTTGTTATTAATTCTCCTCTTACTCTAAAATCCGAAAAAGGGTAATTAAATTGCGTCCCCGTTACCGTGGCACTATCCTCCACAAGATGGAGTAATGCTCCAGAGGTATAAGAAAGTAAGAATGCCATAAAATACACAAAACTAAATAGGTTAAGTAAATAAAGGACTGCAAAGGCGTAAATGCCGGTTAAAACCGTTGCAGTTGCAACACCAAGAAAAGAATGCAAAAATCCTCTGTGTCTCTCTTCAATATTGTAATTTTTTAACAAAGTCCTCCCAAAAATATAGATGGCTGGCTTATAAATCAAATACTTAGTAGTATAGCCAAAGATTGGAAATAATGGCGCAATTAGACCATTGATTACTTGACCCAACTCTCCTTTGATCCCTTTAACTTTCTCATGAAATATTGCTGCATCTGGACTGTCGGCATCGGGAACTAATGAACCGATCGCTACGCCAATTATTATTACTAAAACCAATTCAGGATAAAGGAAAAAATAAGGGATTGCCACTATTGAAGCCGTAAATAAGGAGAGTAGTAAATGATGTTTTCCTAACATAGGAACTACTAATTTCTATTGCCATAAAAATTATTCTATCGTTTATGCTCACGCATATTTCCCTTCCCACCCACTTCTTCATCTTTTTTTCTTCCTCGCCAAAGCAGGTTCCCGTGTTGCCAAAAAGTTACTGATTTACGCGTTTAGCTCCAGCCAAGTTAGTTAAAGTATTATCATAATAAGTGACAACCTATAAGTGATGAATGAAACAGTATCATGGTTCGGAGAGGAAAGGATAAACAACGATGCCAGAGCACTCGGTGTTTACATAACGTTACTGATGTTGCAATTCAGGGTGAAATACAGCACCGATATCCCAGTCCTTTATAGAGAAGTGGGATTACGGGAGTCACGATTGAAACCCTACCTTTCTATCTTCCTACAAGATGAGAAGCAGATGGAAGAAGCGGATAAAAGCATGAAATGGTAGAATAAATCAATATTCTGAAAGAGAAGATGAACGAGAATATTAAAAAGAGAATATTGGAAAAAGTTGAGACCGTAGTTGAGCGAGTTGAGTTCATCGAAGCGCATCTATCTGCGGAGATATTGGTAGATAGGATATTGCGGAAAGCGATATTTGATTGATAGAGTGAAAGAAAAAGCATTTTCAAAATAAAGGACCGATTTAAAGTTTAATTTAAGAAAATAACAATCCAAACAAGTAGTAATGACAGAGTTAAGAGAAGGCGACCGTATAAGGATAAGGAAGAAAACTGACAGAGGCGTTGTCGTTTATGAAGGCATTGCCATGCCAACAGCTTCAAGAAATATAGTTATAAAACTCGATAGCGGCTACAATATTGGGATACGCCCGGGAAATGCGGAAATAGAGGTTATAGACAGGGCAGAAGTATTAAAAGAAGGGACAACGGAAGAAAAGCGGATAAGAAAAGTAAAAGAAGGTTTGCCAGTTTTGTCCATTCTCTCCACCGGCGGCACAATAGCCTCTAAAGTGGATTACAGAACCGGTGCGGTTTCTCCTCAATTCTCCACTGAAGATATACTTGAGGCAATCCCGGAATTAGGCGAAATAGCGAACGTCCGCGGAAAAGTAATTTACAGCATACTGAGCGAGAATATGCGTGCCGAATACTGGCGGGAACTCGCCGCGGAGGTCTATAACGAGATAAAAAACGGTGCGGAAGGTATAATCGTCACGCACGGCACTGATACGATGGGCTACACTGCCGCTGCACTTTCTTTCATGCTGCAAACGCCCGTGCCTATCGTTCTCGTGGGTTCGCAACGTAGTGCAGACCGTCCTTCCAGCGATGCGGCAATGAATGCGATATGCGCAGCGAAAGTTGCATGTAGCGACCTTGCGGAAGTTGTGGTTGTGATGCACGGCAGCACCTCCGACGAGTTCTGCTCCATTCACCGAGGCACGAAAGTGAGGAAGATGCATACTTCCGCGAGGGATGCTTTTCAATCGGTAAACGAGGTCCCAATAGGAAAGGTGCATTATAATACGGGCGATATAGCAAAAATAAGGCTTGAATTCGTCTCCGCGTATAAGAAGCGCGGCGAGAAGGAATTAGAACTGAGAGACAAGCTTGAGGAGAAATGCGGCCTCATAAAGTTCTATCCCGGTGCAGACCCGGCAATACTCGAGTTCTTCATAGCGCAGGGCTACAAAGGTATTGTACTGGAAGGAACAGGATTGGGGCATGTATCTGCGGAGTGGATTCCAAGCGTGGCGAGTGCGATAAAACGTGGCATACCCATAGTGGCGACTTCTCAATGTTTATACGGGACTATATGCGATAGGGTGTATGATACCGGTCGCGATTTACTTCATGCAGGAATAATAGAAGGCGATGATATGCTGCCGGAAACTGCTCTGGTGAAGTTGATGTGGGTTCTAGGTCAGACTACCGGTATGGAAGAAGTGAGACGATTGATGCACGAGAACGTTGCGGGGGAGATAAGGGGTAGGAGTGTGAAAGAAAGTATCTCTTAGATTTATATCAATAAAACATATTATTTTATTGTGAAACAAAGTCTTTGATAGGAGGAAGAGGTGATGGAGATAGGAAAGGATCTATTGAGTAATAGCATAATTTCAATTGTTGGAGTGGTGGTTGCAATAGTAGTCGGAATGTTAACCCTTCTTAAAAACTCCTCTTTTTACATTCTGCTCGCATTACTGATCGTTGTTATTTGTATGCAGGTTGATCTTTTCAGGATGGTGTTGAATTTAAGCAGGAGAATGGAAGCTCATGATGCCCTTGCGATAATTGCATTGGGCTTTTCTCGAAAAGCTCAAAAAATTTTTGGGAGAAAAATAGCATCAATAGGGGATGTAGAGAAAGCGAGAGAAGGCGTGATTGAAGCTTTAAATGAGGCACTGTATAATGCAAGTATTGCCTTAATGGATAAGGTAAAGTTATCCAGTGATAGACTCCACCAATTGCTTGAAAAGTATAAGAGAAAAGAATTGAACATTGGAGAAGCTAAGGAACTGGAAAAGTTGCTTGAGGAAAAGGGAAGGGAGAAGGAGAAAAAAGGCGATATTGCCGGTGCAATCTTCATTGGTATTTTATTATCTGCTATTGCTGCCGTGATTGCATATTTGTTGTCCAAAGAGGCGGCATAATCTCGATTTGCTAACTTCCCTCTTCATCCCTAATTAAATCTTCTATGGATTCCATTCAATTTGTAAAATAATCTCTTACGATTGATTTCGATTTAGAGATGTTAGTTTTTTTTCTCTCTCAAATGGGTAAGGAGAGTGGGGAAAGGGAAGGAAAGGAAATGGGTAAGAATGGGTGAATAATGCCGTCAAAATGTAGATGCTTTTTATAGAATGACGACAATTTACCATAATAAATGTGATGTAAAAATGGGATGATTAAAATGAATGCAGAAGATACACGGGATATATCTAGTAAGTCAGAGGATTGGAGCGTTTACGAGATAAAAAGGAAGGTTGATAAAGGGCATTTGACTGTACCAGATTTTCAAAGAAGAGGTGTTTGGAAGAATCCTAGAAAGAGTCGCTTAATAGAATCCATACTGCGGGGCATACCTATTCCCTCGATATATTTAGCGGAAGAAGGGGAAGGAAAATATGTGGTGATAGATGGACAACAGAGGATAGACTCTATTACTGAATATTTACATAATGATTTTGGGCTGAGTGAGAAGGGACTAGAGATACTTAAAAAGCTCAAAAATCAAAGGTATAGTAACCTAAAAGGCGAGTATAGCCAGTTAGCATCTCGTCTTGAAGATGCAAAAATTCCTGTGATAATTATCAGTACGAATGCCGACGATGAGATTGTATATGAAATTTTCAATAGGCTCATACAGGCGGCATGAAACTAAATGCACAAGAGATAAGAAACTGCATGTATCATGGGAATTATAATGATTTGATAAAGGAATTGGTGGATCCTTCTATCAAAGGGTTTGATGAAAACTTTGTATATTTACTTGGATCCTCCCAAGACAATTTATATAGAAGAATGAATGATGCGGAGTTGGTTCTTCGATTTTTTGCTTTCCGCAGATTAGGGCGTTTTCAGATAGGGGTATATAGAGACCCTTTAAAACGATTTTTGGATAGGGAGATGGAGGGCCACAGAAACATTAGTGACGTGGATAAACAGGAGTTCACAAATATCTTCAAAGAGTCCATTGAACTAACCAAAGATGTTTTTGATGAAAACGCATTTAGAAAATTCAATATGGGTTCTAAGAACGAGGTTAATGGAAAATGGGATAATAAGATCAATAAAGCCATATTTGACGTTGTAATGTGTGGATTTGCATATTACGCGGATGTGGGCAATAAAGAGACTATCATTCGATTCAAAGATGCCATTCGTGAAGAACTTATTTATTTGATGACTCATGATGAAGAATTCATCGATGCAATTGTAGGGAATCGTACATATGAAAGAATTCCGGTGCGTACAAGGTTCAGAATCTGGTTTGATTCTCTTCGTGAAATTACTGAAAATCAAAACAATATTTTTTCATTAGAACTTAAAAGGAAGGTTTACGATAGAAATCCTGAATGTTGTGTTTGCGATGGGAGGATCCAAATTCTTGATGATGCAGAAATACATAACGTAGATTATTATTGGCGTGGAGAGACGATTCCTATAGATGCTCGTGTAGCTCATAGGTATTGTAATCAGAAATAATTATAGCTCCCCTAACATCATTTGATACTAATAAATTTCTTTATCCAATGTAGAAAGTGCCACTTATTACATCGTACTCTCTTTTTTCTGAATGCAATTTTGCCTACACAATGGAGGAAATGAAAGTAAATGGATATGCTAACGATAGTGTCGATAGTATCTACGGTGGTTATAGCTGCTGCTACTCTAATCTATGCCTCATTGACTTATTTTCTACTACGTGAACAGCAAAGGGAGAAAAGGAAGCCGCTGATCCAAGAGATTGTAAATGTTGTGCTTCACCCTTTTATTGAACAATTAGAAAGGCAGGAAAGATACCTAAAAGAAGGAAATCTCGAGTGGATACACATTATGGTGGATGATGTAGCTACTAAGCTATCTACTAAGCTTATAATGTTTAGTTGTTCAGAAGAAATGCTAATTTATGATAAATTTAAGAAAAAGAATTCAAGAATCGCTACCAAAATAGAAAGTTATGATGACAAAATAGAAGAGTTAAAAGAAATTCTAGATGAATTCACAGATAAAGTTATATCTTTGCCCTATTTCAAAAATAAGCTATCTGAGAAATTTAAAGAATATAAAAGAATAGAGAGTCCTTCAGAAGAAATTTATTTTGAACTAAACGATGAAGCTTTAATGACTATTGCACTTTACATCATTCACAATAAACTGGTGTTAGACCAGCACGCTGTTTATTACAAATTTTGGAATTCGTACGAAAAGGAGTTTTTTGAGTTTAGGAAAAGATCTGAGGTTAAAAATTACAAAAAGGATATTGAGAAGAGACACAAAGATTTACTTAAATCTGCCGATCGCCTTTCAAAGGGTTTAAGAGCTATTTTGGATAAATATATGGATGAGTATGGGGTTATTTAATATAAAGTTTGCCAATATAAATCTACGCATCATGTTATCGCTGGTGTCTCTAAAAACTTTCTTTTAGCACAGGTTTTCTTTTATAAGAAAAAGTATTTTTTAGTAAAGTAAGCCCTTTCAGGGCTTGCGTGGACGCGGGCGGAGCCCGCGATTGCGAAGCAAAAAAGTTTATGAACATACTTGCCATAGACATAGGAGTCGGAACGCAGGATATAATGGTCTATGACGACGAGATAGGGTTCGATAACGCATACAAGCTCGTTCTACCTTCCCCCACTCGTTTCTTCGCTTCCGAAATAAGGAACTCAAAGCAGGATTTGGTAATCTTTGGCGACACAATGGGCGGCGGACCCTTCTCTCGTGCCGTGCTCGACCATCTCCGGAAATACAAGGTTTACATGACCGAAAGAGCCGCGAGAACACTAAGAGACGATTTGGAACTCGTTAAGAGCTATGGTATTGAAATTATATCAGAGGAGGAAGTGGACAAGAACAAAAAAGCAAAACCTATAAGAATTTCCGACTTCGATCGCGGGATTTTAAAATTTCTTTCTTCTTTCGGTGTGAACACCTCTTTTGACGTTATTGCGATTGCGGTTCAGGATCACGGTGTAGCATCGCGGGGCGTTACCGATAGAGAAAATAGGTTTCGTTTAATCGAGGAGAAGGTAGGAACTGGAATAGAATCCTTCGCTTATCTCGATAACGTGCCGGAAAATCTCAGCAGGATGCACTCGCTGTTCCAATCCGTGAGAAAATGGCATAAAGGACACATCCTCATGATGGATACGGGACCTGCTGCGGTCCTGGGCTCGCTTGAAGACGAACGTGTGAAAGAGAAGAAAAATCGTATTTGCATAAACGTTGGAAATGCGCATACCATTGCGATGTCCGTGAACGAGGAACGAATAACCGGTGTTTTTGAGCACCATACACGCCTACTCGATAAACAAAAGCTTGCATACTACATTAAAAAACTGTCAGATGGGAATATAACATTTAAAGAGGTTTTTGATGACGGTGGACACGGAGCATTGGCAATAGAAGAAAACCAGCCTGAGATAATATCGCTGACGGGACCGAAGAGGGCGAAAATGAAAGGACTCGGTATTTTCTCCGCTCCCGCAGGCGACATGATGATGACGGGACCGGTTGGATTGATAAAAGCGGTGTTGAATATGCTTTAAGTCGGAAAAGCAACTTTACAACTTCTCCGCCAAATATTTACATCCTTGAATTTGCTGCGGGAATACTCCTTCCACAATTTTCCTCTTTTTCTTTAATTTTTTAAAAATGTCCTCATGACGATCTTTAATGGAGTTCCAAGCTTCTTTGGAATTTTCGAAATCCCCAATTTCTATTGAAAGCAGTTCCGCAGCTTTCAGTAAATGGTCTTCTATGCTGTGTTTGTCTGTATGGATTTCATCAAGACCGTTTATAACGAGTATCAACTCAAATTCCTTGCTACCATATTTACATTCGTAAACTTTCAGTCTTTTTTCGCTTTCTTCATCAATTACTTTGATTTTACCTGTTGCAATCTTTTTCACGCCCTCGTGAATCCTTTCATAAATTGTACTCAGTTTGTCGTCTTCTTGATCCATTAAAAATATGATTTTGCGAATGTTCCCTTTCAGGTATGCAGGAATCAAACCAACGCAGTCAATCCTCTTTTTCTCTTTAGGTTTAACTATCCCTGCAATTTTATCCCCATTTAAATGGAAAACAATTATACTGAAAGCAATATCATCGGGAGTCCCGTCACCTATGACCACAAGAGTATCCAAATCCCGCGTAGCCACTTCTTTGACAAGAACATCCATCTTAAGACGCCTCGAAGTTCTGGATATATTTGTTACTAATCTGCTTAGCTCTAAAGGATAGAGTTTCATAGTAAAAATGGCTCCGCAACTCTCACATCAATTCCGGCTTCGAGAAGCTCCTCTATATCCTTTAACGTGAGACCCTCCGCTTTAAGATTGTTCTTCTCCAATGAAGTCAGATAAATTGTTGCCTTTTCTTCGTTCAAACCCGCTATCGTTCTCGCAGCCTCTAAACTGTGCGTTGTAAAAACAACCTGATTGCCATTTTCTACTATATCAAAAAACCATTCAGCAATACTTAGAAGCATTCTCGGATTGAGATGCGTTTCAATGTCATCCCAGAGCAAGACCTTCGGTTTCTCTAATTCGTAAAGAATCCTCGCAATTATATAACTCTGGACGCCTTCACCAAGGTCACCAAGTCTTATCCTCCTTCCATCTTCTAAGAACCCGTAAATCGCCAGTTTCCCACCAAGAAAAGGTTCTATTGTTATGTCCCTGTAATTATCATAAACAAGCCCTGAAACGTCCTCAGCAACTTTTTTGCAAATCCCCAAATTGATGATTGATGCCCAATTTCTCTCTAAGTATTCATAACCCATTTTGACCAATTTAGAGCTTATTAAGAGCGTATTATCTATGGGCAATTCTACTACATTTACTTCCATTGAAATATGACGTTCGGACAGATCCATATTCCCAATCCTCCATGTTTCTACCTTTTCACCATCAATTGTTACTGGATAAAGCTCTCCTGTCTTTTGCTTGTTTGTAGACGCAAAGATATATGGAGCGTTTTTAGTGAATAGGAGCACATAATCATCTCCATCCACTTTACAGCCTAATTCAACTTGGTTTGCGGTATAATTGTAAAGCAAAAATGCATATCCCTCACTGCTGAGAGTTTCATGCATCGAATGTATGACTTCTGCCGCTGTGTTCGAGTCTCCGATTACATAAGGAACCGTACGAAAAGGATTTGGAGCTAAGAACAGCGCTTCAAGAATCGTTGTCTTCCCTGAATTATTTCCTCCTAAGAGGATTGTAAGCGGCGCTAATTCTATTTCACCTTCTTTTATCCCTCTGAAATTCTTTATTCTCAGTTTCGTTATCATGGTCGTTCTTACTATTTAGTAATAAATAAAGTTTGCTGCTAGCTTTTATTTCCAGAACATCTTAAACCAACCTGAGATAATATCGTTGACAGGACCAAAGAGGGCGAAAATGAAAGGACTCGGTATCTTTTCCGCTCCCGCAGGCGACATGATGATGACGGGACCGGTTGGATTGATAACAGCGGTGTTGAAACCATGAGATTTTACAAGACAGACACAAGACCAGAAATCAGAGACTAAAAAACAGAATTCTGACTCCTGTTCTCTGACTTCTTCTATCTTCATAACTTCTCGTGGAAATCTGTGTAATCGTGTGGTTATAATCGTGTGGTTATAAAAAGGCACTACTTCACTCTATTACAAACTCTTCCCCATTCTTCGGCGCTATCGCATTGTATCCGAAATTATCCCTTCCCCATGCCGCAAATTCTTCCGTATGTTCTCCATGAACCATGAACACAACCTCAGTGCCATTCCTGCAAAATCTTGACACCAACTCCTTCAGCTCGGAATCACCCGCGTGCGCTGAGAAGTCATATTGCTCCACTCCTGCATTCACTTTCACTACCTCTCCATTCGTCTCCACACATCCTTCCTCTACCAACCTTCTCCCGTTCGTCCCCTCTATTTGATAGCCAGTGAGCAGGACTTTGCTCCTCGGATCTTTGTGTATCTTCTTCAGATAATATAACACCGGTCCACCGCTAAGCATTCCCGCGGTGGTGACAATTACGGAAGGTTCGGAAATGGCTTTCTTTCGCCTCTTCGAGTTCACAAACTGGGCATCACTAAAAGCAGCATTCAACGCCTTCGCATCTTTCAAGAACGAAGGATGATTCCTGAACAAACTAAAAACGCTCAGTCCCATACCATCCACATAAGGGGTCAGTCCATACGAGTGCAACATCATCACTATCTCCTGTGTCCTGCCCACGGCAAAACACGGGACAATCGCATTACCCCCGGAATCTAAGGTTTCCTTAATGGAGTCTATGAATTCCCGCTCCAATTCCTTCCTGTTCCTATGCTCCCTGTCGTAATATGTGCTTTCTATGAGCAAGATGTCAGAAGCGGGGAACTCATCGGGAGAAGCGCTTTTCATTAACCGCGTCGCATCCATTTTTATATCGCCGGTGTAAAGCAGGCTTATATCCTCACTCTCTTTTCTCAGATAGACCGCGGAACTACCCGGTATGTGCCCCGCATTACATAACTCAAGCTCATAATTACCATTAGAGGAACCGTCTAACGAAATCCTCTCACCATAAGCGACTGTATGCGTATGCTCATCCATTTTCCTGATGTCTTCTTCCCCGAAGAAAACGAATCCCTGGTCTTTACCTACTTTTATCGTGTCTCTTCCCATAAGCTGTGTTAAATCACTCGTTACAGCGGTCATATATACATCCGGTGCCATATCCATACCACCAGCCATCAAACTTGGAACCATACCTGAGTGGTCGAGATGTGCATGCGACACAATCACGGACTTTGGCACAATCGTTCCACTTCCCAGCGGTATCTCTGGAGGGTCCGATGGTCTGAGTCCATAATCTATGATTATCTTTCCATCTACCAACATTGCAGAACGTCCTACTTCGTTGCAACCACCAAGAAATTTTAGTTTCATTTTATTTCGTTATCTCCTCAGCTTTGCGCTAGATTTCCACCACCGCACCTTTCCGTCTTGGTTATCTCCACCCTCCTCAGTGGATACACCTTTTTCGCAGCCTTATATATGTCAGACGATAATTTCCCAAGTATTATCTCTTGCACATATTTGCTAAGTTCTAAGCTGCTCGCTCTATTTATAATTATCTCCTCCATCACCTTTCGTATTAGCTTTACCTGTGAACCACTTGCCTTTTTTAGCGTAAAACAAGCCGATTTTACACACATCTCCTCTCCATCTTTTGTCCTGACATTAATATTTGAGTCTATCTTTGATACGCCTTTTCTCGCTAAACTCCGTAGATAACCGGCATCCACCTTATGCCCTATGAACTTTGTATAAGCCATGTTATGATCCACATCGTCTATTTCCAGCACTAATTTCAAATTCGAACTCTTTATCAGCTGGCCTGTGAGGTCTCCCAAGGTCATCTCCACTCGTCTTCCTATTAACTTAGATGGCTCGTCTGCCACACTATCCCCTGCCTTCACGTCGCCGAACATCTTCGGTGCTAATACCGTGTACCACTCTTTCGCTTTCCACTTATCCTTCGGACTCTTCCTCGCCAGTTCGCTTCACGCTCCTTTGTTTTATTCTGTTTCTTATAAATAAAACCTTTACTTATAAACCTTTCTTTCAAGAAACTTGCCACTCTGAAGATAATCTAAAACTGATTGAAATATCCTTTTTCCATCGCCGTATTCGTCCTCTTTTTTCTCCCCCTCCTCCTTTCCCCTTTCCCTCGCCGCTCTTGACCATTCAGAATCCATGAAAGCATAAAAAGCCCTCTCTGGATGCGGCATCAGTCCCAATATAGTCCCTTCCGGGTTACATATCCCTGCGATGTTATATATCGAGCCGTTAGGATTCCAGGGATAGGAAGCATAAGCGCCCCCGGCGTCAACATAACGGAAGACAATCTGGTCGTTTTCCTCCAGAAGCGATATATACTCCGCTCTCTTTTTCTCTGCAATGAAAAACTTCCCCTCTGCATGTGCGCAAGGCATCTTCAGGATGCTGCCCTCTTCTATTCCACGAGTAAAAACACAATTGCCCTTGCTTTCGTGCTTTATAAGTGCAGGTCGGCATTCAAAACGAGCGGAATCGTTTGTCGTCAATGCCACCTGCTGCATCTCTGTCTTTTCATGCGTAAATCCAGGAAGTAACCCCATTTCCACCAATACCTGGAATCCATTGCATATACCTAATACGGGATTGCCATTTTCTGTAAAATCCGCTATTTCTTTCCCTAACGCACCTTTAATCCTCGCCGCAAGTATTGCCCCTGCCCTTATATAATCGCCGGAAGAGAAGCCGCCGGGTATCACCAACAAATCATAATCCGTTAAATTTCTCCTCTCACGCTCTTTCACCGCTCCTATCAATTGTTTCAGGTGCACAATCTCTGCCGATGCACCCAATCGCTTAAAAGAAAGAAATGTTTCCAGCTCGCAATTCGTTCCTTCTATCCGTAGAATGCATATCTTCGAGGGCATCATGTATTGGTTTTGTTTAGCTCCTTTTATAACCACAAGATTACACAGATTTTCACGAGAAACCTTTCTTTAAGAAAGAAAGCTTTACCAAAGATAAAACTTTTTTCTAAAAAGTTTTAGTGTTAATCTCGTGAAATCTCGTGGTTTTTTATCTCAGCTATACAAATACAAAAATTATTTCCGTGATAAAACTATATCTTTTGAGATGAGGTTAGTTTGATATAAGATGGCTGCGACTTCGATATACCGTAAAACTTTAGAGGACCGATTAGAGAAGGAGCTGAAAATAGCGAGGGACGCAAGGAAAACGGGTCTTGACCCCGCACCGGCTCCGGAAATTAACATAACGAAAGACCTTGCAGAACGCGTGGAGGCACTCATAGGAATAAAAGGGTTGGGAGCGAGGATACGCGAATTAGAGCGAGAAGGTTACGGTAGAGAGGAAATAGCGTTACGAATAGGTTATGACTTCGTAGAAGCCAAATTTGGCAGGTATAAAAAGGTTGAGGTTGTAGAGAACGCAGTTAGAACCGCAGTGGCAATTCTCACGGAAGGTGTGGTTGCAGCTCCTATCGAAGGAATAGCACGAGTTGAAGCGGATAGAAACGATGACGGTAGCGAGTATATAAAAATATTTTATTCCGGTCCGATAAGAAGTGCGGGGGGGACTGCACAGGCGCTCTCTGTATTGGCTGCGGATTATATAAGGCGGCGAGTGGGCTTTGAGGCGTATCATCCGCGCGAAGATGAGATTGGAAGGTATGTATTGGAAGTTTCGATGTATGAGCAAATAAGTGGCTTGCAATACACGCCTACCGATGCAGAGATAAAGGAAATAGTAAAGAATTGCCCTATATGTATTGATGGCGACGCTACGGAAGATAGAGAAGTGGGCGGCTATAAAGACCTTGAAAGAGTCGCAACGGATAAAATAAGGGGAGGAATGGTGCTCGTTCTCACAGAAGGGATAGCAATGAAAGCACCGAAGATAAAGCGACACGTTGACCGACTTGAACTCGAGGGATGGGAATGGCTGACAAAGCTGGTAAAATCGAAGGGAGCGAAAAGAAAGAAGGATTTTTTGGCGGATTTAATAGCCGGGAGACCCGTATTTGGGCGTCCATCGGCAAAAGGTTCCTTTCGGCTTCGATATGGACGTGCTCGCAATTCAGGACTTGCTGCTGTCGGACTGAACCCGGATACAATGTCTTTGCTTGGATTCACTGCGGCGGGAACGCAAATAAAAACCGAACTACCGGGAAAAGCGGGTTGTGTTGTCCCTGTTGATTCCATTGAAGGGCCGACGGTGAAATTGAAAAATGGTGACCTCGTCAGGTTAAATTCCGCTGAGGCAGTTCGTAAGGTAAGTGGGGAAGTGGCAGAGATAGTGGATTTAGGAGAGATGCTCATTGATTATGGCGATTTTTTAGAAACGGGGCATCAGTTAATGCCCGGTGCATACTCGCATGAATGGTGGTTAAAGGAGTTGGAAGCGAGAGCCGGGGAGGAAGAAGCGAAGAAATGGCGTTTGAAAACGCCGAGTCAGGCAGAAGCAATGGAACTCGCAGCTCGCTTTGCAGTGCCGTTACATCCTGCATATACCTATCTGTGGGAGGATATAACAGAAGAGGATAAGGAATACCTGACAGCGTGTATATGCGAAAAGGGTATTTTAGAAGAAAAAACGCTATCCATTCCTGCCGACGATGATGGAAGAATAAAGGCGATTTTAGAGGGTTTGCTTGTCCTACACCAGGTTAAAAAAGGTTTTTTAGCGATAGATGAGCCGGGTGCTTTGTTGGGGTGTTTGGGGATAAGCGAGGATTTGAGAAGGGACGGATCAGAGCGGCTAAAAACGAGGAACAAAGCGCCGACGAGAATAGGCGTTCGGATGGGGAGGCCGGAGAAATCGAAAGAAAGGAAAATGCAACCAGCTCCTCATTCTATCTTCCCCATAGGCGAATACGGAGGAAAGAACAGGTCGTTGAAGGTAGCGTTAAAAGAAAAAGTGATAGAGGTAGAGATAGGCATGAGAAGATGTAACGACTGCGGTAACGAGTTTATATCCTCCTTTTGTATATGCAACAAGTGCGGGGCTTCCAACTTTCAAAGTCTGGAAAAGATGCAAGATGCAAGATCCAGGATGCAAGTCAAACCTGCATCCAGAGATAAAAAGAGCATTGATTTGTGGGAATATTATCAGGAGACGCTGAAAAAATTGGGTGAACCTTATGGGGCGCGGTCACACGATGCAAGCCCTGTAAGGGCTCATAACAAACTGGACGTGAAATGCGTGAAAGGTCTTATATCAAAGCAAAAAGTGGCTGAGCATTTAGGAAAGGGAATATTAAGGGCGAAGCACGGTGTAGTCGTGTTTAAGGATGGCACGATAAGATATGATTTTACGAATTTACCGTTAACGCATTTTAAACCCGGCGAGATAGGGTTGAGCGTGGAAAAAGCGAAGGAGCTGGGGTATTCACATGACATAAAAGGCGAGGAGTTGGAAATTGACACGCAAATGGTAGAGCTCAAGCAGCAGGACGTTATTATATCGGTTGATGCGGCATCGTATCTGCTAAAAGTATCGCAATTTTTGGACTCGCTTCTCGCTAAATTATATGGCTTACCGTCTTATTACGAGGCTTCGAGCAAGGAAGACCTCATAGGGCAACTCGTGCTTGGACTCGCACCACATACCTCTGCCGGAATACTGGGCAGGATAATAGGGTTCACGAAGGCTTCGGCTTGTTATGCGCATCCGTTTTTCCATGCGGCGAAGAGAAGGAATTGCGACGGTGACGAAGATTCAATCCTCCTTCTGCTGGATGCACTGCTCAATTTCTCTTTGTTCTTTCTACCTGAGAAAAGGGGCGGCAAAATGGACGCTCCTCTTGTCCTCATTCCGTTCATCAATCCAAAGGAGGTGGACAAGGAGGCGCATAACGTTTCCATTGCGAATGAATATCCACTGGAATTTTATGAAGCGACCTGTTCGGGTAAGAATCCAAAAGAGGTGACGATAGAGACTGCCTCGAGCAGAATAGGAGAGCCGAAGGATGCTTATGGATTCGGTTATACGCATGAGACAACGGACATCGCCGCAGGTCCTTTAAATTCGTTGTATAAGACGCTGGGTACAATGGCAGAGAAACTGGATGCGCAACTAAGTTTGGCGAGGATGATAAGAGCGGTGGACGAGTGCGAAGTAGCGGAAACGGTCATAAAAAACCATTTCCTTCGTGACATAAAAGGAAACCTCCGTGCGTTTGGCTCGCAAACTATGCGGTGTAGCAAATGCAATGCGAAATACAGGCGGATACCGTTGAGTGGGAAGTGCAAGAAATGCGGCAGTAAAATAGTTCCTACTGTGCACGTGGCAAGTGTAATCAAATATCTTGACGTCTCGCTACGCATAGCAAACGAGTATCACGTATCGGATTACACGAGACAAAGGCTGGAACTGTTGGAGAAGGATGTGAATTTGCTTTTTCCTGCTGCGGTGGAGAAGCAGAAGGCGTTGAGTGATTTCATGTAAAACCTTTTCTTAAAAAGAAAAGCTTTACCAAAAGAAAAAAAGAGACTGTCTCCTTATCAACCACCAAAAGTTTTGGATCAAACCTTTTTCTAAAAGGTTTGACTTATCAACCATCCCAGCCAAAGTTTTTCCTGGTAAGGAAAGGTTTATCAAAAGAATTGCATATTTATAAGTACAGGGGGTTTTCAAGGTGAACACTAAACTTTTGCGTGGGTTTCTTCTCAGCCTCGTTCTCCTATCCATCTTATTTGCTTTTGTTGCAAACGGTGGAGGTGAGATAGAAGGTAAAAACGTAATCTACGTGCTGAAAATAGATGGGACGATTACAGAAGGCACTTCCTTAGACGTAGTGGAAGGTTTGAGGGAAGCAGAGGAAATAGGTGCTGAAGCGGTATTGGTCGAACTCGATACGCCGGGTGGACTCGTGGACTCCACGCTTAAAATAACGAAAGCGATTTTGAATTCAGAAGTGCCGGTTATCACGTATGTAACGCCGAAGGGAGCGATAGCGGCATCTGCGGGCTCTTTTATCCTCGTCTCCGGTAATATCGCCGCAATGGCGCCAGGAACGGAAACCGGAGCGGCAATGCCCGTCGAGATAGGTATGGAAGGTAGGAAGCCGGCGGATGAGAAGACAATAAACTTCTACGCCGGGTATGTGGAGAGCATAGCGGCGTCAAGAGGTAGAAACGCAACGCAGGCAAAACGCTTCGTTACCGAAAATGACGTGTTAAATGAAAATACCGCGTTAGAAACAGGAATAATTGACCTCGTTGCAGAGGATGAAACCGAGCTTTTACACAAAGTTGACGGGATGACAGTGAAAATAGGAACTGAGAACAGGACTTTAGCGACGAGAACTGCTTCGCTGTACATAAGGGAAAAGAGTGTGCGTTCTTCCGTGTTAGAAACGCTTGGCAACCCACAAATAGCGGCTATCCTTCTAATAGTGGGTATATATGGATTGATTTTCGGATTCCTGTCACCGGGAACATACGTGCCTGAGATGATAGGTGCGATATGCCTGATTTTAGCACTATACGGAATGGGACTTTTCGACGTGAACATGTTTGGCGTGCTTTTAATAATAATCGCAGTTTTATTATTCATTGCGGAGGCGCTTACGCCTACCTTCGGGATACTCACCACAGGCGGTGCGGTATGCTTGATAATAGGCGCTTTGATATTACCAAAGGGACCTTTACTCGTTAACCCTCAGTGGTTTAAAGAGTTCTTAGTAATTATAATTGGAATTGCGGGTGCATCCGCAGCTTTTTTCTTCTTTGCCATGGGTGCGGTGTTGAAGACGAGAAAGAGAAGGGCACAAGTAGGTGCTGAAGAGCTTATCGGGAAAGTAACGAAGGCAGAGAGTGAAATAAACGAAGATGGTGGCACGATAAAACTAAGAGGTGAAATCTGGAATGCCCGAACGTTGGCAGGGGAAATGATAAAAGAAGGCGAAAAAGTGGAAATAATAGACCGCGAGGGGTTAACGTTGATAGTTAAGAGGAAAGAATATCAGGCAATAGGCAATAGGCAATAGGCAATAGGCAAATAGGGATTAGGGGTTAGAGGGTTAGGCAAATGAAAAACGTAGAATGCATTGCAAAAGCAGGACAAATGAATCCGTCCCCTATTGGCTATTCCCTATTCCCTATTTGGCTGCTAAAGAAATCGTGAGGTAACAGATGAGAATCTTATTAGGAGCACCGGTATGGTATGGCAACCGCCCGTTCAAGAAGACAATAGAAGCGCTTTACATGCTTGGTCTGGATTATTGCGAGTTTTCGCTCGATTATCCATTGCCGGATTGCATGGAAGAAGCGGATAGGAAAGAGCTAAAGGGGCTGTTAGAGGAGTTTGGATTGAAAATCGCTTTTCATTCCCCACTTGATATATCCGTAGCGCATCCGAGGGACGAGGTAGCAGATGCGAGTATGACGGTTTTGAGGCGGTGCATGGAATTTTCCGCGGAGTTCCTGCCTCTTTCGCTATACTACAATTTCCATTTGCATCCGCGGGTTTCCACGTATAAGCTTGAGGCGGTGAGGGGGCTGATGAAACTAAAAGGTCTCGGAAGATGCCGCGAAATAACTAAAATGGCTTCGGAGTTCGGTATATTGGCAAGTGTGGAGAATGATTTAGTTCCTTTTGAATGGTCTGACTTGATACTCAAAGCTCTTTCTCGTTCATCGCCAAATTTATGTTTCACCTTTGACGTAGGGCATGCGATAATGGCGGAAGTTGCTCATTCGAGCACGAAAAGGAAAGCCGGTAGTTATTTGGATTATCTTCAGCGGTGGATAGAGCGCTGTGGTGCGAAAATACTGGTGGTGCATTTGCACGATTGCTCTTTCACGGAGAAGCAAGACCATTTATCAATAGGTAAAGGTGAGTTGGATTTCGATGCGGTATTCGAGCTTTTGAAAAGAACGAATTGTAAATATCTGGTGATAGAGACGTTCTGGAGGAATAAAAATAAAGAAGAAATGAATTACGAAGAGATGAGGAAGAACGTGGAGTTTTGTAGAAGTTATTTGTAAAGTGGGTTTACCAGAAAGTATATAAATAGGAAAATCGAATTACCAAATATGGTGGAAATAAGTAAGATCGTTGAACAAAATACATGGTGGCGATTTGGCATGGAATTCGAGCATTACGATAAAATCCTAAAAGAATACAGAGAAGCAGAGGTGAGGTTTGAAAGAAGGAATATTGAGCTCGAAACGTCAAACATCTACGCAATTCATGGTCTAAGGCAGGTGGGTAAAACTACGGAAATAAAGAAAACGATTATGAGGTTGATGCGCGATGATGATGTAAACCCGGATTCTATCTGCTATTTCTCTTGTGAAACGCTGGTATCAAGAAGAGAGCTAAAGAAGGTATTGGAGTTCTTAATGGATAAATTGGCGGAGCATGAGCGAATATACATATTTTTGGATGAAATAAACTTTGTCAAGGATTGGGTTTTGGAAATAAAAGGGATAGCGGACAGTGATAGATTTGATAGGGTTGTGATTTTATTTACAGGCTCTCCCTTTGGGATTAAAGTGCATACGCAAGAACTCATTGGAAGAAATATAGAGGGGAACAGGTATTTCTTGCGACCACTAAGTTTCCGTGATTTCGTGCTTCAAGTCTGTCGGCAGCCCGATTATTTAACCTCGGATAGACAATTAGAAAAAGAACTCAAGATTTTACCTGAGACTCTAAACGCCAGCAGAATAAATCTGGAAGAGCCGTTAGAAAAAATAGTGCCTGTTTTCAGCAGTATGTTGAAGTTTAACGCCAGTTTAAGTTTCCTTTTCAATATTTACATGAAAACAGGCGGGTTTCCTTCTGTAATCAACGATTATCTAAGAAATACCAGGGCAGAGGAGCAGGAGCGGGTCAAGCCTGAGTTCTATGAGCGGTTCATCGAACTGGTTACGAAAGATGCTTTAAGGCAGGGTAAGAGTGACAGAACGATGCAGCAAGTGGTAAGCGCCATAATAAAGATTTTTGGGTCGAGAAGTGATTTTAGAGGATTGGCTGTGGAGATAGAGGAGCCTATATCGCACCCCACAGTCATAGATTACCTGCGATTAATGGAAGACAATTTTTTAGTTCAGGTGCTTTATTCATACGATTTCGCGAAGAAGCGCGTAAGATACAAAGCGATGAAGAAGATATATTTCACGGACTCGCTCATATTTCATTCGTTCAATAGCTGGCTGCATGGTAAAGATGGCTACCCGTATTCCGAAGAGTTCATGCTGGATGAAGATAAAGTTTCTTTGCTTGTGGAAGGCGTTGTTTGCAATCATTTAGCGAGGGTTAAGGAGGTTCCGATAATTAAGCCTGCGGACAGATTTCTATGGTTTTATTATGATGCAAGAAAAGAATTGGATTTCGTTTACCAGCGTGAAAATGGCGAATATCTCGGAATAGAGGTGAAATACAAGCCGAAAGTGTCATTTAAGGACATCGCCACCATTAACATGCCAAAACTGATATTGAGCAAAAAGGAGTTTGATGCAAAGGGGGATATTGCAATTGTTCCGGTTTACGTTTTTCTGTGCCTGTTGGAAAGTTCTGTGAAGAATTTGTAGACTCATCTACACGTTGCTTCATTTCCCTCAAAAACTCGACTTCAGGTTCTTTGAGTTGAATCTAAAAAATAGCCTTATCCCTCAACCTGCCTGCAAAAACACTTCACCGGGCATTCCTCGCATCTCTTTCGCTTACAATATTTTATACCGAGCTTAACGAGTGCAGTATCGAGCCGAGAAAGTTTTTCACCCTCAAATTCTTGCAGATTTATGTCCAGATTTTCTGCTGCGCTTTTTGCTTTGCTCGATACCTCCGGGTTTATTTGCCATACGCCTCTCAATTCGCGCAGGAATATCTGTGTCGTTACGGCACCAATCCCTTTAAATTCCTGCAACCTTCTCGCTAAATCCTTTGTATCCGAAGATTCTTCATAAAGGTTCTCCAATGACCCGTATTTCTCTTTTAGCATCTCCATTATAGCAAGTAGCTTTGTCGCCGTAGAAAAGTCGTATCGCACGTATCCGCCCTCGTCCAGAATCCTTACCAGTTCGTCCCAGCCAGCAGCGATGATCTTCTCCATGCTGTCAATTCCATACCGTTCAAAACTTTTGTAGCTGTTCGATGCGATTTTCTCGCTTATTCTCGCACCGAACAGGATAGAAGCTAAAAACCATTTGAACCTGCCCGATGGCTCCTTCAGGTCTATTTCAAGGTCTTCGGCATATAACGGGAAGCTAACGAGAAGCACTTCGATTTTGTTCATGTTTATTCATACCACTTTTCATTATACATCACTATGAGATATTTAAAAAACCGAAAACTTTATAAAGACATTGCACACATGTAGCTATGTTGAGTGTGTTTCAGGGGCGTATAGAATGAGAAGAACAAAAGGGGAAATGAAAAGGATACAAGTAACATTTACAAAAGAGCAATGGGAATTGATTGAGAAATTAAAGGGGGAAATGGGCGTAACTGATTCTGAAATAGTTCGAAATATAGTTATGGGATGGTTAATGGAAAAATCGTTTATATCCTCAGCATTAAAATCAAAACTGTTTAAAGGAGAAGGGGATAAAAAATGATAATGAACAAAACCGTTGAAGAACTCAAATATCCGGAGGATTTCATTAATAAAATTGTTTGTGGAGATTGTCTGGAATTAATAAAAAGAATACCAAATAATAGCGTAGATGCGATTATCACCGACCCACCTTATGGTCTAAATAAAGAAGGTGTCCCGCATGATTCGGATTTATCTCTATTTTATAAAGTCCTTCCAGAATGTTATAATGTCTTGAATAACAACAGTTTCTTTGCCACGTTCTTCAGTACAAAATATCTTCCACAATTATTTAAAAATAATCCTTTTTCCTATTTCTGGCAGATTATTTTATACTGCCCTGAAGGAAGAGTAAAATCACCCATCGGATATACGAAATACATGTCTTGCTTTATTTTTAAGAAGGGGAGACCTAAACTCGTTCAACGGAGTAAAGATATATTTAAAGACACGCCAGGGAAAATGGTTGAACCAGATGAAGGGTACATAAACCATCCTACACCAAAACCAAAGCACTTCATAAAGGGGATTTTAAAAATGCTCACGAAAGAAGGTGATTTGGTTTTAGACCCTTTTATTGGAAGCGGAAGCACCGCCGTGGCTTGTTCACAATTAAATAGGCGGTTTATTGGCTTTGAAATTAAAATGGAGTATTGCCAAATTGCTGATAAAAGATTAGCACGAAAATTTTTGAGCTTGGAAGAATATGGAAACAACCAACAGTAACCAGGAACAGAATCATTTTTCAAAAAAGGAGAAGATCCTCGGCCAATTTTTTACTCCAAAAGAGGTAGTGAATTTCATTCTGGATTTTGTTGAATTGAACCAGAATAAGAGAGACAAAGCAATTGACCCTGCCTGTGGAGATGGCATCTTTCTTAGTGGTTTGATTGAGAAAGGATTTGAGGAAGTTATAGGCATTGATATAGATAAGGAAGTCATAAAATCAATACCCGAAGATATAAAGAGTTCCGCAATTATTTTAAATAAGGATGGTTTATTAGATAATTTAGAAAACACGTTTGATGCTGTTGTAGGCAATCCCCCATTTAGTGCCAAATACGGAAGAGCCGAAGATAAAAAAGTTTTGTCACAATTTGTATTTGGGAGAAACAGAAGAAGTCAGGCAATAGAGATATTGTTTTTAGAACGATTTATCCAAATGGCTTCTGAGGAGGGATTTATTGGTATAATCCTGCCTTATGGTGTGATATCTAATACAAATCTTAAGTTCATTAGAGCTTATTTATTCAAAAACACACAAATTTTAGGGGTAATATCTCTCCCGAGGTTCATTTTTAATGGAAGTCTATCCACAAGTTCAAAAACCTGTATCCTATTCTTGAAGAAATGCAAAGCTGAAAATAAAAGGATATTTATGAGCATGGTTGGTACTTTGGATGAGTTAAATGAAATCCTATATTTATACGCCCAGAAAAAAGAAAAAAACAATCTGGCTTTCTGGACAGAACCACAAGATAACAGTTTAGCTCCTGAATTTTATAATCCCGAAATTAAGAAAATAGAGGAGGATTTAAAAAAATCCTCTTTTAAAATTGAGAAATTGAAGAATTTAATCACGGATATGTTCTGTGGGAGAACGGAATATGGCGAAAAAAGGGAATTTTCAACAGAAGGTATACCTTTCATCTCTGCTAAGGTAGTAACTAATTTTGGTTTGGATTTTGAGAGGGATAAAAAGTTTGTGCCGAAAAATAGTTGTATGTTTAAAAAGACTGCCGTAGTCAGGAAAAATGACCTAATCTTTGTTAGAGTTGGTGTAGGTTGTGTGGGTAAAACTTCTGTTACTTCAGATGATGAGAGAGGGATAGTTGATGATTGGAGTTATGTAATAAGAACAGGAGGAGAGTTATCTCCTCATTTTTTAGCTTTTTATTTACATAGCAAATACGGGAAAGCGCAAATTGAAAGAATTAAAAGAGGAGTTGGAACAGTTACGGTTCCGCAATCACTATTAAAAGAGATTTTAGTTCCAATGTTTGAAAATCAAGATGAATTTAAATATCTGCATTTAGCGATGCGAGAAAATTACAAGAGAGGAAACATCGAAAAAGCAAAAGAAATATTTGATAATGCAGTTGAAACCATAGAGGATAAAATAAGTCAAAAAGAACGACAAACTAACTTGAAAGAATTCTCGTAATTATTTCTATAATATCATCTCTATGTTTTTGGGATAAAACGGCAAATGTCTTGATTGTACCTTCCACATCCTTTTTGGTAGGAAACCATTTAACGATTTCTTTTAATTTTGCAGATCTGCCACTCAGGGGATCTGTGAACCCCTCAGTAATAACGTTCTTTACGGGAATAAAAATGTATAACATTGGCTGATACCCTACTGCTCTCTGCTTATGTTTTAATTCGGCTTCTATGAAACATCCATTATCCAATTCCTTATGGATAATAGGCACATGTCTGAAGATTATTTGAAACTCTCCCAAGAACTCTTTGCCCATTTCTTCCTTAATGATTTCAAAACTCTCATCAAATAATTTTGGTATTTTCTCGATATATTCCTTTAATTCCTCTAATTCTCCTTTTGTGAGAATATTACGTTTATACGACAATTCCAACATCTTCCCAGCTTCAATTAGAACTTTACCTTCTTTGTAATAGGAGATTTGCCACTCTAATAGGTCATCATCTTTAAGCTCATTTTGACGAACAGCGATAGGCTCGTCATTTCTTTTTACTCTGACTTTGCTTGTAGGCAAAGTGATAGGTAAGAGACAAACGATTTTCTCCTCTTCCCACCTAACTTCTGATTCGACCATAGTTCGATTCCTTCTAAGTCCTTCACCCCACCAATTCTTTTTTTATCAGTTCAAAGTCCTCTTTTGGAATTGGTTTAATTGCTTTTCCTAACAAATGCGAAGCCCATACCTTTTTATTAGTAATAAAGTTTAATTTCTGGATCAATGGCTTGAACTCAATAGGCTCTTTTGGTGTAATTACCGGCTCTAACTTAACTCTACATGGAAATATCTCTTCCCCAATGATAGGACTAAAAATCTTCTTTTCATCCTTAAATGGCTTTGATACCGCTTTAAATATCCCTGAAATCCTTGAAGGAAAGACTTTATCGTTTACTTTTTCCTGTCTGAGATAAAGCACAAGTAAATCATTAACTTCCACTTTGTTTAACTGGTTTTTGTGCCTCCCAGAAACACCCCATATATTTTTCTCCTTAACGACTCCCCAATTTTTCTCGTTTGCTATGCATAGCCAATACTTCATGTCCCTTTTATCCACCTCCTTTGGAACTCTACAAACTCCTTAATTTCTCCTTCGGGATAAATAACCTCTCCGTCATATCCCCTTCTTTCTATCTGCCTCATCATAAAGAACTCCACCGCTATTTATACATACCAACTATATACTTAAAACTTCGCAGGGATACCCAAGCATTAGCTTTCACTCTTCTCACATTTATCGCACATCCGTAACCTGCCAGCAAAAAATCCTTCACGCGCTTTTTCCGTATCTCCTCTTCTTACAACATTTTATGCCGAGGCGCAGGAAAATATATAAATAACAGAACATATAATATTCAATAAATAGGGAAAAATAATGCCAGAAAATTTCTCTGAAATACGAGAAGCTATTTTGAAGGACACTAAGAAAGCAAGCGAAAATTTATCCATAGTCAAGGGGTATATCTCGGAAGTAAGGGGGAATCTTGATTTGTATTTGTATAGCTACCCTATATCTTAAAACTTTTCTGGCGATATTCTTGCAAAAAGTATTAAGGGAAATTTCAGATATGTGCCCAACATATGTTGGAGTGGAAAACAGGGATATTTAAATATATAGTACCATATTACTTTTTGATGGCTGAAAGTCAGTGCATAGAGATGTCAATATTGGCAGGCGAGG